>ERZ773022.59-NODE-59-length-106375-cov-27.216573_pt1 | contig 106375 bp, 99 predicted proteins | sample MGYA00580839_ERZ773022 | MGnify/ENA primary metagenome ERZ773022 (study PRJEB29015, sample SAMEA2738020) | human oral metagenome | biome: human oral; feature: human-associated habitat; material: dental | place: China | collected 2044 ...
TGTCGATAATGATTACAGAGCCAAATAAAAGGGAATATGTTTTTGAAAAATTAAAGAGACAAGATTTTTATTTAGGTTGGCATAAAGATATATTCAGTTCAATCTTGGAATTATCGAGAGAAAATACAAATGTAGATCCTCTTACAGTAATCAATAAAATGGAAGCAATGGGCTTTGATACTGAAGCCAACAATGGAATTGTAGGAGTTGTTGAAATTGTAAATACAGTAGCTTTTTCATCAAATATTGAAAATTACTGTAAAATTGTAAAAGATAAGGCTGATACCAGAAATTTACTTTTTATTCTGGATAATATAAAAGATAGAGCTTATAAAAATGAAGATTATGACAAAGTTTTAAAATCAGTTGAGAGTCAAATTTTTGAATTATCTCAAAATGAAAATAGAACGGGACTTACTCATATAAAAGATACACTTACAGAACTTATAGATATACTGGATAAAAGAAGTAAAAATAAAGGTTCAGTAACCGGTATTCCTACCGGTTTTGCGGATTTGGACAGAGTTTTACTTGGAATGCAAAGAAAAGATTTAATCTTACTCGCTGCAAGACCTTCTGTAGGGAAAACGGCATTGGCTGTTAATATCGCTTTAAATGCTGCACAAAAAGATTTTAGAGTTGCAATTTTTTCTTTGGAAATGAGTAAAACACAATTAGCTCAAAGAATGTTGAGCTCTCTTTCGCTTGTTAATTTAAAACAATTGATAAGTGGGGATATAAATGAATGGGATGATATTTTTGATGCCAGTTCCATAATTGCAGGAAAATCTATTTATATGGACGATACTGCCGGTATTTCCATAACGGAGCTTAGAAGTAAATGTAGAAGACTTAAGGCTGACGGCGGTCTTGACTTTATTATGATAGACTATTTACAACTTATGACTTCTGAAGGTAGAAATGAAAATAGACAACAGGAAATTTCTACTATTTCCAGAAATCTAAAAGCATTGGCAAAGGAATTGGACGTTCCTATTTTGGCATTGAGTCAATTATCTCGTGATAGTGAAAAAAGTGGAAGAAAACCAAAACTTAGTGATTTAAGAGAATCAGGTGCGATTGAACAAGATGCTGACGTTGTAATTTTACTTTATAGAGAAGATTATCAAAATGAAGAAGCGGAAGTTAAAAATCAAATTGAATTGATTATTGCAAAGCATAGAAATGGGGAAACAGGAACTGTTGAGCTTAACTTTATCAAGGAATGTACCAGATTTATTGATTTACAAACTGATAGAGATAAGGAGCTTTTTAATGGATAATTTTTTAATTGAAGATGGTGATATTAAAATTAAAAAATTTGAAAAGAAGAATATTCAAGATTTCAAAAAATTTTCGCCTTATGATGATATTTTGCTTACCGATTATAATCTTTGTTTTTTGACAGAATCAGATTTAAAAAATTGGGAAAAGAAAATTAAATCAAAGAAGAATAATTATTTTGCAGTTTTCTTAAAAGATATTATGATAGGATATATTTCTATCAGTAGAATAAGTTTTTTGAACAGTAATTTTGAATTATCCCTTAGTTTTGATGAAAAGTTTTGTTCAAAAGGTTATGGTTTTAAATCGTTAAGAATGTTTTTAGAACATTATTTTGAAAATTTCGACAAATATTCTATTTGGTTAAATGTAAATGCCTTTAATCAGAGAGCTATAAAACTCTATGAAAAAGTTGGTTTTGAGAAGATAAGTGAATTTCTTGGAGATTTTGAAGTTCAAAAAATTCAAAATTTAAAGAGATATGAAGAAACAAAGGAATATTTTGAAGAAAAAAGCGGAATAATTTATTCCAAAATTTTCACGATGAAATTAGATAGATTAAAATTTTTAGAAAGGTGGGATAGGAGTGGAAATAAGTTTTAAAAAGTCAATAATTCAACCCGGAGTAACTCCTATTGAAAATATGTTTTTGGATAACTACTTGCCAATTGCTGATGAGATTTCGCTGAAAGTTTATTTGTTTTTATATAAAAGACTTTTCGGATCATATAAGAGTGAATTGACAATAGAATCTATAGCAGATGAGCTTAGATTTTCTAAAGTTCAAATTATGAATGCTCTAAAATATTGGAAAAATAATCAACTATTGGACTATTCTTTGAACGAAGATGGATGTGTAGAAAAAATTGAATTTGTAAACAATTTTGCACTCTATGCAGGTGGAGTCTATGACGATAATGTAGAAGAAGAAAAAGAAAAACCGATGATTGACAATAGAGAGTATTTTGAAAAAATTGAAGAAATTACCGGTTTAAGTTTAAAGCCTTATGAGATAACTAAAATTATTTCACATATTGAAGAAACCGGACATAGTATGGATTTGGTTTATAAGGCTTATGAGTATGCCAAAAGCATTGGAAAAAGTATGTCGGTAGATTATATTATCGGTATTTTAAGAGCTTGGAAGAGGGATAATAATATTTCAACAGTTGAAGATTTGAAATGTTTTCTTGAAAATAAAGACAAAAATAAAATTAAAAGATATAGTAAAAATACTAAGAAATATATAGAAAAAGAACATATATTAACAGAAGAAGAAAAAAGAGAAAAAATGAAAAACGATGAAAATTCAGCAACATCACAATTGCTCGATAGGTATTAATTATGAATTTAGATGAATTAGTTTTAAAAAGTCTTAGTAAAAGACCTTTATTAAGAGAAAAAATCAAGGAGGACAGAAGAAGAGAACTTTATTCCTCTATTGAAAATATTGAAAATTTAATATCGAAGAAAAATGAATTAGCAACTAAAATTATGAAGTCCACACTTTTAAATCTGGATTGTTCTAAAGACAGAGTAGAATTTGAAAAAATTGAAAAAAGTATTGATGAACTACTTTTAAAAAACGGATTTTCAAAAGAATATTTGAATAAATATTATGTTTGTGAAAAATGTAAAGATACAGGATATTATAATGGCTCTGTTTGTAGTTGTATAATGAAAGATTTAGTTGATGATAGAGTTTTAGAGAGCGGATTTTCAAATAAAAAAAGAGAACAAAATTTTTCTAATTTTGATTTTTCTTTATTTGAAGGCAATTTTGAATATGTTAATAGGCTTGTAAATTCTAGAGAATATATAGAAAAACTTATAAATTTTTCAAAAGACTATTGTGATAATCTTAAAATTAAGGATTATGGAATATTCTTTTATGGGAAAAGCGGTGCCGGAAAGACATATTTTGCATCTGCAATGGTAAATTATCTATTGGATAAGGGTAAAAGAGCTTGTTTTATAACTGCTACGGAATTTTTTGAACTTATGGCAAATTATAGTTATAGCTTTTATAGAGATAAAAAGGAATTGCAAGACAGGATTGATTTTGTAAGGAATGTTGATTTTTTAGTGATTGACGACCTTGGAAATGAAATTTCCAATAAGAATAATAACAGTTTTTTAAGTTCACTTTTAGATTATAGATTTGAAAAGGGTTTAAATACAGTTATAACTTCAAATCTTTCTGAATATGATTTAGCTGAATACTATGATTCGAGAATTGCAAGTAGAATTAGGGGAAATTTTAAATTTTTCGTTTTTCCATCTTCTGATTTAAGAGAAAAAATTGGTAAAAATATGAAATTATAGGAGGTAGTTATGAGATTTAATTGGGAACAAAAGAATACAGTAAATGTTATAACAGGTGTTTTAATATTTACTATTTCCATACTTTGTTATTTTATATTTTCAAATATGAAATCCATAATTTCATATACTGCTAATATAAAATATATTCTGATGCCTTTTATATTGGGTGGAGCAATTGCATATATTCTAAACTTTTTTGTGAAATTTTTTGAAAATATTTTTTTGAATTTTGAGTTTTTTAAAAAACAAAAGTATAAAAATATTAGAATGTTATCAATGCTTTTAACTTATTTTATATTTTTTGCATTTATAGTTTTACTTTTAAAATACATTATTCCGCAATTTTATTCAAATATAAAACTATTTGTGGACAGGACTCCATTTTTTATAGATATGGGAGTTGAAAGAGCAAAGTATATGTTGCAAAATATTGAGATAAGTTCGGAAATTAGATCTTTTATCAATGGTAAATTGACGGAGTTTGCAACTTTTTCTACAACATTTTTAACAGATATGATTCCTTGGGTTGCAACTTTTGCAACAAGGGTTATATCCTTGTTTTTAAATATAATTTTAGCTATAATAATATCGGGGTATTTGCTATATGATAAGGAAAATTTTTCAAGAATTTTGAAAAAATTTATGATAGCAGTTTTTCCCGAAAAATCAAATAGAATTACTTTTAAAATTGTAAAAAGATTTGATTATACTTTAAGGTCTTATCTTTTGGCAAAGGGAATTGGAGCGATAATTGTAGGAATAACTTTTTATATAATTTTATTAATTATGAAGCTTGATTATGCACTTTTATTTGCATTTACACTAGGTTTTACAAATTTAATTCCATGGTTTGGATGTTATCTTGGTGCAATTCCTATAGTTATAGTATTACTTTTCACTTCAACATTTAATACTGCTTTATGGTTTGTAATAATTGTAGTGATAGTATCTATGATAGATGCAAATGTAATATCTCCTAGAGTTTCAGGAAAGAGTTTAGGCATAAGTTCATTTTGGGTTATCTTTGCACTTGTGCTGGGCGGTAGTCTATTTGGAGTTATAGGATTTTTACTTTCTGTACCGGTGTTTGTAGTAATTTATACAACATTGAAGGAATATATAGAAAGTAGATTGGAGAAAAAAGGATATTCTGTAAAAAATCCTGCTGAAGAGTTTGAAAAGAAAGAGGTATAATTATGTTAGATATAAGAAGAATTAGAATGAATAAAGAAGAAGTTATTGAAAGTTTAAATTCAAGATTTGGAAATTATAATATAGATAAAATTCTTGAACTGGACGAAAAGAGAAGAGAAATAATTTTTGAAGTTGAAAATAAAAAAGCAAGACAAAATGAAGTTTCAAAAGAAGTTCCAAAATTGAAAAAAGAGGGAGTAGATGTTTCAGAGCTTTTTAAAGAAATGAAATTACTTTCTGATGAAATTAAAGAACTTGATATTAAAGTAAAAGATTTGGATGAAGAAATTAGAAAAGAACTTTTAAGTATTCCAAATACACCTAATAAAGATATTCCAATTGGAAAAAGTGACGAAGATAATGTAGAAGTCAGAAGATTTTTAGAACCTAAAAAATTTGATTTTGAAGTTAAAGCACATTGGGATTTAGGTGTGGATTTGGATATTTTGGATTTTGAAAGGGCAGTTAAAATATCAGGCTCAAGATTTTCAGTTTTTAAAGGTTTGGGGGCAAAACTTGAAAGAGCTCTTATAAACTTTATGCTTGATTTACATAGCGGACAAGGTTATGAAGAAGTTGGAGTTCCTGTTTTAATTAATAGAAATTCAATGTATGGAACAGGACAACTACCTAAGTTTGAAGATGATATGTTCCATGTTCCTTCAAAGGATTTATTTTTAGCACCAACTGCTGAAGTTCCTGTTACTAATCTTTTAGCAAATGAAATTTTAGAATTTGAAAAACTTCCAACTTACTATACAGCTTTTACTTATTGTTTTAGACAAGAAGCGGGCTCCGCAGGTAGAGATACAAGAGGTTTAATCAGAAATCATCAATTTGATAAAGTTGAAATGGTTAAATTTGTAAATCCTGAAAATAGTTATGATGAATTGGAAAAACTTACAAATGATGCTGAGGAAATTTTAAAACTCTTAGAAATTCCATACAGAGTAGTTTGTTTATGTACTGGAGATATAGGTTTTACAAGTGCAAAGACTTATGATATAGAAGTTTGGATGCCAAGTTATGGAAGATATGTAGAAATTTCTTCTTGCTCAAACTTTGAAGATTTCCAAGCAAGACGTGCTAATATCAGATTTAGAGATGAAGACGGCAAAGTTAAATTCGTTCATACATTAAATGGTTCTGGATTAGCTGTTGGAAGAACTTTTGCAGCAGTTTTGGAAAACTATCAAAGAGAAGATGGAAGTATAGAAATTCCGTATGTTTTAAGAAAATATATGGGTTTGGATGAGATAAGAAAATAGGGGAGTATTATGAAATTTAAAAAAGCATTACTTAGTTTAGTATTAATATTTTCAATTTGTTTTGTAGGGGCTGGAAAGTCTTTTGCAATATTTGGAATTGAAAATAAAACTACTGCATCTTTAATTGGGGATGCTAACTCCGGAGCTTTATTTGTTGCTGAAAATATAGATGAACCTTTATCAATAGCAAGTATTTCAAAACTTATGACTTATTATTTAGTTAAGGAAAGTATTTCCGAAGGCAAAATAAAAATGGAAGATAAAGTTAAAGTTTCTAAAAATGCGAGTTCAGAAGAAGGCTCAAGTTTAAATTTGAAGGCAGGAGAACAAATCAGCATTAAAGATTTGCTTGATGGACTTATGGTCGTTTCCGGAAATGATTCGGCAGTTGCACTTGCAGAGGTTGTTGCTGAAAGTGAAAGTAAATTTGTAACGATGATGAATGAAAAAGCAAAGGAGCTTGGACTTCAAAATGCAACTTTTACAAATGCCTCAGGACTTACTAAAAACGGGCAGGATAATAAAATGTCAACAAGAGATATATTTACTCTTTCAAAGGCAATAATTGAAAAATATCCTGAAGTTTTAGAATATGCAAAGACTACAGTTTTAGAACAACCTTCAAGAAACTTCAAAAAAGAGAGCACGATTCCTCTAGTTGGACAAGTTGAAGGAGTTGACGGTTTAAAGACAGGACATACTGACGAAGCCGGATACTGTTTAGTTTCTACTATGAAAATAAAAAAAGGTGAAACTGAATTTAGAGTAATTTCCGTTTTGATGGGTGCAAAAACTAAAGCTGACAGAGCTCAATATATGAAAGATATGCTCAATTATGCAAAACAAAATATAGAAACCAGAAAAATTGTAGATTCCGAAAAATTTGTAAAAAAAGTTGAAACAAAATCAGCAAGTCAAGGTTTTATTGAATTAGTTCCTAAAGAAAATCTTGAAAGAGCTTCAATGAAAGGCATAAATTACGAAACTGAAGTAACTGTAGATGATGTTAAATTGCCATTGAAAAAAGGGGATAAGGTTGGAGAAATAAAAATCAAGAATTCTAAAGAAGTGATTGCGACTGTTGACTTGGTAGCTAAAGAAGACTATTCAAAGGTGGGATTTGTTAGAAGAATTGGAAGATTTTTCAAAACAGTATTTGAAGTGGTTGAAACAATTTTACCATAGAAGGTTTTTAGATATGATAAAAATCCGACTTTAAGGTCGGATTTTTTTGTAAAGAAAAGCTACTTATATGTTATCTTAAGAAGTAGATCTGTTCTTAACTTTTGATATATTATTAATAGTTTAATAATTTTCAACTTTTTACTATCTCGATAAAGTTGTGTATTGTATGTTCAATGTATTAAATGATATAATAGTATCGTGATGATTATTTACCATAATTTTATTGGAGGATTTATGGAAACTATTTTACAAAATATGTGTATGATTTATGATAGAGATAATGATAAAATTTTAATTTTGGATAAAGTAAAAAAATATGGCTGGGAGGGACTTACCTTTGTTGGAGGGCATGTTGAAAAAGGGGAAGTCTTATATGATTCTTGCGTTAGAGAAGTTTTTGAAGAAACCGGATTAACTGTAGAAAATTTAAAATTAAAAGGAACTGTCAGCTGGATTGATGAAATTAATGACAAAAGAGAATTGGGATTTTTATATTATACAGAAGATTTTTCTGGAGAATTAATTGAAAACAATGTTGAAGGAAAACTCTTTTGGATGGGAATTGATGAGTTTAAAAATGCTGATGGAAAGAGTTATAGCATAGATAAGATATTTGATTTATATTTAGACGATAATTATACTGAATTGATGATAAAATGGGGTCGAAACGACGAAGTTGTATCTGAAATATTTTTTTAAGAAAATATAAAGTTAGGAGGTAGTTATGAATTTTATTAAGGGTATTATCTTTACAATTATTTCTGCATTTGTTTTCGGCTTTACGCCAATTCTTGCAAAACTTACATATGACGGAGGGAACAATGCCATTACTCTTACATTTTTAAGAGCGTTATTGGGACTACCGTTTTTGTATGCAGGAATGAGAAAAAATCACACTCCTATGAAGATTACTAAAAGAGAATTTTTCCATTTTATTGTACTTTCTTTTTTAGGTATAGGAATTACCACAACAGCACTTTATGCATCATATAATTACATTTCTGTTGGAATGGCAACTACTATACATTTTATCTATCCTTGTGTTGTTTATTTTATTTGCATCTTATTTTTTAAAGAAAAAATTACTTTAAAAAAATTATCTGCACTTATTTTTTCAATGATAGGAATTGTACTGTTAGTCGATGAAGTTACCGGAGGAAGTGCTTTAGGGATATTTTTAGCTGCGTTATCAGGCATAACTTATAGTTTATTTTTAGTATATTTGGATAAAAGCGGTTTTAAACATATGGACCCGTTCAAATGTACTCTCTACATAAGTTTATTTAATATCGTAGGACTTTTTGTGCTTGGTAAAGTTAGTGGACAACTTACTTTTGCACTTACGCCAATGGCTTGGGGACTTACAATTTTAATTTCATTTTTAACTTCAATTTTTGGAAATGCATTTTTGCAACTTGGAGTTAAGTATTGTGGAGCCACAACAGCTTCAATTTTGTGTACATTTGAACCGATAACAAGTGTAATTTTGGGTATATTCTTCCTTAATGAATCTATGACAATTTTTAAAATTATAGGTTGTGGATTGATAGTTTTAGCAGTGTTGTTATTGTCTATAAACAAAGATTTGAGAAGGAGAAGAAAATAATGAGCGCGTTTTTAGCACCGATACATTTTTGGATGTATGATAAGATTTTAATTGCACAAAAATTGACTTTTGCAGTAGAAGAAAAATTTTTAAATAAAGAAGAAAGAGACGAAGCAGAAAGTCTATTTCCTGCATTGATTTCAGAAGACTTAGAAGAAGTAATCGATCAAAGTAATATTCATGGATGGTTACATATAGCAGTTTCAAATGTTGAAATAAGATTTGCCTATGTTATAAAAAAACTTTTAGACAAAGGAATTTCGCTTGAAGATATTAAAAAAGTTGCTTTTGAATATGGAACGACTTTTCCGAAATATGAAATTTCATCCCTACAAGATGGTTATGAATTACTAATGGACATTTTACTTGACGGACTACCTTGTGATGTTTCAATTTCTGTAATTAGAGAAGAAGAAAACGAATTGGAATTCGTACTATATAATGATATTCACAAACAATATTTTAATGAATTTGATATGGAAGCTTCTGTATATCACGAACTCAGAGAGGCTTTTGTAAATGGTCTTTTTGAAAGCTATTCATTGAAATACAAGAATATTACAGATAGTGATAAGTTAATAACAAGATAAAATGAAGATTAGAATTGATAGATTTCTTTGTCATATGGGAATTGGTTCAAGAAGTGAGATAAAGAAATATTTGAAAACTTGTCGAGTTAAGCTGAATGGAAAGTTTGAGAAGAATTCAAATACACAGGTTGACATTGAAAAAGATGAAATTTTGTTTGATGATGAAATTGTAATTTATAAGGAATTTACTTATTTGATGTTGAATAAGCCAAAAGACTATATCAGTGCAACATTTGATAGGAAACTTCCTACGGTTTTAGACTTACTTGAATTTCCATACTCCAATATGGAATTATTTCCAGTTGGACGACTTGACATAGATACGACAGGATTTTTGATTTTAACAAATGACGGCAAATTTTCCTACAATGTAACAAATCCAAAGAAAAAAGTAAATAAAAAATATTTTGTAACTTTAAGAGATGAAATTATAAGTGAACAAATCGAAAAACTTGAAAATGGAATTTACTTTGAAAAAGAAGATTTTACAACAGAAAATGCAAAGGTTGAAAAAATTTCAGAAAAAGAAATTAACCTTACAATTTCCGAAGGAAAATTTCATCAAGTAAAAAGAATGTTGGAATATGTGGAAAATGAAGTTGTCGAACTAAAAAGAGTGTGCATTGGAAATTTGAATTTAGACGATAGTCTTAAACTTGGAGAGTACCGAGAAATTACTAATAGTGAGTTAGAAGAAATATTTAGATAAAGTTTTGATTATTGTCAAAACTTTTTTTATTGTTATTTTTGTGATAAAATAATTGTAAGATATTTATTTTTAGGAGTTTTTATGAAAAGTTTAGAAAATGTTAGTAATAATCATAGAAAAGAAGATTTGAAATTACTTTTTTATGGAATTTTGGTTGGGATAGCTGCAGGAGGACTTTCAAGTTTCTATCGTTATATTATTCATGGGATAGAAGGAATTATAGGAGGAATCGTAAATATAAGTAGAAGTCATTTTTACATTTATCCGATTATTTTTATTGCACTTATATTTATTTCTTTTTTAGTTACAAAGATTAAGAAAATGTCAAGATTTTGTGGAGGTTCCGGAATACCACAAGTTGAAGCGGAAATAAAGGGATATATCAATCCTAATCCTGTGAAAGTATTATTAGCAAAAATTTTCGGGGGAGCTTTAACTGCTTTGGCAGGTTTTTCAGTTGGTCGTGAAGGTCCATCAATTCAAATTGGAGCAATGAGTGGAAAATTAGTTTCAAGAAAACTAAAGAAAAATAAAACTGTTGAAAAGTTTTTGATAACTTGTGGAGCAAGTGCCGGACTTGCTGCCGCATTTAATGCTCCTGTTGCAGGAATTTTATTTGCAGTTGAAGAAGTACATCGCCACATTAGTAAAAAACTTTTGGTAGTTTGTATGGCAGCTACAATAACTGCTGATTTGGTTTCAAAAATATTGTATGGAACAGAAACGGTTTTTAATTTTAGTATGGCTGAAAAATTACCGTTGGTAAATTATTGGACTTTGATTTTATTTGCAGTTGTATTATCCGTTTTAGGAGTTCTCTATATATTTTTAATGGAATTTTTTATGAAAATTCAAGATGGATTAAACCTAAAAAAAGAATTTAAATTGATTCCATATTTTTTACTACCTATAGTAATTTTAATATTTACACCTAATTTATTAGGTGGTGGCGGCTTTTTGATGAAAGAGTTACAAACTGTTGATTTTCCAATTTATATGTTAATTTTACTTTTTATAGTAAAATTATTATTTTCAATAATTTGTTTCAGTTCAGGAGTTCCTGGTGGAATTTTCTTTCCGATATTAGTTTTAGGAGCAACTGTTGGAACAATTTTTGGGAAAATTATAGACCCGATTTATATAAATAGTTTTATAATTCTTGGAATGGCAGGATATTTGACTGCAATAGTTAGAGCACCACTTACTTCAATAATTTTAATCTTTGAAATGACTGGTAATCTTTCCTATTTATTGCCTCTTTCAATAGTTTGTCTTATAACTTATTCCATACCGAATTATTTAAAATCACTACCTATTTACGAATATCTTTTAGAAAGATTAATGGAAAGAGAACATATTGCTACTTCAAAAGATGGAGAAAAAATGGCTATGAGTATAGTTGTTGAGATTGGAAGTGAGATAGAAAATAAGAAAATAAAAGAAGTAGAATTTCCAAAGGGAATGTTAATTATAAATATTGACAGAGGAGTCGAAGAAATAATACCAAATGGGGAAACTACAATAATAAATGGGGATGTTATAAATGTACTCGTAAGTGAAAATAAATTATTTGATACATTTAACGCATTACAAAAAATTTGCCAAAATAATTAAAAAATAAAGAATACTTTTAGAATTGTTAGGGGGTCTTATGATTAAATTATTAACTTTAGAAGAAATTGAAAAATATAAAAGAGAAATTTCCGATATATACAAAGAAGTTTTTAAAACTGATGATTTTTCTGCTAATTTTTTAATTACTAGAATTGACGGTAGTTTAAAAAATAATATAAAAATTGTTGGAGCTTTTGAAAATGAAAAGTTAATCGGTTTTGTATATGGCTTTGATTTTTTAAAAGAAAATTGGTGGGCAATGCAAGTGGATTCACAGTTACCAAGTGGAATTGATTGGTATAAAGGCACTTTTGAACTTAATGAATTGGCAGTTATTGAAAAATATCAAGGTAAAGGATATGGGAAAAAATTGATGAAATGTCTAATTGAAAATTTTGAAGGAGATAAAATTTTATTATCCACTAAGAAATTTAATAATGATAAAATAATTAATTTTTATCATAAACTAGGATTTAAAGATTTAATAAATCCATTTGAATATCCTAATGGAGATTATGAAACATCAATTATACTATGTTTAAGTAAATAGTTTTTTAATGGTTAGATTAAGGTCTAATCATTTTTTTGTTGTTAAACAACAAGGTTTTCTGAATTTTATTTGATATAAAGTATTATAAAAGAGTTGAATTATCATATAATAATATAAATATAGATATTTACTATCAAATATATTGACAACGATTGCCTATAATGGTAAAATAAAATAAATAAGAAATAACTATCAAAAATATTTTTTGTTTTTTCTTATTGAAAATATATTTTAGGAGGGTTTTTTATGATTACAGATGGATTTCAATTTATTGCTCTGTTATTTTTTGTTTCAGGTATAGTTATTTACTTGGAAAAGAAGTTTAAAAATGGAATATTTTTTAAATATATTCCTGCGTTGGTTATAATTTATTTCGGCGCTATGATTTTATCTACATTAGGCGTATGGGATATGAATGTGGAAAGTGTATCTAAAGCCAGAAGTGTTTTAAAAGATGCAATATTGCCGTCAATGATATTTTTAATGCTATTAAGGGCTGACCTTAGAGATATAGCAAAATTAGGTCCTAGAATGATAATTTCATTCTTTACTGCAACATTTACTATAATGATTGGTTTTGTTGTGGCATTTCTTATTTTCAAAGGAAGTCTTGCATCCAATGCACCTTTAACTTTTGGAGCACTAGCAGGAAGTTGGGTTGGAGGAACACAAAATATGGTTGCGGTACAACAAGCAGTAGGACTTGAAGGCTCAGGAATGGGTTATACACTATTGATTGACTCAATAGACTATTCAATATGGATAATGTTCTTATTATTCTTAGTTCCATTTGCAAACAAGTTTAACAAGTGGACAAAGGCTGACACATCAAAAATTGATAATATAAATGAACATTTAACTGCAAAATTTTCAACAATAAGTAAAGAGATAACTTTCCAAGATATATTTTTCTTATTGAGTGTTTCACTTGGAGTTACAGCGGTTACAGGAATAATGGGAAATGAATTGGTAAAAGTTCCTGCACTTGCATTTATGGGAGCAACAGGTTGGACAATAATCATAACTACAATTTTAGGAGTTATTTTTGCAATGACACCACTTGCAAGAATTCCGGGATCTCCTGAAGTTTCAAATGTACTATTATATATGCTAATAGGCTTAATCGCATCAAATGCAAACTTTATGGAACTTACTCAAGCTCCGGCATATATTTTAGCAGGTTTTGTAATTCTTATAATTCATGGAGTTTTAATGGCTATAATTGGAAAAGTATTCAAACTTGATTTATTCACTTGTGGTATAGCTTCTCTTTCAAACATAGGCGGAGTAGCTTCTTCACCTGTACTTGCTGCGGCATATTCACAATCATTGGTGCCGATAGCTGTATTAATGGCATTAATCGGAGTTATTACCGGAACGTTTTTCGGAATTGGAGTTGCAAAATTCCTGACACTTTTAGCTTGATGAAATTTTTTTATAGAATGGTTGATTTTATCAGCCATTCTTTTTTTGTGTAAAAAGCTTATTAAATGTATCAAAATATAAAACTTGTAAAAAGTTTTTTTTTGGTATATACTATTTTGGGAATGTTTTAAAAGGAGTTTTGTATATGAAAAAGGCAATGCAAATGTCCGAATCCGTTGAAGTTGCAATTTTTTTAGCATTAAGTGGGGGGCTTATGGATGCATATTCATATCTTTTAAGAGGAGAAGTTTTTGCGAATGCACAAACTGGAAATATGTTGTTATTAGGAGTTCATGCTTCTCAAGGAAATTGGGCAATGTGTTTAAAATATGCTTTTCCAATATCTTTTTTTACTTTTGGGATTTTTTTATCGGATTTATTTAGAAAAAAAGGTAATTTTAAATTACATTGGCGACAAAATGCTGTTATATTTGAAATACTTTTGCTTATTTGTGTGGCATTTATTCCTGAAAATATGAATGCACTTGCAAATGCAATGACATCTTTCGCCTGTGGAATACAAGTTCAAAGTTTTAAAAAAGTATGTGGTATAGATTTTTCTACAACAATGTGTATTGGAAATTTAAGAGGTGGGACTCATAATTTAGCAGAGTATTTTTATACAAAAAATAAGAAGTTTTTAGAATATAGCTTGATGTATTTTGCGGTCATATTATGTTTTATTATTGGAGCAATTATAGGTAGTAAATTTAGCAATATTTTAGGACTAAAAACAATTCTGCTAAGTGCTGTTTCGCTTATTGTTTGTGTATTTATTATGTTTATAGATAGAGAAAATTAAAGGAGAGAGATTTTGTTTAATATAGTTTTATTGGAACCGGAAATTCCTTTCAATACTGGAGCTATTGGAAGAACTTGTGTCGCAACCGACACTAAATTACATTTGATAAAGCCATTGGGCTTTTCACTTGATGATAAAATGGTGAAGAGATCGGGTCTTGATTATTGGGATAAGTTAAAACTTTTTGTCTATGAAAATATTGAAGATTTTTACGAAAAAAATCCGAATGCAAATATCTATTTTTCAACTACAAAGGCAAAAAGAACCTACGATAAGGTAGAGTATTCTCCAAATGATTACATAATGTTCGGAAAAGAGAGTAAAGGAATACCAGAAGAAATTTTAGTTAAAAACGAAGAACATTGTGTAAGAATACCGATGTGGGGAGAAATTCGTTCCCTTAATCTTTCAAATTCGGTATCAATAGTATTATATGAAGCATTAAGACAACAAGATTTTTCAGAACTTGAAAAGTTTGGAAATTTGCATAGATTACATTGGAGTGAATAATGGACGAAGAATTATATGATTTATTAAAACAAAAAAGAAAAATAGAAGCCGTAAAGTATATTAGAAATAAATATGATATGGATTTTAAAAGAGCAAAAGAAACAGTTGATAATTTAACTGAAAAAGTGGAATATTTTGAAGGAAAAAATCTTGGCTTATTTGAAGAAGATTTTTCTGACAATAAAAATTTAGATACTTCTGAAATATCTGATGACAATTTATATGCTTTGGTAAAAGAAAATAGAAAAATTGAGGCTGTAAAATATGTAAAGGATAAGTATAATTTTGATTTAAAAACATCTAAGAAAATAGTTGATAGTTTAGATATAAATAATCTAATGGCATTTACAGAAAAAAATATTGTTTCTGCATCAAAAACTGATTTTTCTAAATATGGAAGTGGTCATAGTAACGAAAGTTATTCCTATGAAATGATTGATGGAAAACAACATTTCTTTGCATATAAAGATGGAGAAAAAAGAGAAGTCAGTAGTACTGCAATTCCTAGTGAAATATTGAAATGGTTTGAAAAATCTGCAGAAAAAACTGTAGATGAATATGAAGATAAAGAATATAGGAAAAAAAATATCTTTTGGGGAATTTTGCTAGTAGCATTAATAGTTGGAATTTATTTCTACTTTAATTAAAATTTGACATTTTAAAGAAATCTGATTTTTGACTATTGGGATAGATTAAAACTGTTTGTCTATGAAAATATTGAAAATTTTTGAAATCTACATATTATATTGGAGTGAGCAATGGACGAAGAATTATATGATTTATTAAAACAGAAAAGAAAAGAAGAAGCTGTAAAGCATGTTAAAAATAAATATAATATGGATTTTAAAGACGCAAAAGAAACAGTTGATAAGATGACAAAAACCTTGGAATTTTTTGAAGGTAAAAACCGTGGTTTATCAAAAACTGACTTTTCCGATATGTTTAAAAATTCAATAATATCAAGGATATATGATAATGATTTATATGCACTGATAAGAGAAAATAGAAAAATAGAAGCTGTAAAATATGTAAAAGACAAATATAATTTTGATTTAGAAAAGGCAAAAGCTATGGTTGATACTTTAGAGCCGGAGATGTTTACAGAAAAAAGTATTATTTCTGCATCAAATTCTAATTCATCTAATTTTGAAAGTGGTTATAGTATTGGAAACTATTCCTATAAAATGATTGATGGAGAACAACTTTACTATACTTATAAAGACGGAGAAAAAAAAGAAGTAAATAGGGTTTCAATTCCAAAAGATATACTTAAAGATTTTGAAGAATCTGCAGATGAATACGAAGATAAAAGAATAAAAAGAAAAAATATTCTTTTAGGAATACTTTTAGTGATTATAGTAGCAGTAATACTTATTTACTTTAATTAAAATTTGACACTTTAATTTATTTGTGTTAAAATTTAAATGATGTAGAGATATATCAAAAATTAATAAAAAATTCAGGAGGAAGGAATGTTAATTAGATAACTATTATGAAACAGAAATTTAATAGCTTTTTAGAGCTTAGTTTTTTGTTGCCATTTTAGTTATGCATTCCTTTTTGTGTTCTTTTTAGAACTCCTTTTTGAGTTGCAAAATGAATGTTGAAATGGCAATAAGTGAATTGCCATTTTTTTGTGGCTTAATTTAGGAGGGTATATGCTTAGTATAAAAAATTTAACGATACATTTAGTGAAAGATTTGAGAACTGTAATTGAAAATTTTAGTTTTTCTTTAGAAAACAAAATGAAAGTTTGTATAATCGGAGAAGAGGGAAACGGAAAATCCAGTATTTTAAAGGCTATAGTAGATGATGAGGGCTTAAAGGAATATGCTGAAATAAGTGGAGAGATAAATAAGAAAAATGAAGTTATAGGCTATTTACCGCAGATTTTGGAAGCAAAGATTTTAAATTTTTCAACAAAGGAATATTTTGAAAATAAAATTAAAGAGGAATTTTTTGACTACAATTTATTTTATAAATTGTTAAAGGAGTTAAATTTTGATGAAAATTTAATAACTGAAAAACAAAAGATAAGTGAATTATCAGGTGGAGAAAGAATTAAATTTATTTTACTTTGCGAACTGATGAAAGAACCGACTTGTCTTTTGTTGGACGAGCCTAGTAATGATTTGGATATAAATTCTATTGAATGGATTAAGAATTTTATAAAAAACATTGATATTCCAATAATATTTATTTCTCATGATGAGGATTTAATTGAAAATTGTGCAAATGTAATTATTCATATTGAACAGCTTATGAGAAAACAAAAACCGAAGATTTCGATTGAAAAGTTGGATTATGAAAATTATGTTGAGAATAGAGGAAATACTATTGAAAGACAGGAGAGAATTGCAAAAAAACAAAGAGAAGAATTTGATAAGAAACAAAGAAAATATCAGAAAATATATGAAAGAGTGCAACATGAAATCAGAAGTACAAAAAATGATTTTTGGGGGACAGAGCTGAAAATAAAAATGCATACTGTAAAATCTATCGGTAGAAAACTTGAAAAAGAAAAGGAGAATTTACTTGATTTTCCCGATTATGAAGAATCTATTTTTGTAAAATTTGATGAAAATGTAAATTATTCAACAAAAAAGGAAATTTTAGATTTGAATTTGGAAAAACTTGTCATCGGTTCTAAAATTTTGAGTGAAAATTTGGAATTAAAGGTATTTGGTACTGATAAAATCTGTATAATCGGAGAAAATGGAATAGGAAAGACAACTCTTTTAAAGATAATTTTGGAAAATGTAAAGAAAAATGTAAAGATTGCCTATATGCCTCAAAATTATGACGATAAGATGAATGTTGATATGAGTATTATAGATTATTTGAGTAAGACTTACGAAAAGGAGGAGACTACAAAAATAAGGACATTTTTAGGGTCAATGAAGTTTACTGCAGATGAGATGTTTCATAATTTAAAATCACTTTCCGGAGGACAAAAGGCGAAAATTTACTTCTTAAAAATGATTTTAGAAAATCCTGAAGTTTTAATTTTAGATGAGCCTACTAGAAATTTATCTCCTTTTTCGTCAGTTGAAATCAGAAAATTATTAAAATCCTATAAAGGCTCAATAATCTCAGTTTCTCACGATAAAAAATATATTAATGAGGTTTGTGATAAAGTTTACAAACTTACCAAAAATGGATTGGAACTTGTAATTTAAAAGAGAAAATACATTTAAGCAAAATTTTGACTACTTTTTGTATTTATGGTAAAATAAAGTTTAATAAAATCAGATTTTAACATAAAAGCGGAGGATATATGGATAAAATTTTTGATATTTTGGAAGGTATTTTTTCAGTTGAAACCTTTGGAAATTTGAAGCTATATGATTTAATGGCAATTATTTTTAAATATATTTTTGTAATTATTATCTATTATTTTATTTATAATATAATTAAAATGATATATTTTGATATTAGCACAACAAGTGAAATGAGTGAGGTTTCTAATACCTATCTAAAACTTATAAACAGAAAGGAAAGTCTTCCTTTTAAAGTTCATGAACATTATTATATAAATAATGAGACAACTTTAGGTCGTGGTGATTCTAATGATATTGTAATAAATGATAAATTTATTTCTAAGAAACATATGAGAATTATTAAAGAAGACGGAATTTATTATATTGAAGATTTAGGCTCTGCAAATGGGACTTTACTTAATGGAGAACCAATTACAGAGGCTATTGAACTTAAAGATAAGGATTTAATAGATGTTGGTAGAATTGAGTTCTTATTTGTAAATGAGGAAGTTGATGATGATTAGTAAAAAATTAATGTCAAGATTTAGAACTTTAACTGTAAATTCCCATGTCAGTACAAAGAGTATACAAGGACTTTTGTTATTCTTTCAAATTTTAGGATTATTTTTAATTATGGCTAGGGATTTTGCGAATTTTGACAAAACTAAGTTGTATTTTATGATTGCATTGATTGGTTTTGTATACATTTCTGGGAAATTGGTACAAAAGTTTACTAGGGGCGATTATTATATAATGCTTATTGCGAATATGCTTTTTTCTATTGGAATTTTAGAGATTTATAGACTGAATAATAAGTTGGCATATAGACAAATTATTTGGTTTTGTATTGGAATTGTAGCTTTTTGGGTTGTATATTTGATTTTAAAATATGTAAAGATTTGGAGCAAAATGTATTATTTTTATGCTGGAATTTCTTATCTTTTGTTTATTGCAACTTTTTTATTCGGTAGAAAAATTAATGGTGCAAAAAACTGGATAAGATTGGGATCGAATTTTGCTTTCCAACCGTCCGAGCTTATAAAGATAGCTTTTGTCTTTCTTATTGCAGCTTTTTATAAAAATAGAGATAAGTTTGAAAAAGATTTTTTCAAAAAATATAGTTTGCATTTCTTTTTCTATACATTTTTAGGATTTTTATTTTTACAAAAAGACTTAGGTACAGTACTTGTGTTTTCAGGAGTTTTTATCTTTGCACAGTATATGTATGAACCGCATAGAAAATATATATTTGTAAATCTTTTGATTCTTTCTTTCGGAGCCGTGTTGGGATATGTTTTGTTTAAGCATGTTAAGGTAAGAGTAAAAATTTGGTTAGATCCATTTAAATATGCTGACGGAATGGGCTATCAAATAATTCAAGGTTTTTATGCTATTGCAAGTGGAGGATTTTTCGGAAAAGGTCTTGGACTTGGAAGGCCGGATTATATTCCATTTGCAGAAAGTGACTATATATTTGCAAGTATTTGTGAAGAAATGGGAATTTTAATGGGAATGGGAGTAGTTATGTTGTTTTTAATCTTAACATACAGAGGAATAAAAACTTCTATGGAACAACATAATAAATTCTATAAGTATGTAGCTTTTTGTCTTTCATTAATTTTCGCTTTTCAGTCATTGATAATGTTCGGAGGAATTTTAAAACTTATTCCACTTACAGGAATCACAATACCTTTTGTCAGCTATGGAGGTTCTTCAATTCTTTCAAGTTTCATTGCTTTGGGGATTTTACAGTATGCCTCTGAAGAAAATATATAGGAGGATAATATGGTTGAAATTAAAAGATATAAGAGGATTTTAACATTTATAAGTTTACTATTTATTTTAATTCTTGGATATATGACTTATTTTCAAGTTGCAAAAGCAGATAAACTTAAAAATGATGAAGATAATAAAAGAAATTGGGTTGATGACAATAAATTAAAGAGAGGAAATATCCTCGATTCTAATGGAAATATTTTAGCTGAAACTAAAACTGATGAAAAGGGAGATAAATTCAGATATTTTCCTTATGGGGAAGCCTATGCTCATATAGTTGGATATAACAGCAAAAAATATGGAAAGACCGGAATTGAGAAAAAATTTAATACAACTCTTTTAAATAAACAGGATAAAACTCCTATAGGAGAATTAAAGAAAATTTTAATTGATCAAAAAGAAGGTAATTCAGTAAAATTGACTACAAATACGGAATTGCAAAAATATGCCCTTTCTCTTTTGGAGGGACATAAGGGGTCGATGATTTTGATGAATCCACAAACCGGATCAATAATTGCAATGGCGGACAGACCTACTTTTGATCCAAATAAAATAGAATCTAATTGGGCAAACATTATTTCAGATGAGGAAAATGCACCGCTTTTATCGAGAAGTACTTCCGGACTTTTCACACCCGGATCTGTTTATAAACTTATAACAGGAACTGCATTGCTTGAAAAACTTAGTGGAAGTGATTTAAATTACAATGATAAAGGTTCAACAACTATTGACCATTATAAAATAAATAACTATGCAAAGGAAGTCAATGGAAATATAGATTTGAGAAAGGCTTTGGTAAAATCTTCAAACACATATTTTGCAGATCAAGTACAAAAAATTGGAGTTGATTCTATGATTGATGTAAGTAAAAGATTTATGTTCGGTCAAGAAATTCCTTTTGAGTTAAAAACTGCAATTTCTCCAATTCCGTATAACGATAAAACTACGGCTTTGGAACTTGGAACTGCGGCGTTTGGGCAAGGAAAAGATTTGGTTACTCCATTACAGGTTGCATTGTACACAAGTGCAATTGCTAATGGCGGAAATATGATGAAACCTCATATTGTAAGTGAAATTCTAGATCCAAGTGGAAAAATAATTGAAAAAGTTACACCTGAAGTTTTATCAAAAGTTGCTGACAAAAAAATAATGGACACAATGAAAGATTATTTAAAATCTTCAGGGGATAGAAATTTCGCCGGATTTGTGAAAGGAAAGAAAGTTGCAGGTAAAACAGGAACCGCAGAAAAAACAAAGGATAAAATTCATTCTTGGGTTACAGTTTTTTATCCTGTAGATAATCCTACAATTGTATGTACAGCATTTTTTGAAGAGGAAAACAAAATTGCAGCTGAAATGATTCCTCTTGTAAAAAAACTTGTAAATAAAGCGATAGAGCTTGGATATTAGGAGATACTATGAATTATAGAGTGCTATTTAGAATTGAAAGATTAAAACTTATAGATAAATTAAAGGCAAAAATCGTAAATTATAGAAGGTATTGCGAAGAAATGGGTGATACTTGTGAAATTGAAATAGTTTGTGCAGGAAATGTGGTTTCACATTTTTTGGAAGAAGATGAGTTTTTTAAAGATGAAAGTCTACAAGTTAAACTCTGTAAAAATGCTTTAAACGGATTAAAGCCGAACTATGAACAGAAAAATATTCAAATAGTATCAGCCGGTATTGGGGAAGTAATTAAGAGAAAATCTGAAGGCTGGATTGAATATACAATAGAATAAAAATTTACTGAAAAAGGAATGTTTACAGAAGAACATTCTTTTTTCTTATGAAGAAATATGTTTTTAAAAATATTGATAAAAAGTGAAAAAAATGGTAAAATTAATGTGTATAATTTTAATTTTTTGTTTGGAGGGGCATAATGGAAAAATATAATTGGTCATTAGAAAAAATTTATAAAAATGTAGATGAAGCAAGAGCTGAAATAAAACTTTGTGATGAATTTATTGAAAAAATTGTAAAAGAAGAAAAATCTGTTAAAAATTTAAAAAATATTATGGAATTATCTGAAAAGGCAAGTAGACTTGTAGAAAAATTATATACTTATTCATATATGAAAAGAGATGAGGACAGCAGAGTCCCCGAAGCACAAAAATTAGCTTTAGAAGTAACTTCTTTAGGTTCAAGATTCGGATCTGCTACGGCATTTTTTGATCCTTTCTTAATGAGTTTATCTGATGAAGAATTGGAAAATTTCTATAAAGAAGGAGATAATGAAAAATATAGAATTCATTTTGAAAATATTTTAAGATTTAAACCTCATACTTTAAGTGCTGATGAAGAAAAACTTCTTGCAAATTGTAGTGAAATGGAGAGGACAGGTCAAAATTCATTCTATATGTTAAGTTATGCCGATATGGATTATGGTAATATTGAAAGTAAAGGTGGAGAAAAATTAACTCCGGCTAATTTCAATACTTTTCTTTTAGATGAAAATGAAGAAGTAAGAAAAGAAGCATTTGATAAAATGTATAAAACTGTTTCAAATTTTAAAAATACTTATGCCACAACTTTATACAGTGCGATTAAGAACTTAACAACACTTGCTAAGGTTAAACACTATCCTTCAGCTAGATATATGGAATTATTCCAAGATTGTGTACCTGAAACAGTTTATGACTCATTGATAGAAAGTATTGAAGAATATCTTCCTTCTCTTCATAAATATTATGGATTAAGAAAGAAAGCATTAAAGAAAGATAAACAATATATGTGGGATGTTTCTATAAATTTAGAAAAAGAATTTGATCAAAAATATCCTTATGAAAAAGCAAGAGAATTAATAACTGAAGGTCTTAAACCATTGGGAGAAGACTATATTGAAGTTTTAAATAGAGGTTTTGACGATCGTTGGGTTGACGTTTATCCAAGAGAAGGAAAAGCTGGTGGAGCATATTCATGGGGAAGCTTTGATACAGATCCATATATCCTAATGAATTATACAGATACTTTAGATAGTATGTTTACATTAGCTCATGAATTTGGACATTCAATGCATAGTTATTATTCAAAATCTGACAATGACTATCTATATGCTCAATATAAGATTTTCGTTGCAGAAGTTGCATCAACTTTTAATGAATTAACTCTATTAGATTATTTGTTAAAGAATGTTAAGAATAAAAATGAAAAGATTTATATCCTAAACTATTACATTAATATGTTTATCGGAACAGTATTTAGACAAACAATGTTTGCTGAATTTGAAAAGAATACACATTTAGAAGTTGAAGCGGGAAATGCCTTAACTGCCGATGATTTCACAAGAATTATGAGCGAATTAAATGACAAATATTATGGAGAAAATGTTGAAAAGAGCGAGTTAGCTAGTTACTTATGGGCTAGAATTCCTCATTTCTACACTAATTTCTATGTATATAAATATGCAACAAGTTTCTGTGCTGCAAGTTTCTTATCAAGCAGAGTTGTTAAGGGAGATAAAGAAGCATTAAAGAGTTATAGAAATTTCTTAAAAGACGGATGTAGACATCAACCGATAGAACAATTAAGAGCTGCAGGAATAGATATGGAAGATAAAAATTCTATCAATAAAGCTCTAGATGTTTTCAAAGGTTTAGTTGACGAACTAGAAAAAGAATTAGAAGCTTAGAAAGATTTAAGGAGGGTTTTTTTCGTGTCTAAGAAAAATAAAAAAAAGAATAAAATTGAAAAAAATTCTTCAAATTTTTCAGAGGGTGGATTTGATAAATCTATTTTATCCGACTATTCTCAATGGAGAGAAGATTATTCCGAAAAAGAAATTTCTGAAGAAACTGTCCTCGAATCCACTAAAGAAAAAGAAACTGATAAAGTAGATGATTTAGATTTTAAATCAAGTCTTATCAATTCGGAAGTGGAAGATCATACTTTTTCAACTGATGAAGAAAAAGCAAAAATAAATTCAAAGGTTGAAAAAGAAAAAGAGAATAAAGAAGAAAATAACGAAGAAGATAAAGAAAAAAACAAAGACGATAGTGAAGAAGATGAAATATTAACAGAAACACAAAGACTTCAACTTATTTACGGGAATGTTGTTCCTCTACATGAAAGACGTCGTAGAGGAAGCAAAGCTGTTAAGAATAAAGAAAAAAACAAAGATAAAAATCCAAAAGTTTTAGAAACTGTAAAGGACGAAGAAAAAGAAGCATCTGTCGAAGAAAAAATTGCTCAAAGTTCAGTTGAAAATATTGAAAAAAAGGAAACTAAAAAGCAGGAGAAAATTGAAGAGCAAAAGGAAGGTAAATCCAAAGAAACTGAGAAGCAAAAAGAAATTCAAAAAACAAAGGAAGAAAAGGATAAAAAAGAAGTAAATAAATATGATATGCCGAAAGTTCCAAAAACTTTGAAGATAATTTTTGCTTGTACTATCCTTTTAGCAATTTCAGTAGTCGGTTTTTTTGGACTTAAGGCATATCATTCACTTGGAGTAAAACTTCCAAGTATCCTATCTGGAGTTGAATCTAAAAAAATCGGATTTTATACTTCAAACTTTGTTTTTAATGGAAAAGTACTAGATAAAGATCAAGCAGAATATCTTATATCTATGTTTGAAGAAGATGAAACAAAATTAGCTACAATTAAAAAGTGGCTTAAAGAAGATGCTGAAAATCTAAAGAAAGATGAAAACTATAAGAGTGATAGACCTGTTAGGCTTCAAAAAAGCGGAAAAATTTTAGGACTTTTTGATGATTATAAAATTTGTTTAGATCCGATAAAATTGAAAGTCGAAAAGAATGATAAGGTGGAAACTTCTATTTTATTAAACGGAAAAGAAGAGAGCGTTTCAGATAAAGAATATGAGCTGTTTCCGGGAAAATATACAATCTTTTATTATGATAATAATGTAAAATTAAAAGAGGAAATTTCTCTTTTTTATGATGAAAAGTCTAGTGTTAAAAATGTCTCTTATGGAGTGGGAGCGGACTACAAATTGGCAAATGAAGTTGAAAAACTTGATACAAACTCAAAGGAGAGTTCATTTAAAATAGTAACAAGAGATGAAAATAGTATTTTATTTGTAAATGATAAAAATACAGAATTAACTGTAAAGGAATTTAATAAATTGTCAGGAACAAATATTAAAAAGGGTGATATTTTAAAAGTTGTAACAAAAATGCCTTGGGGATATACAATTTCTGACGGAGTTACTTATCAAGGAGAAAGAAAAGTAAATGTAAGTACTCCTCTTAGCGATAAAAGATTACTTGATGTTGCAATTTCAAGAACTATTGAATTATTAAGAGAAGATGTTCAGTCAAGAGGCAAAAAAGATGCAAGTTTATTGACTACAATGATAAATCCATCTTTACAAATTGAAGCAAAAAGAGTTGAGTCATTGATAAATAACGGAAGAGAATATATTGGAGGTTATCCTTCAATGGAATTTGACCTTAATTCTTTTGAAATAAGAGAATATGGAGATACTTATGAAATGTATATAGGTGGACATCTATTAGTTCAAGAAACAACTTATCCTCAAAATAGTAAACCGCCAAAATTGGAATCAATAACACCGACAGAATCAACAGTCGGATTCCATTTTATCTATGATAAGCAAAAGAAAAATTGGTATAGCAATGTTTGGGGTTTTACAACAAGAACAATAACAAGAGATAATATAAAAAGTGTTGATATCTCAAAAGATATGATTGCGAGGTAAGTTTATAACATGATTTTGACCGACCTTAAAAATTGAATAAAATCAGTTTTATTAGGTCGGTTTGTTATATTTAAAATAAATATTAGGAGCATTGTATGAATATTGATATTATTTTTCAAAATATTGAATTTTTGATAAAGATGGTTCTTGCAACTTCTATGGGGGCAATAATCGGTTTTGAAAGAAAGAGTAGAAATAAAGAAGCAGGTATTAGAACTCATGCGATAGTTTGTTTGGCATCAGCACTTATGGTAATAGTTTCTAAATATGGTTTTTTTGATGTAGGAAATTATGATGCAGCACGTGTTGCAGCTCAAGTTGTTTCCGGAATTGGCTTTTTGGGAGCGGGACTTATTTTTATAAAGAATAATGCCGTAAATGGATTGACAACTGCTGCAGGAGTTTGGGCTACTGCCGGAATTGGACTTGCTATGGGAGCGGGACTTTATGCAGTTTCGATTTTTGGAACTCTTTTAATTGTAATCATTCAAACTTTGATGCATAAAGATACATTTTTAAATAAAGACCATTTGACTATTACATTTGAGATAGAGTTGGAAGATAGTTTTAATTCTATCAGAGAAATTAGAAGTTGTTTGGAAAGATTTAAACTTGAAATTCAAAACGTGGAGATTATAAAGAAAAATAGATTTGTAATAGTTAAATTTTACACTGTTGTTCCTCTCGACTTTGAAAGAGAGCATTTGGAAGATTTAATTTTTGATGATGAAAGAGTTAAAAAGATTGAAATGTAGTTGACTTTTTTGACTATTTTTTATATAATTATTTCAATGTTTAATATTGAGCGTTGATTGTGCTTACAACACAGGAGTTTAAAAGTGATTGTGCTTAAACAATATGAGGCCTATGCGAAGAAAGGTGGTACCACGATAAGTCGTCCTTTCACAGTTTTAGGTCTTTTTTTATAGGAGGTTTTATGGAATACAAGAATATTTTTGAAGAGCTTGTCGATAGAGGATATTTTGAACAAGCTACTTATGAAGATGAGTTAAAAGAATTATTATCCAAAGAGAGAGTAAAATTTTACATAGGTTTTGATGCGACAGCAGATAGTTTGACAATTGGACATTTTATTCAAATTATGGTTATGAAGAGAATGCAAAACTATGGTCATATTCCAATTGCACTTTTAGGTGGTGGAACAACAATGATAGGAGATCCTTCAGGAAGAAGCGATATGAGAATGGTAATGACTGAAGAACAAATTAATCATAATGCACAAAGATTTTTTGAACAACTTTCAAGATTTATTGATTTTTCTGATGGAAATGCAATTATAGAAAATAATAAAGATTGGCTTTTAGACTTAAATTTTATAAAATTCATGAAAGAAGTAGGAGTGCATTTCAGTGTAAATAAAATGCTAACTTGTGATGCTTATAAAAACAGAATGGAAAAAGGTCTTACATTCTTTGAATTTTCATATATGTTAATGCAAAGTTATGATTTCTTATATCTATACAGAAAACATGGTTGTAAATTGCAATTAGGTGGTTCTGACCAATGGAGCAATATCCTTGGAGGATATGATTTAGTAAGAAAGCTTGAACAAGATAAAGTTTATGCTATGACTTTTAAACTTTTAACAACAGCTGACGGAGTTAAAATGGGTAAATCTCAAAAAGGTGCAGTTTGGTTAGATGAAGAAAAAACATCTCCTTATGAACTTTTCCAATATATGAGGAATGTTGATGATAGAGATGTTGAAAAGTTTTTACTTATGCTTACTTTCCTTCCTACAGAAAAATGTAGAGAATTAGGCAAATATAAAGATGAAAGAATTAACGAAGCAAAGGAAATTTTAGCTTTTGAAGTAACAAAGATTATTCACGGAGAAGAAAAGGCACAAAAAGCATTGGAAACTGCCAGAGCATTATTCAGCGGAGAACTTTTAGATGAAAATATGCCTTCAACTGAAATCAAGAAATCAGATTTTGAAAATGAAGAAATAGGAATTCTAGATTTGATTAGAATTTGTGGACTTTCAAAGTCTAATGGAGAAGCTAGAAGACTTATAGAACAAGGCGGAATTTCTTTAAATGGAGAAAAAGTTGCAGATACTAATTTAAAAGTTTCTCTTAATTTAGAAGAAATAGTAATTAAAAAAGGTAAAAAAATCTATCACAGAGTAATTGCTTTATAGGAGTTTTTGATGAAAAAAGAAGATGTATATGTAGTAGGAATTGCCGGAGGCTCAGCTTCCGGTAAGACTACGATTATTGAAAAGTTGAAAAAACAATTTAAAGATGAAATTGTTATGATTAGTCATGATTTTTATTATTGGCCAAATGATGATAAGACTTTAGAAGAAAGGGCAAAGTTGAATTATGATCACCCTAAGTCTTTTGAAACTTCTAAACTTATTGAAGATATAAAGATTTTAAAATCAGGTAAAGCGGTAGATTTACCGATTTATGATTATACAATGCATACTAGAAGCAAAGAAACTATGAGAGTTTATCCAAAGCCTGTAATAATAGTTGAGGGCATTTTAATTTTGGAAGATGCAAGACTTAGAGAGCTTATGGATCTAAAGGTTTATGTTGATACGGATGCGGATGAAAGACTAATTAGAAGGATTTTAAGAGATACAAAAGAGAGAGGAAGAAGTCTTGAAAGTATTTTAACTCAATATCAAAACACGGTTAAACCTATGCATGAGGAATTTATTGAGCCAAGTAAAAAACATGCTGATATAATAATTCCTCGTGGCGGAGAAAATACTCCGGCAATAGAGATGTTGGTTCAACATTTAAAGACTTTTTTGGATAAAAATGAAAAAAAATAGTAAAACAAATGTATGCAGAATTTTAGATAGTAAAAAAATTAAATATGAATTCGTAGTTAGAGATGAAGACAAAGAATTTGAAGAAATTGGAATAGATAGAAATATATGCTTTAAGACACTTGTTCTAGAGGGAAGTGATAAAAATCACTATGTCTGTGTTATTCCAATTGATAAGCATCTGGATTTAAAAAAGGCGAGTAAATATTTTAAACTAAAAAGTATTAAGATGATTTTGCAAAAAGAACTGGAACTTTTAACCGGATATGTTCACGGAGGTTGTAGTCCTGTTGGAATGAAGACTAAATTTAAAACTGTTTTTGATGAAACTGCAAAAAATATGGAGAAATTTCTTGTAAGTGCTGGAAAAGTTAGAAATTCAATCATAGTAAATCCAATTGAATTTGCTTGCTTTTGTGATGCGGATTTTGCTGATTTGGTGGTAAAATAATGATAAATTGTATAATACTTGCAGGTGGGAATTCTATAAGAATGACTTTTCCTAAAGAATATATAGAGATAGAAGAAAAATATTTGATTCACAATTCAATAGAAATTTTAAAAAATGTTTTTGACGATATTGTTGTTGTTTCTAATAATAGAGGACATTATAAAGATTTAAAAGTTAGAGTTGTAAGAGATATTTTTTATAAAAAAGGTCCAATGGCTGGGCTTCATAGCGGACTTTGTTATTCCAATAGTGATTTTTCTTTTCTGACTGCTTGTGATATGCCTAATATGGATGAAAAATTTATTAGATTTTTAATTTTAAAACTGGATAAAAATTTTGACGGTATTGTTTGTCTTTCTGAAAAAGGAAAGATACTACCTATGAATGGTATTTATAGAAATTCATTGAAAGAAAATTTAAGAGAAGAGTTAATCAAAGATAATCGTAAGTTTGTAAGATTTATTGAAGATAATAATTTTAAATTTTTAAAATATGAAGATTGGAAAAAATTCGATGAGAAAAATATATTTGAAAACTTAAATACTATAAAAGAATTGGAAGAATTTAAAAAGAAATTATTGACTATAAAAAAAGATTGATGACGGTTTAAGCCGTCATTTTTGGGTTTTATGAAAATACATTATTAAAATTAATACATTTTTTATACAATTTGTTAAATTGACAAAATACTAAAAAAGTTGTAAAATAGTGGTGGCGAGAAGTCGCTATTAACTTTAAGGAATAATGATTTGATAAGTGTAACTTGAAAATTTAATAAAAGGAGGTGTGAAACTAATGCCAATGGAATTTTTATTAATGCCTGTTTTTTTAATAGTGGGTGTGGTTGTTGGATATGTTTTTAGAAGATTTACTTCAGAAAAACTTATAAACGGTGCCGAAAATCATGCTAAAAAAATTGTTGAAGATGCTATTAAAGAAGCTGAAACTAAGAAAAAAGAAAAATTAGTTGAAGCTAAAGAAGAAGCACATAGAATTAAACAAGAAAGCGACAAGGAAAACAGAGAGAGAAGAAATGAAATTCAAAAATTGGAACGTCGTTTGATTACTAAAGAAGAAAATTTGGATAAGAAAAATGAAAATTTAGATAAGAAAAATGAACGTTTAAATAAAGAATTAAAAGCTTTAGAAGTTAAAGAAACTGAAATTGAAAAATTAGTTGAAAAGCAAAAAGAAGAACTTGAAAGAGTTGCCAATATATCATCTGAAGAAGCTAAAGAAATTATACTCGAAGAAGTTAGACAGGAAAGTATAAAAGATGCTGCAAATATCATAAGAGAAATTGAACAAAATGCTAAAGATAATGCAGAAAAAAATGCCAGATATATTATTGGAACAGCTATCCAAAGATATGCTGCCGATCAGGTCGCAGAATCTACGGTTAGCGTTGTAACTTTACCTAATGATGAAATGAAGGGTAGGATTATAGGTAGAGAAGGAAGGAATATAAGAACATTTGAAAGTTTGACAGGAGTTGATTTAATTATAGATGATACTCCGGAAGCTGTTGTTTTATCTTCCTTTGATCCGGTTAGAAGAGAGATTGCAAGACTAGCTCTTGAAAAATTGATTAATGACGGAAGAATTCACCCAACAAGAATTGAAGAAATGATTGAAAAAGCAAGACAGGAAGTTGAAAACAGCATCAGAATTGCGGGAGAAGATGCTTGTGATCAAACTAATATTCATGGATTACATCCTGAACTTGTGAAACTATTAGGAAGATTAAAGTACAGAACTTCTTATGGACAAAATGTTTTGAAACATTCAATAGAAGTTGCACATATGGCAGGAATGTTGGCTGCTGATATCGGTGCTGATGTTAAGATTGCAAAAAGAGGTGGTCTATTACATGATATAGGTAAGGCTATAGATCACGAAATGGAAGGAAATCACGTAGAATTAGGCGTTCAAATGGCTAAAAGATATAAAGAAAAACGTGAAGTTATCCATTGTATTGAAGCGCATCATAATGATGTAGAACCTTCAACTGTTGAGGCACTTTTGGTACAAGCGGGAGATGCTATTTCAGCTGCAAAACCGGGTGCAAGACGTGAGTCTGTTGAAAATTATATTAAGCGTTTGGAAAATCTTGAAGAAATTGCAAATTCATTTGACGGAATTGAAAAATCTTTTGCAATTCAAGCAGGACGTGAAATAAGAGTATTGGTTAAACCGGAAATTATTGACGAAGACAAGATGTTGTTAACTTCAAAGGCAATAGTTAAGAAAATACAAGAAGAACTTGAATATCCCGGAACAATTAAAGTTAATTTAATTAGGGAAACAAGAGTTGTTGACTACGCTAAATAGTTTTTAAATTTGAAAACAAGAATGTTTATAGAAATATGGACATTCTTTTTTTATGCAAAATTGAAAGTTTTTTAGATTTATGTATCTTCGATACATTCACTTTTGTTTTCAACAAAAGTGTGAGATCTCTCCACTCCACTTCGTTTCGGTCGAGATGACGTATAAGGGAGTGTACTCATTTTAGAGCTAGACGTGAATGGTAAATAAACTTCAAAAAATATTTAAAAATTATTTAAAATAAAATATTTCTCGTCATAGTAAAACTATGCCGACACGTCATTTCGACCGAAACGAAGCGAAGCTGAGTGAAGTGAATCTAGTCCTAACTTTCTTTACTTGTAAATAAAAGTATGTCTGACGAGGCTTGTTGTATATATTAAAATAATTCACGTCGTTTTCTATGCAAAGAAAGTTTCCTAACACGTCATCTCGACTGTAGCGTAGCGAAATGAATCTAGCCCTAACTTTTGTTGTTTATTCTTAAACAACAAAAAGTAGGTCTGACGGGAACAATTGTATCTTCTGATACAATTGTCCTGGAGATCTCATATATTTGCTTGCAAACAAGCAAATATATGATGTATCATAGATACATTTAGTTATAAAAATTTTATACTTAATAGATATTTAATTTGCAGAGTATGTTTATATTTATTTCTAGTTGATATTGTTATACAGTTGTGATATATTTATATTAAATAATTGTTTATTTGGGAGGTATTTTTATGAAAATGAAAGTAATATCCACATTTTTGGCTTTTATTGTAATTTTAGGAATAATATTTGGAGTAAAAATCTATAAAGAGTATAAGTATAAAATAGAGGTTGAAAGAATGTATGATGTAGCAAAAGGTGTTTCAGATAAAAATTCATATTCAACGAATATAGATAATATCAATATAAAGTATGTTAATAACAACACTTTTCAGGGTTTTCATCTTATTCCAAAAAACAAACTTTATAAAGGAGTTATAGTTTGTTATGGTGGCTCTGAAGGAAGTCCAAATTTTAATGAAGCATTAAGATTGGCAAAAGAGGGTTATGAAACGCTATCCGTTTTTATGTTTGGGGCTAAAAATCAACAAAAAACTTTAGTAAAAATACCTTTAGAACAATTTGAAGATGTACTAGACTATATTCATTATAATATCAATGAAAACACTCCAATAACAGTACTAGGAGCTTCAAAAGGTGCAGAATATGCTTTAAATTTAGCAACAAAATATAAAGAGATTTCTAATCTTGTTTTAATTGCGCCTTCTTCATATAATTTTTCTGGTTTAGATTTTGCAAATTACGGTTCTTCTTGGACTTGGAAAGGTAAAGAGTTACCATTTATAGATCTTAAAAGGGGAGATTTTTCATATAGTGAACCAATATCATATAAAGTAACTTATGAAACTGCAGTAGAAAGAGATTCATCAGCCAAAGAAAAATTGATTCCTGTTAAGGATACAAAAGCTAATATTCTATTAATTTCAGGAAAAGATGACCAAATGTGGAATAGCTTTGAAATGTCAAATGTTATAAAAAGTCAAAAAGAGGATGTGAAAATTTGTTCTTATGAAAATGCAGGTCATATATTCTTTGGAGACGGAGAACAAAAATTCTCTGGCTATACCATTAAAACTGGAGGCACGAAAGCAGGTAATAAAGAAGCAAATAAAAAAAGTATAAAGGAAATAAATGATTTTTTAAAAATGAATCATAAATAATAGGAGTAAATTATGAAAAGAGAAAAATTATCAGTTTTAGGAATTGGACCGATATATGTGGGTATTATATTAGTCATAACAGCGATATTAATATTTTTACAAAACAAGGGTTATTTTAAAAATGGAGAAATACCTTTTTTAAAAATTCCTTTTATGATTATAGGTATAATATGTATATTTATAGGTATTGGACTGTGGATTTCTGCAGTTGTTAATTCAAGAATTTCTAAGAATATAAAGGAACTAAAATTGGTAACTACGGGAGTTTTTTCAATTGTAAGAAATCCGATTTATTCTGCTTTTATGTTTCTTTGTTGGGGATTTTGTTTTATTTTTAATAATTTATATTTTTTAGTTACAATTCCAATTTATTGGATTCTTTTGACTATTTTAGTGAAAAGTACGGAAGAAATATGGCTTAAAGATATTTTTGGAGAGGAATATCTTGAATATTGTAAGAGGACAAACAGATGCATCCCTTGGTTTTCTAGAAAATCTTGATTAACTTATTATTTAAATTTAGGGGGTAGTATGAGTAATTATTTTGATGAAGTTGCTAAAGTTTGGAATACTGAAGAGAGAAAAAACAGAACTTTTACCATATACGAAAAAATGTTCAAGTATTTAGGAAAAAATCTGAAAGAGAAAAAGGCTCTTGAAATCGGATCGGGAGATGGACTTCTTGCAACTTTATTATCTAAAGATTTAAAACATATTGATTGTATGGATACTTCTTTAAAGATGAGAGATGAGTCTTTAAAGAGAATAAATGAAATGAAAATAGAAAATATCAGTATAAATGATGAAAATTTTTTGGATAATTCGAATGAAAAATACGATGTAATTTACAGTTTAACTGCTTTTCATCATATTGTAGATGTAGATGCAGAGCTTAAGTTGTTAAGAGAACATATAAAAGAAAATGGGAAAATAATTATAATGGATTTGGATACTGTTTCTCCTGATTTTCATAAGGATTTTCCAAATTTCGATGGACATGATGGTTTTTCAAGAGAAGAAATGGAAAATTATTTAAAAAGAGCATCATTTATTCCGAAAAACTATGAGATTTTATGGAATGGAAGAAGCAAGGAAATTGATTTTAGAATTTTCTTAATGGAAGGAATTTGCAAATAATAAAATTAGCATTATAAAAGCCGAGTTGAATTTACAACTCGGCTTTTGGTTTTAAATACATAAAATCCTATTTTTGTATTAATTTTTTTCTTTAATATCATTTAAGATATTCTTAATGTCTGTTAAAATTTCTTCTTGAGTTGGAGCTTTTGGAGCTTCTTCAACTACTTCTTCTTTCTTTCTTGTTAGCTTATTCATAGCTTTTACCATCATAAAGATACAAAATGCTATAATTAGAAAATCAATTACATTTTGAATAAATGCGCCATATTTAAAGGCAACTTCTGCAATTTCTTTAGACTTATCTCCTGCTTTTAAGACAATTTTTAGGTCTGAAAAATTAATTCCACCTGTTAAAATTGAAAGCAAAGGCATTAGAATATCATTTACTAAAGATGTAACAATTTTTCCAAATGCTCCACCTATAATTACACCGACCGCTAAGTCCATTACATTACCTTTTAATGCAAATTCTTTAAATTCTTTTAACATAAACTTCCTCCTGCAAATAAAATATGATAAAATATATTATAGTTAAATAATTACATTATAACCATTCAGTCTGTCATTACCCACTTTTATAAATTTTAATCATTTAGGAGACTAATATGTTACGAAAAATTATAGTTAGCAACTGTGCAAGTGAAAAATTTTTTGAACTTTTGGAAAAAGAAAATATTGATTATATAAAAAGTTTGAATAATGAAAAATTTAATAAAAATTATAATGACCATCCAGACCTTAGTATTCTAAAAATAGATGAAGATATTTATATTGAATCTTCTGTTTATAAGTATTATGTTGATAATTTGAGTGGATTTAATTTAAAAAAGGTGGATGTTTCTAATTTTAAAAATGGAGAGATGGTTTTAAATATTGCAAAAAATAAGAAATATTTTTTTCATAATAAAAAATTTACCACAAAAGAAATTTTTGAAAAACTTAAACTAAATAGAGAATATTTAAAGATAAATCAGGGATATGCAAATTGTAGTATGATTTGTTTTGAAAATCATATAATAACAAGTGATGAGGGAGTATATAAAACTCTAAAAGCCAAAAATATCAATGTGGAACTTGTTACATCTTATGGAATTATTTTAAATGGATATAAAAACGGATTTATTGGAGGAACTTGTGGTTTTGTCTCCGATGATATTTTATTATTTTATGGTGATGTGACAAAATATCTAGATTATGATATAATTAAACGCATAGCTGATGAAGAAAATGTGAAAATACTCTATCCAAAAGGCGAAGCATTTGTCGATTTGGGTGGAATTGTTTCGCTGTGGAGGTAATTATGGGATTTATTAAACCGAGCAATGTTGTTGGTACTATGGAACTTTTACCAAATGAACAAATTTTGTTCGACAATGTTAAAGATATAATTGAAGATACTTTTAAAAAACATGGATTTTTACCGATAGATACACCGGTTTTTGAAAAAAATGAAATTCTTTTAGCTAAAGGTGGCGGAGAAACTACAAAACAAATTTTTAAAATTGATTCAGAAAGCAAGGACATTTCTTTAAGATTTGACCTTACTGTACCTTTGGCAAGATATGTTGCTCAATATTTTAGCGACTTGAATTTTCCTTTTAGAAGATATCATATAGGTAAAGTTTATCGTGGCGAAAGAAATCAAAAGGGGAGATATAAGGAATTTTATCAATGTGATATTGATGTTATCGGTAATGGAAAACTTGATATTAAAAATGATGCAGAGCTTCCTTATATAATTTATGAAATTTTTTCAAAAATTATTAATGAAAAATTTGCAATAAATTTTAGTAATTTAAAAATTATTAATGGTCTTTTTGAAAATTTGGGTGTTGAGAATAAAACTGATATGCTTCGAATTATCGACAAGATTGAAAAAATTGGTTTTGAAAAAGTTGTTGAGGAACTTAAAAATATAGGGCTTAATGATAATAATTTAGAAAAAATTATAGAATTTATAAAAATTTCAGGAAGTAACGAAGAGATTATTGAAAAACTAAATTCATTAGGAATTGAGAATGAACTTTTTGATAAAGGTGTTGAAGAACTTAAAGAAGTTTATAATTGTATGAAACTTTTTGGAGTTCCAGAGGATTGTATAAAGATTAATCTTACAATTACAAGAGGTCTTGATTACTATACTGGAACTGTTTATGAAACATTTTTAGAAAATTATAGACAACTTGGAAGTGTTTGTTCAGGTGGAAGATATGATGACTTGGCGAGCAATTATACAAGTCAGATTTTACCCGGTGTTGGAATTTCTATCGGTCTTACAAGATTGTTCTATCAACTTCTTGATAAAAACTTATTTAAAGAAATTAAAACTAATAGTATAGATGCTTTGATTATTCCAATGGAAAATTGTTATGATTATGCTATAAAACTATTGAATAAATTTGAAAATAGTGGTAAAATAATACAAATATATTTTGAGGACGCAAAGATGAAGAAAAAAATATCTTATGCGGACAAATTAAATATTCCTTATATAATCATAGTTGGAGAAGACGAAAAGGCAAATAATAATTATACTGTTAAAGATTTAAAGACAGGAGAACAATCGACTGTTGATTTTGAAGGATTGATAAAGTTAATATAGACGTTGAAGTAACGAGTAGGACTTAAGCGCTTTAAGAGAGAATGAAACGTGGCTGGAATTTCATTTAAGAATGCTATTTACCGAAAACTATTACTGAGTCTTTTATTTAATTAAGAAGTAATTAGGGTGGAACCACGAGTCATCGTCCCTACAGTTTTGTAGGGATGAGGCTCTTTTTTTATAGGAGGATAATATGGAAATGATTAAAGTTACATTCCCTGACGGGTCTATTCATGAATTTGAAAAAGGGGTAAAGATTTTAGATGTTGCAATTAGCATTTCAGAGGGTTTTGCAAGAAATGTTTTAGGTGCTGTTGTTAATGATGATATTATAAAGGGCTTAAGCGAAACCTTAAAAGAAGATTGTACAGTTAAATTTGTAAAATTTGAAGACAAAGAGGGAAAAGAAATTTTCTGGCATACATCAAGCCATGTAATGGCTCTTGCTATTCAAAGACTATTTCCGGATACAAAATTTGGAATAGGTCCTGCAATAGATAACGGATTTTACTATGACTTGGATTCAGAACATAAATTCACACCGGAAGATTTAGAAAAAATTGAAGCAGAAATGAAGAAAATCGTTAAGGAAGGTTATTCTGTTGATAGAAAAGAAGTTGATAGAGACTTTGCCTTGAAATATTTTGCTGAAAAAGGACAAGATTATAAAATTGACTTAATTGAAGGCTTTGACAAAGATGCAGAACTTTCTTTCTATGAATTAGGAGAATTTACTGACCTTTGTAGAGGACCACATCTTGTTGATGTTAAAAAGATAAAAGCAGTTAAACTTTTAAGTATAGCTGGTGCATACTGGAGAGGTAGCGAAAAAAATAAAATGCTACAAAGAATTTATGGTATAACTTTTGAAAAGAAAAAAGATTTGGATGAATATCTCGAATTTTTAGAAGATGCTAAACAAAGAGACCATAGAAAAATCGGTAAGGAATTGGGAATCTTTATGATTAGCCAAAATGTAGGGGCGGGTCTTCCTTTCTGGCTACCTAAAGGTGCAACAATTAGACGTGTAGTTGAAAGATATATAGTTGATAAAGAAATTGAATGTGGATATGAACATGTCTATACACCTATTCTTGCAAATGTTGACCTATACAAAACTTCAGGTCATTGGGATCACTATCAAGACAGTATGTTCCCACCAATGGATTTAGGAAATGGAGAATTGCTAGTTTTAAGACCTATGAACTGTCCACATCATATGGAAATTTATAATAATGATGTTCATAGTTATAAGGAATTCCCTATAAGAATTGCTGAACTTGGAATGATGCACCGTTATGAAATGAGTGGCACACTTTCAGGATTACAAAGGGTTAGAGAAATGACTTTAAATGATGCCCATATCTTTGTTCGTCCTGATCAAATTAAAGAAGAATTTACAAGAGTTGTAAATTTAATGAAATCAGTTTATGAAGATTTTGATATAAAGAATTTTAGATTCAGATTAAGTTACAGAGATCCTGAAAATAAAGAAAAATACTTTGATGATGATGAAATGTGGAACAATGCTGAAGCAATGCTTAAGAGTGCAATGGATGACTTAGGATATGAATACTTTGAAGCAAAGGGGGAAGCGGCTTTCTATGGTCCTAAACTTGATGTTCAAGTTAAGACTGCAATAGGTTTAGAAGAAACTCTTTCTACAATTCAACTTGACTTCTTATTGCCGGAAAGATTTGACTTAACTTATGTTGGAGAAGATGGAAAGAATACTCACAGACCTGTTGTAATTCACAGAGGAATTGTTTCTACAATGGAAAGATTTGTAGCTTACTTGATTGAAGAATATAAAGGAGCATTCCCAACTTGGTTAGCACCGGAACAAGTTAAAATTTTACCTATTTCTGATAAATTTAACGACTATGCTTATGAATTACAAAAAGAATTTGCTAAAAAAGATATAAGAGTAGCAGTTGATGATAGAGCAGAAAAAGTTGGTTTAAAAATCAGAGAAGCACAACTTGCCAAAATCCCATATAGCTTAATCGTTGGAGAAAATGAAGTAAACGAAAGAACAGTTTCCGTTAGAAAACGTGGAGAAGGGGATAAGGGTTCAATGAAATTTGAAGCATTCCTTGATAAGATTTTGGAAGAAGTAAATTCTAAAGTTGTAAAATAAAAAACTTATATTAAACAAAAAGCTATTGAAGCAAAACTTCAATAGCTTTTTAATTATATAATGTCATTATTAACGCTAAAAAATTATTCAAAAAATGTCCCAATACACAAGGTAATAAAGAACTTGTATTTTTATATATTAAACAACCGATAAAACTTGAAACGATATATAGAGGAACCAAATACAATCCATCGTGAATCACCGCAAAGGTAAATGCTGAAACAAAAGCAGGTAATATTACTTTTAAAAAAATTCCCTTATCTTGAAAAATTTCGTGAAAAAATGTAAATATACCATATTTAAAAGCAATTTCCTCTCCAAGTGGAGCTGCGATTAATATATTTAATATCAACAGTTTATTAAATTTCAAAGACTCAAAAAGACTTCCCGTATTCTTGCTTTTAAATGTGAGACCTAAAAGGGGATATAGATATGAAATTATGATATTCCATAAAATCATAAATATTCCAAGCCCAATTCCAAATAATAATAATTTTTTTAAAGAAGTTTCGGACTTTTTTATTGAGATACTGTCATTTCTTTTTTTACTTAGCAAAACAGCTATTATAAATGTAATAAATGTTGCGATAGAGCTTAATACACTTGTAAAAAACTTATTAAATAATTCTTCATTTTCCAACAGATATTTACTATTTTTTAAAAAAATAGATACAAATCCGGAACTCATCAAATTTTCCATGATAGTTGAATTTTTTAAAAGATTAAAAAATACTATCAGAATTAAAATCGGACTTATAAAATAATTTAAAATTAAAATTAAAGATTTTTTGTTAAATTTACTTGTTCTAACATCCGAGTTTGACAAGTTTATATTTTCTATAGATTCGTTCATAATACGTACCTATTATTCGTTATCTACACCTTTTTCTTTTGAGTATTCAACTAAATTATCATAATTTTCTTTTGAAATTATAATTTTACCTGTTTTTCTTGAAATGCAATTTCTGTCTATCAATTCATTCAAATATCTATACATTGTTCTTTCGTTAATTCTTAAGTAGTCTGAAATAACTTTTTTAGTTAAAGTAATTTTTACAGGGAACTCTACATCAACGCATTTTGATAAGAAGAATTCAATTAAGTTTTTCTTTCTTCCGTAGTTTTTAGTTAAATCAAATGTAGCGATTGAATGTTTTGCGAAATCCAACAAGAAATGATTGTAAACTTTTAAAAGTTCAAGGCTTTCAGGTTCCTTTTCAAATCTTTCTATAGGAATTCTTATAAGTCTTGTATCTTTGAAGAATGCAACACTCTTGTAGAAGTCGTGCTTATTATCCATAAATTCAAGTAATCCGAATATAGAAGTATTAGTTATATGGTTAAAAACTATCAACTCCCCAACTGGCGTAAAATGAACTACATTTGCACTTCCTCTTACCAATAAATACAAATAATCTAATTTATCATTTTCTTTGATTATTACAGTTTTTTTCTTTACTTTAAGTACAGTAAATTCTGAATATAATCTTTTATCAGTTTTTAAATCAAAAGTCTTATCAATTAAAACTTTTCTTAATAATGTAACTAATTTACTTTCCACTATTGTCCCTCCTTAATATTCATATACAATAATATTATAATATAAAAATGGCAAAAAATAAATAGAAAATTACAGATATTGATAAAAAAATTGAACCTATAGTATTATATTTTTTTTATGTTTTTTATTGATATTTTTATAAAAACGATTGACAATATATTAATATGTATGGTATCATTACAATATAAATAAATATTTTAAAATTAAAATTAAAATTACTGATATAATCAAAACATTTACATAAGAAAAAACTTTGATTTTAAGGAATTTAATATAATTTTAGTAAAACGAAGTTGTAATTATTCAAAGGAGGTTATTATGAAAAAAAAGAATTTGGTACTCCAAGTATTCATAGCGTTTATTGCAGGTTTAGTACTTGGTGTAGTACTATGGTTGGCGAAAGTTGATATTTCCGGATATGTTAAAATCGTTTCCCCATTCGGTCAAGTTTTGGTCGCAATGTTAAAAATGATTGTAATACCGGTTATATTCTTGTCTTTAATCGATGGTGCGGCTTCTGTTCCTACAAAGGAATTTGGGAAAATCGGAATAAAAGTAATAGTTTGGTACTTTTTAACTTCGCTTTTTGCTGCGGTTTTAGGTTCTGTGCTTGCAATAGGATTTAATCCGGGTTCAGGAGAAGCACAACAAGCGGCTTGGAAAAGTCTTATAAACACACAAAACACTTCTGAAATTGCAAGTAAAGCTAATAATTCATTAGCAGATGTATTTATCAGTATGTTCCAAAATCCGTTTCAAGCTTTAGCACAAGGTAATTTCCTAGCTATTATTGTATTCTCTATAGCTTTTGGTCTTGCACTTAAGATGATTTCTGAAAAAGCTGAATATTCAGAAAAAGTAAAGACTTTACTTGAAATAATTGATGTTGCAAAAGAAGCTATATTCAAAATTGTGGATTGGATTTTAGCATATTCTCCAATTGGTGTATTTGCACTTACTTCAGTAAACTTTGCAAGTTATGGTTCATCACTATTTGGACCTTATATTAAACTTACAATTGGTGTTGTACTTGGAATTGTTGCTATGGTATTAATAGTTTATCCTTTAATGATGGCTGTTACATTAAAAGTAAATCCTTTCAAAGTTTTGATGAAAATAAAAGAACCAATGCTTACTGCATTTGTAACAAGAAGTTCTGCAGCAGCACTTCCTGTATCTCTTAGAGTTGCAAAAGAAGATTTAAAAATAAGTGAAAATATTTCTTCATTCGCATTACCTTTAGGATCTACAATAAACATGGACGGAGTTTGTATCCACTTACCTATGTTCGCAATTTTAGCTGCTAATATGTTCGGTGTTAAAGTTACATTTGTTTCACTTTCAGTTTTAGTTTTAACAACTGTTCTTGCATCAGTAGGAGCCGGTGGAGTTCCTGGTGGAAGTTTGATGTTATTATTTATAATTTTACAAAATATGAAACTTTCTCCGGACCAAATTGCTATCATAGTTGGTCTTGCTCTAGGAATTAATCCTATACTTGATATGTTTGAAACAATGAACAACGTAACAGGCGATATAGTTTGTACTTACAGTGTTGCAAAACTTTCAGGCTTGGTTGATGAGGACAAAGAATAATATAATTTATAATTAATCTACGGGGTCAATGATTTTTCATTGACCTTTTTTATGTATTTTAAATTACTATAAATAGAATAGTTATTTACTGTTTCGAAAGGGTATATATTTTGCAAATACATATTGTTTTTAATAATAAAGGAGGTGCGATTTGAAAGAACAAGTTGGAAAAGTATTCTCCATAGCTAAAGATAATAAAGCGCTAGAAGGATGTACAATATCAAAAGAAGTATATGGTGGAGATAACTATATTGCATATTTTTCTATGGCAGAAGATACAGATATAAGTGCAGAATTATTCCCTTATTACAAGCTGTTGATTGTAGCAGAAGGGGAGCTTGAAGTATATGGATTTTCTGAAAAAACAAAAATTTTAAAAGTAGGTGAATGTATTGTAACACCAATTGAAGTTCCAGTTGGTATGAGAACTAAATCAGGAGCAATATTCACTGAAATTGCAATAAAAAAGGAGGACTTTATGAATAAGTTAGTAAAAGCTGGAGAAGTTTTTAAATTAGGAGAATTACTACAATACCAAGAAGGTAAAATCGTAAATATGGACGTAGTCCACAATGATAAAATGAAATTTGTATTAATGGCATTTGATGCAGGAACAGGTCTATCAGAACACTCAGCACCAGGAGAAGCAATAGTATTTGCCCTAGATGGCGAAGGAATCATAGGTTATGAAGGAACAGACCATGTAATCAAAGCAGGTGAATGCTTCCACTTTGCAAAAGCCGGAAGACATTATGTAAAAGCCGAAAAGAATTTCAAAATGGCATTGCTTTTAACTTTGGAATAAAAAGAGAAAATGTTAAAATAAATTAAAACGACCGTATGGTCGTTTTTTGTTTAAAATACAGTGGTTTTTTATATTTAAAAAAGTCGTAATCTAGAGCTGATAAAAGTTTTTTGTTTTTTTAAAAAATCTTCAAATGTTTTCTTAAAAAAGACAAATTACAGTATCATTTTGGAGATTATTCATATATAATATGGGTAAATAGTAAATGACTTTTTGACATAAAATTGGAGGTATTTATGATTTCTAAAATAAAAACATTGGAAGAAGCTAGAGAATTATCAATGAATATTATTAAGGCTAAGGATTTAACTTATGAGCAAAAGACTTCACAACTTGCAAAGCTTGCAGAGAATTTGAATGATTTTCCTGTAAGTTCAGTTAATGATAGAATTTTTGAAATTTCTGAAAATGGAGGTTTCTGCGATTTGTGGGAAGGTCATGCGCCTTATGCACCGAGATATATTTGCCCTAATTATCAAAAACTTTTGGATGAGGGTTGTAAGTTTTTACGTCTTGAGAAGGCTGAAACTTTGCTTGATGCGATTAATAATTTATTGATTTTTTATCATCATGTTCCTTCTATAACAAGATATCCAGTTTATATTGGGAAAATTGATAAGCTTTTAGATCCATTTATTACAGATAGAGAGGAAGCTAAAAAGTTAATTAAGTGGTTTTTAGTTTCTTTGGATAGAACAATTAATGACAGTTTTTGCCATGCAAATATCGGTCCTGAAAAGACTGTTGCAGGTGAAATTATTTTAGAATTACTTCCAACTTTAAATAATGTTACTCCAAATATGACTATTCTTTATGATGAAGATATTACACCTGACGATTTTGGAGAAAAGGCAGTTTATGCATCTCTTTTAACTGCAAATCCTGCTTTTGCTAATGATAAATACTATAGAAAAGATTTTAATGGAGATTATGCGATAGCAAGTTGCTATAATGGACTTCCGATTTCAGGTGGGGCATTTACTTTAAGTAGATTAAGACTTGGCTCTCTTGCTAGAAGTTCAAGTTCAAAACAAGATTTCTTTGATAGAGTTTTGCCTGAAGCGATAGATTTAATGTGCAATTTTATGGAAGGGAAAATCAGATTTTTAGTTGAAGAAACGCCTTTCTTTGAAGAAAATTTCTTGGTTAAAGAAGGTTTTATTGAATTGGATAGATTTGTTGGGCTTTTCGGAGTTGTAGGACTTCATGAATGTGTTCAAAAACTTTTAGAGTTTGAAAGTAAAGATTTAGTTTATGGAAAAGATGATTATGCCAACAATTTGGGGCTAGAAGTAATGGATTTTGTAGAAAATAGAGTTAATTCATTTGAAAGTAAGTATTCAACTTTCTGGAACCATAGATTTATGCTTCATTCACAAGTTGGGGCACAAGATGATATGGAAGATAGTGCAGGAGTTAGAATCAGAATAGGTAAGGAAATTCCTATGTATGATCATATTAAACATTCAGCTTTATTCCATAAGTATTTTCCGTCAGGAATTGGCGACCATTTTCCATTTGATGAAACTGCTGAAAAGAATCCTGCTGCTGTTTTAGATATTTTTAAGGCTGCATTTAGATTAAATATGAGATATATTTCATGTTATGGAGAAAATGGCGATTTGATTCGTGTAACAGGATATTTAGTAAAGAAATCTGATATGCAAAAATTTATTGACGGAGAAAGTATCAGCTATGATACTGTTCAATATGCAAAAGAGGCTTTTGAAAAATATCATTTATTAGAACGTAAGGTTAGAGATGTCAAATAAAGGAATTATAAATAAAATAATAGATATGTCGGTGGTAGACGGACCTGGAAACAGGACGTCTATTTTCCTACAGGGTTGTAATTTTAACTGTTTTTATTGTCATAATCCTGAAACTATTAGACATTGTATAAATTGTATGGAATGTATTCCGTCTTGCCCGACTAAGAGTTTGAAGAATGTAAATGGAAAAATAGTTTGGAATGATAAAACCTGTATAAATTGTGATGAATGTATAAGGGTTTGTAAGCATCTTTCAAGTCCGAAGATATACAATTGGACAGTTGAAGAAACAGTTGAAAGAATAAAAAAGAATATGCCGTTTATTAGAGGAATTACAGTTAGTGGTGGAGAATGTACTTTGCAACATACTTTTTTAACTTCTCTTTTTACAGAGGTTAGAAAGCTTGGTCTTACTTGTTTTGTTGATACAAATGGTGGAATACCTTTAAAGAGACTTCCTGATTTTGTTGAAGTTTCAGATGCTTTTATGCTTGATATAAAGGCTTTTGATAATGAGGAACATCTTTTTATAACTAAAAGTAAGGTTGATGTGGTTTTAGAAAATGCAGATTATCTTGCAAGTATTAATAAACTATTTGAGATAAGGACTGTAACAATTGCCGGAATGGACAATAGAACAACAGTTGATAAGATTACAAAAATGCTTTCCAAATACATAAAAATGGGACATAAAATTAGATATAAAATCATAAAGTACAGAAAATATGGAGTTAGGGAAGAATATAGTATGTTTTCAGCTCCAACAGATGAAGAAATGGAAAAATTAAAAGAAATTGCTCTTCAAAATGGATTTGAAGATGTTATTATTGTTTAATCTGTATTATAAAATGTTTTTAAAGAACTATGTGCTATGCATAGTTCTTTTTGTATAGAAAATATTAATATATGGATGATTTAGGATAAGAAAAATCTATTATACTTTAAAGTCATTATATGATAAAATAATGTTGTATATTTATTTAAAAACGGAGGATATTTATGAAAAATAAAAGCATATTGGCTTTAGCGCTACTTTGTGGATTTTCTTTTTCACAGGTAAGTTTTGCCGATAGTGAAACTGTGATTTACAACAAAGAAGGAATCACAGTAAATTTAATCGCAGATGGCGAAGGAATTTTTAAGATTTCTGTTGAAAATAAGACTTCAAAAGATATGGTTGGAGTTAAAGTAAAGACAGAAGATATTAAGGGTCTTAAAGTTGTTAAAGGTAAAGAACTTGACATTGGCAATATTAAAGCCGGAGAAAAGAAAGTTTTAGAAAATGAAAAAATTCAATTTGAAGTTGTTGAAGCTATTAAAGATGGCATTAAAAAAGGAAAACTTTCTAAAACAGGTATTGCAGGAGTTTACAAAATCAATGTAACAATTGCGGTAGCGGGAATTGTTGGAGTTGTTTCTGTTTTGGTTTCTAAAAAGAGAAATGCAAAAAAACTTTTATCTGTTGCAGTTGGTACAGGAATTTTGATGTCTTCAGTTTTGGCTTATAATTCAAGTGCAGATATGCTTTATAAAAATTCTGCTGATTTAGCCGGAAAGATTGAGATAAAAGGAAAGACTTATGACTATGTAGGAGTTTTAATGTGGAATGATTCTACTCCTGCAGTTGAAGATGATGAAGAAGATAAAGTTGTTGAATTTGAAGATAAAAACTTAAAACAATTCATCCTTGATAAATTACATGCTTATAAAGGTGAAGACAGCTTTGAAGCAGAAATGAATGAATACAATTTCAAACTTACTGATAAATCATATAGAAAAGATAAGAATTCCAATGAAATTTATAAGAGTGATTTGGAAAAAATTGAATCAATTGGAATCAGAGGAATGGATGCTGCTGAAGAAAATATTATAGAGGTTAGCAGTATCAAAGGACTTGAATATTGTAAAAATTTAAAGACTCTTACGATTTCTTCCGGAGAAATTCCTGATGATCATGAAGAAATAAGATATTCAGAGGGAGCCATTAAGGATTTAACACCACTTGCAGGGCTTAAAAAGCTTGAATTATTAAGACTTTCTCATAATGAAATATCAGATGTTTCTCCATTAAAAGATTTAACAGGTCTTAAATTCTTATATATTTCACATAATAATATTTCTGATATTAGCTCATTAAAAAATCTTGCGAATTTAGAAAGCTTCGATTTTGCAGTAAATAAAATTACTGATATGAGCATTGTTGAGAATTTTAAAAATTTAAAACTTTTAGATATTTATTCAAATAAAATTTCAAATATCAATTACGTTAAAGAACTTGAAAAATTAACTTATTTTAGGGCGGATAGCAATAATATTGAAAATATTGATGCTTTGAAAAATTTAAAATTATTAGAAGACTTAGATTTAGGAAACAATAAATTAAAAGACACTTTTGTTTTAAATAGATTGATAAATTTAAAGAAATTGAGTTTAAAAGGAAATAATATTGAAAATTTGAATTTAAATAAACTTATAAATCTTGATGACTTAAATATTGAAAATAATAAAATTTCAGATATTTCATTTTTGAAAAATTCAACTAAACTTGCAAACTTGAATTTAAAGAAAAATAATATTGAAAATATAGATAATGTAAGTGGTTTAACGAAATTGACTTATTTGAATTTAAGTGATAATTTAATTTCAAATGTTGAGCCTTTAAAGTCATTAACTAAACTTTCAAGTTTATATTTATCAAATAATAAGATTTCAGATATTTCTTCACTTGAAAATTTAAATGAGCTTTCAAGTGTTAAACTTGATGGGAACAAGATAAAAGATTTTTCATCAATAAATGATAAGAAGGGCATATTTGAAAAAATTATTCACAATCAAAATGTTGATTTGGAAAATGTGGAAGTTAGCGAAAAAACTTTTGAAATTGACAATGTATTTGTAGGTCTTGAAAAGATTGCTAAAGGTGGAAATATAAAAGTTAGCACTGAAGCTGAAGGCGTTACAGTAACTTTAGAAAGTGGAAAACTAAACTTCAGTTTGACTGATAAAGCAATGGAAAATATTAAGGAAGGATTGAAATTAACTGTTAAATTCAAATTTGAAAATGAAATGGACTATGAAAATAATCCTACTGTATTGAATTTGAACGTAAACTTAGTTAAACCGGCTAAAAAATATGTTGAAATTGAGGATGCAAAACTTTTAAAGGTAATAAATAAAAATTTAGGTAAAAATAGAGCTGATAATCAAAAAGTTACTGTTGAAGAAATGGAAAGTTTAACAGAGTTATCAATATTTTTAAAAGAAGACGGAAGTGCTGATTTTAGTGAAAGTGCAAAATACTCAATACTTGGAAAGCCAACAAGTTTAAAAGGAACTAAAGATTTTAAATTTGCCGTTACCAGAGGAATGAAGAGTATTAAAGGCTTGGAATATGCAAAAAATCTAAAGAAATTAAAATTAAATGAAAATGAAATTTCAGATATTTCTCCTCTTAAAAATTTAACTAAATTGGAATATTTAGAGATTCAAAGAAATAGAATTGTTGACGTTAATCCTTTGAAAAATTTAACAAATCTTAAGTTTTTGAAATTATATAATAATTTAATTGAAGATATAGCACCACTTTCAAATTTGACAAATCTAACGGGATTGGATTTACATTATAATGTTACGGTTGGTGGTGATGAGAGTCACAAAATAATATCTAAAGGAATTACTGATATTTCTGCTTTGAAGAATTTGAAAAAATTGGAATTTTTAGATATTTCGGCTAATAGAATAGAAGATATTTCAATCCTTAAGAATTTTGATAAAATTAAAGATTTAGATTTTTCAGGAAATAGAGTTAAAAACTATGAAGGATTAGGAGATTATATTGCTGAAAGATTGGGAAAAGCATTGAATGAAGGTATTGGAAGTATTCAATTTTCAGGTCAGACAATAGACTTTGGGTCAACTGTTGAAGTGAAAGAAAAAGAAGTTATTTTTACTACGCCATTTAAAGGAATTAAAGAACTTGGAAATTCATTGGCACAAGTTTTCGGTTCAGAAGATCCTTTGAATGTTTTTGGTGAAATTAAAACTAATGTTGAAGGAATAGATACAAGTTATGATTTAGACACTAACAAAATAAAGTTGACTGTATCAGATGGTGTTATCACTAAATATAACGGAAAAGAGTTAGATTTAAATTTAAAAATGTCATTAGAAGAATATACTTGGACATTAAAGAATATAAAACTTAAATTTGTTTCAGAGTAAAGAATATTAAAAGGGGACTTTCAAGTCTCCTTTTCGTGTTTTTAACTGTTATTAAAATTGTTTTTATGATATAATAATTATAGATTTATGCCTTATGATAAAGCTGTAATTATTTCATCATAATTACATTAATTTAATTATCAAAAAGAGATTATGATTTAATTAAATGTAATTTATATTTAGAATTTAGGAGGGAAAATTTGTTAGAGATTATTTTAAATTCTTTAGATGAATGTGATAATTTTTCTAAAAGATTTTCAAAAACATTAAAAAATGGCGATGTGATTTCTTTGGTTGGAGATCTCGGAGCCGGAAAAACTACTTTTACTAAATTTTTAGGGAAAAATTTAGGAATTGGTGAAGATATTACTTCACCGACATTTAATTTAGTTAATTTATATTCCGGAAAGTTTGAGTTTAATCATATGGATTTATATAGAATTGATTCTCCAGAGGAACTTTATCAAATAGATTATGAAAATTACTTTTATCCTGACGGGATTACAGTGATAGAGTGGGCAGAAAATGCCGATTATTTATTACCTAAAAATTTAATCGAGCTTGAGATTTTAAAAATTTCTGAAAATTCAAGAAAGATTGTAATTAAAGGAAATAATAAAAGAGAATTGGAAATTATAGAGGAATTAGAATGAAAATTTTAGCGATAGACACTTCAACAACACATAGCTCCTGTGCAGTAATGGAAGATAATAATATTGTTGGAGATTTTAGTATTAATCAAAGTATGAGCCATAATGAGATTTTACTTGTTATGGTTGATGAAGTGCTTAAAAAATTGAATATTGATATAGAAGATATAGATTTATTTGTTGCAGTTACAGGACCGGGTTCTTTTACGGGAATAAGAATAGGGGTTACGGTTGTAAAGGCTTTAGCAATGGCTTTGAATAAGCCGATAGTTGCTGTAAATACATTAGAAGCTCTTTCTTTTGGAATTTTTTCCGATAAGAAGAAAATTCCTTTAATTGACGCTAGAGGAGAAAGAGTTTATTATGGAGTTTATGAAGGGATAAGTAATACAAATATAGTTGCTCCTGCGCTTTTAACTATTGATGAGCTTTTGGAAGAATTTTCTAATAAAGGAGAATTTGTATTTGCAGGAGATTGTGTTAATTTGTATAAAGATAGAATTTTGAAAAATAAAAATTTTGAAATTACTCCTGCTTGTTTAAACAGTTGCATTTCAAGAAATGCCTGTGTTATTGGTAAGCATAAATTTGAAAGTGGAGATATTTCAGACTGTTTTAATTTAAGTCCGGAATATGTAAGACTTTCACAAGCACAAAGAGATATGGAAAATAAAGGAAAATAGATGATTTTATATAGATATGCTGAAAACAAAGATGTGTTTGATATTCTATCTTTAGATAATGAAAATTTTTCTAACAATTTTAAAGAAGCATTTTATTTAGAATATATAAAAAATCAAAGAGTCATTGTAGCAGAAAAAGAAGAAAATGTAATTGGATATGTTATATTTAATCAAATTTTAGATGAAGCTGAAATATACAAAATAGTTGTTTTAAAGGAACTTAGAAAGAAACAGATTGCTTTTAAAATTATTGAATTTTTATTAAATGAATTAAAGAAAAATAATGTTGAAAAGATATTTTTAGAGGTTAGAAAAAACAATATTCCTGCTATTAATCTATATAAGAAGTGTGGATTTATAAACATTAGAGAGATTGTTGACTATTATAATAATCCGAAAGAAAATGGAATTATGATGTTAAAAGAGGTAGTTTAATGGATGATATAAAAATTATGGCGATAGAAAGCAGTTGTGATGAAACAAGTGTTGCAGTCGTAAAAAATGGAAGAGAAATTATTTCTAATGTAATTTCTTCTCAAATAGATATGCATAAAAAATTCGGAGGAGTAGTACCGGAAGTTGCAAGCAGAATGCATTTAGAAGTAATCAATAATATAGTAAGAGAGGCTTTAGAAGAAGCGAAACTTTCAATGGCTGATATAGATGCAATAGCCGTTACTAAAGGGCCGGGTCTTGTCGGAGCCTTGCTTGTTGGAATATCAGAAGCAAAGGCATTATCTTATGCTTGTAAAAAGCCACTGGTTGGTGTCAATCATATGAAGGGACATATCTGTGCGGCTTTTATAACTCATAAGGAATTGGAGCCTCCATTTATTTGCCTTTTAGTTTCCGGAGGGCATACTTATTTAGTACATGTAAAAGATTATAACAATATGGAAGTAATTGGAAAGACAATTGATGATGCCTGTGGAGAGGCTTATGATAAGGTTGCTAGATGTTTAGGAATGAATTATCCTGGCGGTCCTGAAGTTGAAAGACTGGCAAAACTTGGAAATGATAAGTCGATAGATTTTCCAAGAGTAATGCTTGATAAAAATAGCTATAATTTCAGTTTTAGCGGACTTAAAACGGCTGTACTTAATTATTTAAACAGTAAAAAGCAAAAAAACGAAGAAATTTCAAAAGAAGATGTATGTGCGAGTTTTCAAAGAGCTGTTTTTGATGTGTTGATTTTTAAGACTGAAAAGTTAATGAAAGAAAAAAAATTAGATACCCTTGTTGTATCGGGTGGTGTTTCTGCAAATAATACATTGAGAGAAGAGATAAACAAAATGTGCGAAAAAAATGGTTTTAAATCCTATTTTCCGGATAAAATACTTTGCACAGATAACGCCGCTATGATTGCATCATCAGGGTATTATGAGTATATATCAGGAGTAAGAAGTGATTTAACATTAAATGTTGAGCCAAATTTGGAGCTAGAAAATTAATAAAATTTTTTAGAAAAAGTGTTGACAATGAAAAAAATAAAGTGTATAATATTCGAGTAACTGTTTGAGAGATATGTTTTAAAGAAAGATTTAGTTAGATTAAAACTTTTAAAAAAGTATTGACAAACTATAAGTTATAGTATATAATTATTAGGCAGTCAATTTTAGAGTATAGGTTGATTGATGAGGCCCCATGGTCAAGCGGTTAAGACATCGCCCTTTCACGGCGGTAACCCGGGTTCGAATCCCGGTGGGGTCACCATTTATTATTTATGTGGCGGAGTAGCTCAGTTGGCTAGAGCATGCGGTTCATACCCGCAGTGTCAGGGGTTCAAATCCCTTCTCCGCTACCATTTTTATATTATATTTTTTTACATTGTGGTTATATTTGGGCGCATAGCTCAGTTGGGAGAGCATCTGCCTTACAAGCAGGGGGTCATAGGTTCGAGCCCTATTGTGCCCACCAAATATGGCCTGGTAGTTCAGCTGGTTAGAATGCTAGCCTGTCACGCTAGAGGTCGTGGGTTCGAGTCCCATCCAGGTCGCCAATAAACACGCTGGTGTAGCTCAATTGGTAGAGCAACTGACTTGTAATCAGTAGGTTAGGGGTTCAAGTCCTCCCACCAGCTCCAATCTACTTTTTGTAGATTATATGGAGGAGTTCCCGAGTGGCCAAAGGGGACGGACTGTAAATCCGTTAGCTGCGCTTTCAGTGGTTCGAATCCACTCTCCTCCACCAATTGAATTTTGTTAAGACCATAAAGTTTGAGTTTATTTGCGGGTGTAGCTCAGTGGTAGAGCCCCAGCCTTCCAAGCTGGTTGCGAGGGTTCGATTCCCTTCACCCGCTCCATTTTGCACCTATAGCTCAGCTGGATAGAGCAACGGACTTCTAATCCGTGTGCCAGAGGTTCGAATCCTCTTAGGTGCGCCAACCTTTGGGGTATAGCCAAGTCGGTAAGGCACTAGACTTTGACTCTAGCATTCCGCAGGTTCGAGTCCTGCTACCCCAGCCAATTTTATGATTCATTAGCTCAGTCGGTAGAGCACCTGACTTTTAATCAGGGTGTCCGGGGTTCGAATCCCCGATGGATCACCATCTGTGGAGAGGTATCGAAGTGGTCATAACGAGGCGGTCTTGAAAACCGTTTGGGTTCACGCCCACGTGGGTTCGAATCCCACCCTCTCCGCCACAATGGAGAAATACTCAAGTGGCTGAAGAGGCTCCCCTGCTAAGGGAGTAGATCCTTCACGGGATGCGAGGGTTCAAATCCCTCTTTCTCCGCCAATAATTTGGGCCTTTAGCTCAGTTGGTTAGAGCGCCCGGCTCATAACCGGTAGGTCCCGGGTTCAAGTCCCTGAAGGCCCACCAAATTATCTGAAGATATTTCTATTTTAGAAATATCTCTTATTTTATAGAGCTAAAAACTATTGGTATTGTAGGGGTATAGTTCAACGGTAGAATGTCGGTCTCCAAAACCGCTGATGAGGGTTCGATTCCTTCTACCCCTGCCATTTACATAATATAAAGAAATCATAATATTAAGTATGCCCAGATAGCGAAAGTCGGTATAAGAGAGTAACCAAAATATCGAGATGAAATCGAAGATATTTTGAGTTAATATCTTAGTCTAGTGCGAAGCACGAGAGAATGAGCTATCATTATGCAAAAAAAATTAATATGCCCAGATAGCTCAGTCGGTAGAGCAGAGGACTGAAAATCCTCGTGTCGGTGGTTCGATTCCGCCTCTGGGCACCAGATCTGTAATTCGAGAATTCTGTTACGGATTGCTAATATTTCCTGCAAATGCAGGATTTTTTTTGCTTATTTTTAGTGGGTTTTTCATTTTTATTTAATTTATGTATATTGAGGGTATAAATACCTTATAAATAAGGGGGTATGAAAATGGAATTAAGTGAAAAGATTATTGAATTATTAAAATCTTCAGAAGCTCTTAAAGGTGGAGAAATCGCAGAAAAATTAGGAGTTGAAAAATCTGAAGTGGATAAAATTTTAAAGAAATTAAAGGCTGAAGAAAAAATAATTTCTCCAAAGAGATGTTATTATTCTGTTGAAAAGTAGAAATAAGAACCTCGCCCTTCCACGATGCTTCACATCAGGTGGGTTCCTGGGAACCTTGTTGTTTCACAATAAAAAGCTGTTGAATTAATCAACAGCTTTTATATTTCTCTATCTTGTAGTTTTAGATTTTTTCTAAATTCAGTTGGTAACATTTTTTGATATTTCAAAAAATTTCGATTAAATGTTTTGACTGTATTATATCCAACCTCAAATGCAATATCAGTTATTTGCATATCTGTTTTTAACAATAATTTTGTAGATTTATTAATTCGTACAAAATTTAAAAAATTTTTGAAATTTTTTTCTACATAGTATATAAACAATCTATTCAGTTCTGTTATGGATATTGAAAAGTTTTTACATATACTTTCTATTTCTATATCATCACTTGAATTTTTTACTACATAGTTTAATATTCTATAAAATTTTCTTATATTCTCTATTTGACAAATTTGTGAAACTTTATGAAATGTTTGTCTGTATTTATTGGGGTTTTGTCCTGTTCTTGCAGTAAATACTTTTGAAAGATGGGATCTATCTGAAAAACCTGTTATTTCTGCGATTTCTTCTATATCGAGATCTGTATAAAGTAACATATCCATAGTTTTTCCGACTCTCATTTCATTTATTAAGGTGTTAAAAGAAATACCTGTCGTTTCTTTTACATATCGATTTATTGTTGATTCACTCATAAAGAATAATTTTGAAATTGAAGAAATTGTAAGTTTTTCGCTTAAATGTGCATGAATATATCTAAAAATATTTATTTTATCAAATTTTTCGTCAACCTTTTTTATTTTTTGTGTATCTTCATTTTGCATTCTTCTGTAAGTTATAATTAAGTCAATTATTTTGTTTAAAACATATGCTGAAGATATTGGATTTTCGTTTTTGTTATACAAAGTTGAATCTTCTCCTAGTTCATCACGTAACATATCAAAAACATTTGAAAAATATTTGAATTGTTCGTCGGTGCATTGGATTACAGGATTGTCGTAAAATGAATTTATTAAACTTAAATTTTCTGCATCAATATTATAAAACGATTTTATTATTTTGTTTGCGCTGTCAAAATTATATTTTAGAATAAAATATTGTATGGTCTTTGAAACTTCAATAACCTCAGTATATTCCCAAGGTAAAATACAGATTAAAGTTTTGTCTTTTATTTCATATATATTATTTTGTATTCTCATTTTTGCAGTACCTTTTTTTATCAGCAAAAATCTTGCAGATTGATGAAAAAGTCCTTTTGTCGGAGATGTTATTATTTCTCTGTCAATACTGTACATGCTTTCTTCATTTATATATGAATTAGCTTTATTTTGTATTTCGATTCCTTTTTGTTTGTTCATAAATACTCCTGTTACAAATTATAATAAATTATCTCTTGTTGTTATTAGTATAAATCATAATTTTATTTATGTAAAGATTAAAAAACAAAAAATGTCTTTTTAAAATAAATCTCACATAATAATTTCAAAAATGATTAAATTTATTTTTAAAATATTGTATTTATAAATTATATAAGCTATAAAAGGACAATATATCTTTAAATTAGAGTAAAAATAAGTTAAATATTATAATCTGTTTATAGTATAAAAATATTTAATTTTATACTATAAACAGTAAACTTAAATATTTTTAATTGGTATAAGTTAAAAAGACTTAAGATTGTAAAAAAATTGAAAAAGAATGTTTTATTGCAGATGGATTTGGGGATAAATTTAAATTAATATATATTAATATAATAGAAATAATTAAGAAATAAAATACATATAAATTCATCAGAATAAAAATAAATAGAAAGTAATACAAATTTTAATTAACAAAATGTCCGAAATTTTTTGTAAGATATAGTATAATAATTATGTAATGGATACGTTTGTCGTATCAAAAATTTATTTAAAGGAGAATTGTTATGAGCAAAAACTTAAGAGGAAGAAATTTCCTAACATTATTAGACTTTACAAGTGATGAAATTCGTTATCTTTTGGATCTTTCAAAGAATTTTAAAGATTTAAAGAGAAGCGGAACTCCACATCGTTATTTAGAAGGAAAAAATATAGTACTATTATTTGAAAAAACTTCAACAAGAACTCGTTGTTCTTTCGAAGTTGCCGGAATGGACTTAGGTATGGGAGTTACTTACTTAGATCCAGGCTCTTCACAAATGGGTAAAAAAGAATCTATTGAAGATACTGCAAGAGTTTTAGGAAGAATGTATGATGGTATCGAATACAGAGGATTCAGCCAAGAATTAGTTGAAACTTTAGGAGAATATGCAGGAGTTCCGGTATGGAACGGTTTAACTGATAAATTCCACCCAACTCAAATGTTAGCTGACCTTTTAACTATTGAAGAAAAATTTGGATATTTAAAAGGGTTAAACTTTGTATATATGGGAGATGCAAGAAACAATATGGGTAATTCACTTATGATAGCTTGTGCTAAAATGGGTGTAAACTTTACAGCTTGTGCTCCAAAAGAATTATGGCCTGAAGAAGAACTGAGAGAAAAAGCTTTAGAAATTGCTAAGGCTACTCATTGTAGAGTAAGCTTTGAAGAAGATGTTAAAAAAGGAACTACAAATGCTGATGTAATCTATACAGACATTTGGGTATCAATGGGTGAACCAGACGAAGTTTGGGCTGAAAGAATTAAATTATTAAAACCATACCAAGCAAACAAAGAAGTTATGGCAAACGCTAAAGAAACTGCTATCTTTATGCACTGCTTACCTTCATTCCACGATCAAAAAACTGTTATTGGTAGACAAATTTTTGAAAAATTTGGTATTCCTGAAATGGAAGTTACTGATGAAGTTATTGAAGGACCACAATCAGTTGTATTTGATGAAGCTGAAAATAGAATGCATACTATAAAAGCAGTTATGTATTCTACTTTATGGTAAGAGGTACAAATGGGAAAGAGAATAGTTGTAGCTTTGGGGGGTAATGCTTTAGGCAATACCCCTTTAGAGCAATTAGAGAAAGTAAAAATAGCTGCCGATATAATTTCTGATTTAGTTAAAGATGGAAATGATGTTATAATCGGACATGGAAACGGACCTCAAGTAGGAATGATTAATTTGGCAATGGATTATTCAGCAAATGGAAAGGAAAAAACTCCTTTAATGCCTCTTGTTGAATGTGGAGCTATGAGTCAAGGATATATAGGTTATCATTTACAACAGGCTTTAGGTCAAGCTTTTAAAGAAAAAGGAATTAATAAAACTGCTGTTTCCGTTGTAACTCAAGTTGAAGTTGCAGAAAATGATAAAGCTTTTGAACACCCAACTAAACCAGTTGGAATGTTCTATACAAAAGAAAAGGCAGATGAACTTGCAAAAGAAAAAGGATTCACTTTTGTTGAAGACTCAGGAAGAGGATATAGAAAAGTTGTTCCTTCACCAAAACCATTAAATATTGTTGAAATTGACGCTGTTAAAAAAATGGTTGATGCTGGACTTGTAGTTATAACTGTAGGTGGTGGTGGAATACCAGTTGTTAAGAAAAATGGCAAATTAGTAGGAATTGATGCTGTAATTGATAAGGATAAATCAAGTGCGAAACTTGCATCGGATTTAAATGCGGATTTCCTTTTAATTTTAACTGCTGTTGACAAAGTTTGTATAAATTTCAATAAACCTGACCAAAAAGAATTGGATGAAATAAATGTTGAACAAGCTAACAAATACATCGCAGAAGGACAATTCGGCAAGGGAAGCATGCTTCCAAAAGTTGAAGCTTGTTTGGAATTTGTAAATGGATCGGATAATAGATGTGCTATTATTACTTTGCTTGAGAAGGCATCAGATGCTGTAAAAGGTCTTACAGGAACTAAAATAGTTAAGTAGGAGGACGTTTTGGATAACATTTCAGGTAGAACAAGTTTTTTAGCAAAAATTGCACTTTTTATCGTGGCAATTTTGTGGGGAACTTCTCTTACAGTAGTTAAAAGTGCTGCAGATGTATTTAAGCCTAATTTTCTTTTGGGTATCAGATTTACCTTAGCGGGTATTATTCTTGCAGTTGTTTTTCATAAAAAGTTATTTAATGCAAAAAGAAATGAATTGATAGCCGGAGCTGTTATTGGGGTATTTTTATTCGTTGCTTATTCCAGTCAAACACTTGGAGTTACTTTTACAACTCCCGGACGTAGTGGCTTTTTATCAGCATCATATTGCGTAATTGTACCATTTTTGTATTGGATTACAAATAAAGTAAAGCCCGATAAATTTAATGTATCTGCTGCTGTATTTTGCATAGTCGGAATATTTTTTATTGCTATGGCGGGAGAGAGCGGTTCTATTTTTAATTCAAGTTGGAAAGCAATCTATGGAGATGCACTTGCCCTTTTGAGTGGATTTTTATTTGCATCACATATAGTTATGGTTACTAGACTTGGAATCGGGAAAGATCCTTTTGTACTGACAATAATGCAATTTTTGGTTGCAGGTATTTTATCTTGGGTAACTACATTTGTTTTTGAGAACAATGCCGGAATGCAAATTACATTAAGACCTATGCTCGAAGTTTTATATCTTTCTATAATGTGTACAGCGGTTGCGTTATTATTACAAAACCTAGGTCAAAAATATACAGATCCAAGTAGTGCTGCAATAATCTTAGGTTGTGAGTCAATTTTTGGAGTTGCTTTTCCGGTTGCGCTTGGAATTGAAAGTTTAACTGTTAAATCGGTTATAGGATTTATTTTAATTTTTGTCGCAATAATAATTTCAGAAACAAAATTATCTTTTATATTTAAAAAGAAGGATAAGAAAATAGAAAGTAAAATTTAGAAGTCTTAGGACTTCTTTTTTTTGTTGTTGACTTTTGTGCTTTTGTATGCTAGTATAAAATCGAATTTTTATATTGTTATGTTCTTTATATAGTATAGGAGAGTTGGTATGAATATTGAAAAACGAACTGAAAAAAGAGGTTTTCAAAAAACAATTATAGAGAAAAATGTCATTAGTATTGATATTTTTTTAATTTTAAATTGCATTATTTATGTTCATAATTTTGAAAGAGATGATGTACAAGAAAAACTTGTAGGAAAAAATATATTCGAAATATTTGATTTTATTAGAAATGAAAAAAATTCTTCTGGATATTATCCGGCAGAAATAAATGAAGATGAGTTTTTAGGTATTTTAAATACAGTAGATCATAGTAGACAAGTTTATGAAAAAATAAAAATAGTGGATATTGATAATTCGGTTTATGGAAATGCAACTGGTAGTGATAGAGTTGTAAATGTAAGTTTTTTGTTTGAAGATTGTTTAATCATAGTATACAAAGGAACTGCCGGTGATTATGAGTGGAAAGATAATGTGGAGGGGACATATAATATAACAGATACAAAACAGCAAAGAAGAGCTTTGAAATATTTTGATAAAATGGTTAAAAAATTTGACAATATTAGTAAAATATATGTTTCAGGTCATTCTAAAGGTGGAAATAAAGCTCAATATGTTGGAGTTTTAAGAGGTGATATGTCTAAATTAAAAAATGTATATTCTTTTGATGGACAGGGATTTAATATAAACTTCCTAAAAAAATACAATAAAGAAATAGAAAATAACAAATATAAAATTTTTAATATATGTAATGAATATGACTATGTAAATATTATAATGCACTCGGTATCTAATAAGATTTTTATAAAATCTGTTACAAATATTGGAAATGAAGATAATAGATATTCTAAAATTATTCATAGATTAGGAGGAGTACATTCTCCATATTCGATGTTTAAAAAAGAAAACGGAATTTTAACCTTAAATGATGTTGTTGAGCAAAGTGAAATTATGAAAAATTTAGAGAAACTTTTTGAATACTATAATGCCAATATGAAAGAGGAAGATAATCAATTTATGTATTATAGAATGTCCTTATTGATGATGAAATCGGGAAAGGAAGTTTTTGGAGAAGAATGTCCTATTGCGCCAAAAGGTTTTTCTAGAAGGTTTATTAAACTCACAAGAGATTTTACTAAAAATGAAAGTGGACTCGATTCTTCTGAAATAATAAATCTATTTAAACCAATATTATCTGATATAGGGTCGATAATTATAAAGGGAAAAATTTCTGAAAATAGCAGATAAAAAAATATTAAAAAACTGAAAAAAATGTTGACTTTTGCAAAAACAAATGTTAAAATAATTAGGTACATTTAATAATGTATAGTTATGTGCATTTTTAGAAAAAAATATTTAAGGAGGTGAAGAAATGCCAACTATTAACCAGTTAATTAAACAAGGAAGACAAAAAGCTGTAACTAAATCAAAAGCACCGGCGTTAAGTTTTAACTTTAATACACTTAAAAAAAGAAGTACTGCCAGTGAATCACCACAAAAAAGAGGTGTATGTACAGCTGTAAGAACTGTAACTCCTAAGAAACCTAACTCAGCGTTGCGTAAGGTTGCCAGAGTTAGATTAACAAACGGAATGGAAGTTGCAGCTTATATTCCAGGTATAGGTCATAACCTTCAAGAACACAGTGTTGTGCTTATTAGAGGGGGAAGAGTAAAGGACCTTCCAGGGGTTAGATACCATATAATCAGAGGTACATTAGATACTGCAGGAGTAGCTAACAGGAAACAAGGAAGATCTAAATACGGAGCTAAAAGACCTAAATAATTAAACTGATGTGGCAGAAATGTTTTATTACTTAGAGTTTAACTTTATAATACATACATTTGTGTGCTTATCAGCAAGAAAATCGCTGAGTACCAGTGATACTACTAATATAGTAAGGAGGGAAGAAAGGTGCCAAGAAAAGGACATGTTCCAAAGAGAGAGGTAATGCCGGATCCGATTTATGGAGATGTGGTTGTTACTAAACTTATAAACAACATTATGCTTGACGGTAAAAAAGGAATTGCTCAAGCTATAGTTTACGGTGCATTTGAAATCGTAAAAGAAAAAACCGGCGAAGAACCAACTGAAGTTTTCAGAAAAGCTTTAGAAAACATAATGCCTGTTTTAGAAATTAAAGCAAGACGTATAGGTGGGGCAACATACCAAGTGCCTATTCAAGTTAGACCTGAAAGAAGACAAACTTTAGGTTTAAGATGGTTAGTAACTTACTCTAGAAATAGAGGAGAAAAAACTATGAAAGAAAGACTTGCTAAAGAAATTTTAGATGCTGTTAATAACACTGGAGCAAGTGTTAAGAAGAGAGAAGACACTCACAAGATGGCTGAAGCTAACAAGGCTTTTGCACATTACGGATTCTAATATAGGAATTTTATTTAAAAGGAAAGGGGAAATGCTATTGTGGCAAGACAATATTCACTTGAAAATACAAGAAATATTGGTATAATGGCGCATATCGATGCTGGTAAGACAACAGTAACAGAAAGAATGCTCTATTATACAGGAAAGATCCACAAAATAGGTGATACTCATGAAGGTGCTGCACAAATGGACTGGATGGAGCAAGAAAAAGAAAGAGGTATCACTATTTGTTCAGCTGCTACAACTTGTGTATGGAATGATACAAGAATTAACATCATTGACACTCCAGGACACGTTGACTTTACTGTAGAAGTTGAAAGATCTTTAAGAGTTCTTGACGGCTCAGTTGCACTTTTTGATGCAAAGAGCGGTGTAGAACCACAATCAGAAACTGTTTGGAGACAAGCGGATAAATATGGCGTACCACGTATTTGCTTTATAAATAAAATGGATGCTACCGGAGCTAATTATTATGACTCTATCGAAACTATTAAGGATAAGTTAAAAGCTAATCCGGTGCCTGTTCAAATTCCTATCGGAGCTGAATCAGAATTCGTAGGAGTGATTGACTTAGTTTCAATGCACGCTATTATTTATAAAAACGACTTAGGTACAGATATAGAAGAAACTGATATTCCGGATGCTTACAAAGATAAAGCAGAAGAATATCGTCAAAATTTATTGGAAGCACTAGCTGAAACTGATGAGTTTATTATGGAAAAATATTTAGAGGGAGAAGCTATTTCACCATCTGAATTAAGAGAAGCAATCAGAAGAGCTACTATTAATCTATCAATAAACCCGGTACTTTGTGGATCAGCTTATAAGAACAAAGGGGTTCAACCTCTATTGAATGCTATTGTAGCTTATATGCCATCTCCATTAGACATTCCTGCAATTGAAGGCGTGGATGATAATGAAGAACCTGTAGAAAGACATGCTTCAGATGAAGAACCTTTCTCAGCATTAGCATTTAAAATTGTAGCTGACCCTTATGTTGGAAAGCTTGCATATTTTAGAGTATATTCAGGAACTTTATCAGCAGGTTCTTATGTATATAACTCAACAAAGGGCAAAAAAGAAAGAATCGGTAGAATTCTTATGATGCATGCTAATAAGAGAGAAGAAGTTGATAGCGTGTCAGCTGGAGATATTGCAGCTGCAGTTGGTTTAAAAGATACTACAACCGGAGATACTCTTTGTGATATGAATAGTCATGTAATACTTGAAAAAATGGAATTCCCTGAACCGGTTATTTCCGTTGCTATCGAACCTAAAACAAAAGCATCTCAAGAAAAAATGAGTATAGCTTTACACAAATTAGCGGAAGAAGATCCTACTTTTAGAACTTATACTGATGAAGAAACTGGTCAAACAATTATTTCAGGTATGGGTGAATTACACTTGGAAATCATTGTTGACAGACTTCTAAGAGAATTTAAAGTAGAAGCTAATATAGGAAATCCACAAGTTTCTTACAGGGAATCAATTTCTCAAGGTGCAGAAGCTGAAGGAAAATACATCAGACAGTCTGGTGGTAGTGGACAATATGGACATTGTAAAATTAAAATTGAACCTCAAGAAGCTGGTAAAGGCTTTGAGTTTGTAAATAATATCGTAGGGGGAGCTATTCCAAAAGAATATATCGGACCTGTTCAAAAAGGTATTGAAGAAGCAACTCAAGCAGGGGTACTTGCAGGATATCCCGTTTTAGATGTTAAAGTTACTTTATATGATGGTTCATACCATGAAGTTGACTCATCTGAAATGGCATTTAAGATTGCTGGTTCAATGGCATTTAGACAAGCAGTTGCAAAAGCTGCACCGGTTCTACTAGAACCGATGATGAAAGTTGAAATAACAACTCCTGATGAATATTTAGGAGATGTTATGGGAGATGTTTCATCAAGAAGAGGTAGAATTCAAGGAATGAACCCTAAAAATGGTATTCATGTGCTTGACGCATATATACCTCTAGCTGAAATGTTTGGATATGCAACAGACCTAAGAAGTAATACTCAAGGTCGTGCAACATATTCAATGCAATTCGATCATTATGAAAAAGTGCCTCAAGCAATTTCTGAAAAAGTAATTGGCGAGAGAGCAAAAAAATAGATTAGGAGGACTTTAGTAAAATGGCTAAGCAAAAATTTGAAAGAACTAAACCACACGTTAATATTGGAACTATTGGTCACGTTGACCACGGTAAAACTACTTTAACTGCAGCTATCACTTTAGTATTGAACAAGAGATTCGGTACTGGTGAATTCGTTGATTATGCAAACATCGACAAGGCACCAGAAGAAAGAGAAAGAGGAATTACAATTTCAACTTCTCACGTTGAATATGAAACTGCAAAAAGACACTATGCACACGTTGACTGTCCAGGACACGCCGACTATGTAAAGAACATGATTACAGGTGCTGCACAAATGGATGGAGCTATCTTAGTAGTAAGTGCTGCTGATGGTCCAATGCCTCAAACAAGAGAACATATATTACTTGCAAGACAAGTAGGAGTTCCTAAAATTGCTGTATTCTTAAACAAAGAAGATCAAGTTGATGACCCTGAATTAATCGAACTTGTTGAAATGGAAGTTAGAGACTTATTAAATGAATATGAATATGATGGAGACAACACTCCAATCGTAGTTGGTTCAGCATTAAAAGCTCTTGAAGAACCAGATGGAGAATGGGGAGACAAAATTGTTAAGTTAATGGAAGCAGTTGACGAATTTATTCCAGAACCAGTTAGAGATGTTGATAACCCATTCTTAATGCCAGTTGAAGACGTATTCTCAATCACTGGTAGAGGAACTGTTGCTACAGGTAGAGTAGAAAAAGGTAAAGTAAAAGTTCAAGATAACGTTGAATTAGTAGGTTTAACAACTGAAAGAAGAACAGTTGTAGTAACTGGTGTTGAAATGTTTAAGAAAATGTTGGATGAAGCTGCTGCCGGAGATAACATCGGTCTTCTTCTAAGAGGAGTTCAAAGAAATGAAATCCAAAGAGGACAAGTTCTTGCAAAACCGGGAACAATTAATCCACATACTAAATTTGAATCAGAAGTTTACGTATTAACTAAAGAAGAAGGTGGAAGACATACTCCATTCTTCTCAGGATACAGACCACAATTCTACTTCAGAACAACTGACGTTACTGGTAATATCCAATTAGAAGACGGCGTTGAAATGGTTATGCCTGGAGATAACGCTAAATTCATAATTGAATTAATTACTCCAATCGCTATTGATGAAGGTTTAAGATTTGCCATCAGAGAAGGCGGAAGAACAGTAGGATCAGGCGTTGTTACTAAGATTTTAGCATAATTATACTGATTATTTTAAAAGGGAATCATAGTGTTCCCTTTTTTAATGTTCAAAAAAATTTAAAATATTGGACTAAATAATTGTAGGAGCTTATTTTAGTTAATTGGTAAAAATTTTCAAAAAGAATAATTATACAATAAACTTTATTTATTTTCAGTTTTATATACTTCAAATTATAAAATAAATTAGAAAATATAAAGATGATTTTTTAAGTTACCTTGCCTTGCATGTTTTTTTATTTTGTGTTAATATATCTAAAGAAATCGTTTTTTACTTTAGGAGGGATTATGAAAAAAGAGGTAAGAATAATATTTGTAATAGGCTTTAGCTTATTTGCAATGTTTTTTGGGGCTGGGAACTTAATATTTCCAACATTTTTAGGATATAATTCAGGTTCTTATTGGCCTATAGCTTTTATTTTGTATATGGCTGCAGATGGGCTTTTAGCAATGATATCACTTTATTGTGTATTTTCTTCCGGTGGTATTACAGGATTTGTAAAACCTTTAGGAAAATATTTGGGGACAATAATTTTAGTTTGTATATCTTTATGTATAGGACCTTTAGTTGCAATTCCGAGAACAGGTGCAATTACTTATAATTTGGGAGTTGCAAATTTTGGATTTAAAAATTTGGTGGTAACGACTGCAATATTTTTTATTGTTACATATTTAATTTGCATAAAATCTGAAAAAATAGTTGATTTTATCGGAAGATATTTAACTCCTACATTACTTGTTTTTTTAATTATTATGATTATAACGGGAATTATATCTCCTGTTGGAGAAATCCAAGCCGGAGAAAATTTACAAAAAGTAATGTATGACTCATTTATAAATGGGTTTCAAACTTTGGACGGATTAGGTGCAGGACTTTTTAATGCGGTTATAGTGAATGCTTTAATTTTCTATAAAATTAAAAAAGAAAGAGAAAAAAAGGTAATATTATCCTCTTCTGTTATAGCTTTTATTTGTTTAAGTATCGTTTATGGAGGACTTTGTTTCTTAGGAGCAAGTTCAAAACTTAATGTTGAAGGGGCAAAAAACGGAACGGCTATTTTACTAAACTTTACAAATTTATTATTTGGTAGATCCGGAGTTTTAATGCTTTCAGTTATAGTAATTTTGGCATGTCTTACGACTTCAGTTGCACTTACAGGTGGAGTTGCTGAATATTTTTCAGAATTAATACCTAAAATACCTTATAAAATTTGGGTTATGATAGTTTGTTTTGCAAGTTTTGTTTTCTCCTGCCTTGGCGTAGATGCTATTATAAAATTAGCGGTTCCACTTTTATTTACATTGTATCCACCGATAATTATATTAATTTTGACAAGTGTATTCAGAAACAGAATCTCCTGTAATAGAGCTATAAAATATTCTGCAATAGTTGCAATAATTATAGGATTTATGACTGTATTAAATGATACTTATGGAATTTTAGAGTTTATAAAATTGTTACCTCTTAGTTCTTTAAGTTTTGGTTATTTAATTCCATCTGCAATTGTATTTTCTGTTGTTGCATTATTTGAAAAGAATAGTGGAGACCATATTGACATTCCTAAAGTATTAAATGCCAGAATAACTTTGCATGATGAAGATGTGGGAATGCTTTATTATATATCTGAAAAGATGGATGAACCAAAATCAGAAGTCATAAGAAAGGCAATAAAGAATTTGTATGATGAAATAAAAGATAAAGAATAACGAATTAAGAAGCAACAAGTCAAATTGTTGCTTTTTGTATTTATAATATCCGAATAAAGATAGTATTAATAAAATTAAAAGGTTGAGGACTTTACTCCTCAACCTATTTTGTTAAAAAAATTACTTTTTCTTTGCCTGATTTGCAACAGAATTTATCTTTGCATTTATTTCATCTTGATTTCCTAAGTAATATTTATTTGTAACTTTAAAATTGTCATCAAATTCATAAACTAAAGGAATTCCTGTAGGAATATTTACTGAAATAATTTCTTCATCTGTTAAATTATCTAAATATTTAACCAATGCTCTAAGTGAGTTTCCGTGTGCAGTTATTAGAACTCTTTTCCCGTCCAACATATCTTTTTTTATGACTTCTTCATAGTAAGGAATAACTCTTTCAATGGTATCTTTTAAGCTTTCATTATAAGGTAATTCACTTTTATCAACATTTCTGTAAGGTGCTTGATTATGAGGACATCTTTTATCGTCTTTATCAAGAGCAGGAGGTGGAACATCAAAAGATCTTCTCCAAAGTTTTACTTGTTCTTCTCCATATTTTTCAGCAGTTTCAGCTTTGTTTAAGCCTTGTAGTGCTCCATAATGTCTTTCATTTAATTTCCAAGTTTTTATAACAGGTAACCACTGTCTATCCATTCTTTCTAAAACGATATTTAAAGTGTTTATTGCCCTTTTTAAGTATGAACAGTAACATACGTCAAAATCGAAATTATTTTCTTTTAGTAAAAAACCGGCTTCATTTGCTTCGATGATTCCTTTTTCTGAAAGACCTACATCAGTCCAACCGGTAAATAAATTCAACTTGTTCCATTCACTTTCTCCATGTCTTATTAAAACTAATTTCATTTTTAAAAACTCCTTTAATTTTTCTTATACTAATTATATTATAAATAACAAAACTTTACAAGAAAAAAACTTGTATAATGTTTCTTTTGATGATAAAATAATAATTGCAATTATTTATTCTTGGAGGAAATATGTTACGAAAACATTTATATAGAATTAGGGCTATGCCATATTTATTATGGACGATTATATTTACGATAGTGCCTTTGTTTTTTATAATTTATTATTCTTTTAAAGTAAAAGATGAAAGTTTTGTTTTCACTTTGGATAATTACAAAAAGTTTTTCACACCAACATATTTGAAAATTATTTTTGTATCTTTAAAATTATCCTTAATTTCAACTTTTTTATGTCTAATTTTGGGATATCCTGCTGGACTTTTTTTAAGCAGGATAAAAGCTGAAAAGAGAAGAAATATTCTAGTTTTGCTTTTCATTATGCCTTTATGGACTAACTTTTTACTTAGAACTTACTCTTGGATGAGTATTTTTAGAGAACAGGGAATTATAAATCAAATGCTTATAAATGTCGGAATTATAGATAGTCCTATAAAATTTTTAAACAATAACTTTGCAATTATTATAGGAATGATTTATAATTTTTTGCCTTTTATGGTACTTCCAATTTATACTGCACTTATAAATATCGATAAGGAATATATAGAATGTGCTAAAGATTTGGGAGCTAAAGGAAAAGATTTATTTTTTAGAGTTATTTTTCCACTAAGTTTTAAAGGAGTAATTTCAGGTTGTATCATGGTTTTTATGCCTTCTGTAACAACCTTTATAATATCAGACTTGCTCGGCGGAAGCCAGAATATGCTGGTTGGAAATTTAATTCAAAGGGAGTTTTTACAAGCTAGAAACTGGGAGACAGGTTCAAGCATTTCTCTAATTATGATTTTTATAATTTTTGTAAGTCTTATGATTTTTAGAATATTTGTAAAAAAATCAGATAATGAATTTACAGAAGGATTTAAAATATGGTAAAAAAATATACAGGAAAAATATATCTTGCATTGTGTTATATATTTTTATATATGCCAATTATATTTATGATGGTTTTTTCATTTAATGAATCAAGATATACTAAGGCTTTTACGGGGTTTAGTTTAAAATGGTATATGGAACTTTTTAAAGATGAATCCATTATGAAAGTTTTTTTTCAAACACTTATCATAACAGGAATTGCAACTATTTTTGCACTTATAATCGGAACTATAGGAGCTTGGTCTATATATAGAGCTTTTAATCCAAAGCTAAGAAGTTATTTTATGAATGTAACATATCTTCCACTTATACTTCCTGATATTGTAATTGCAATTGGAATGATAATTTTATATGTATTTTTTAAACTTAATTTTGGATATTTTACGATAATTTTGTCACATATAATATTTAATATTCCGTTTGTAGTCTTTGCAATTTTGCCTAAATTATTGACTTTTGATAAAAGTCTATATGATGCTGGAATGGATTTGGGAGCAAAGCAGTTTCAAGTATTTAAAAGAATTGTTTTACCTCAACTAATACCTAATTTAATTATAGGAGCATTGGTTTGTGTTACTATGTCTTTAGATGATTTTACTGTCAGTTATTTTACTTCCGGAAATGGAGTTGCTACACTTTCGGTCAAAATTTACTCAATGACTAAAAGGGGAATAAGTCCTAAAATAAATGCATTATCAACATTGCTTTTTGCAATAATAATTATAATTTCAGCAATAACTTATGTATTTAAAAATAGAGGAGTAAAAAATGAAAAAATTTAAAAATTTATTAGCATTATTATTAGTTTTAGTTACAGCCGTATCTTTCACAGCTTGTGGAAAAACTGATAAAAAGGAAGAGAAAAAAGAAGAAAAGACAGAACAAAGTACAGAAAAGAAAGTTTTAAATGTAACTAATACAGATCTTTTCATAGATCCGGAAACTATAAAAGAATTTGAAAAAGAGTATAACTGCAAAGTAAATTATACATTTTTTGAAGAAAATGAAGAATATTATACTAAATTAAAAAGTGGGGCAGAAAAATATGATGTAATCGTAGCAAGTGACTATATGGTAGATACTATGATTAAAGAAAATATGTTGGAAAAATTAGATAAAAATAAGATTCCAAATATGGATAAAGTTAAAAAAGAATACAGAAACTTAGTTTTTGATCCTACTTTTGAATATTCAGTTCCATATACAATAGGAAATATCGGAATTGCATATGATAAGTCAAAACAAGAAAAAGTTGACAGCTGGGCTGACCTTTGGGATAAAAAAAATAAAGGTGAAGTTGTAATGTTGGACGGAAGCAGATTTACTATGGCAATAGCGATGATAAAAGAAGGACTTGACCCTAACTCAACAAAAGTTGAAGATATTGAAAAAGCCAAAAATTCTTTAATCGCTCAAAAGAAAATAGTAAAAAATTATGTTGGAGATGACCAAGCAAAGGATAATCTAATTTCCGGAGATTCAAAACTTACTTGTATTTGGGGTGGAGAAGCTCTACTTGCAAAAGATGAAAATAAAAATGTAGAATTTGTTTTTCCAAAAGAAGGAGCAATTTTTATCTTTGACAACTGGGTAATTCCTAAAGTTTCAGAAAATAAAGAATTGGCAGCAAAATTTATTGACTTTATGTCAAGACCGGAAATCTCTGCAAGAAATTGTAATTTTGTAAAATATGGCTCACCAATAGATGGTGCAAGAGAATTAATGGATGAAAACTTAAAAAATAGTGATATAGTATTTCCTAAAAAGGAAGTATTTAAAAAAGGCTATATATTAAAAGATTTAGGCGAATCAAATGAAAAGCTACAAGACGCTTGGACAGAAATAAAAGCAAAGTAAATAACTAAAATAACTAAAAGGCACCGAAAGGTGTCTTTTGTTAAATTTTGATTTACAGAAACGACAGGGTGAAGTGATAATATTTTTAGAACAAAAACAAAACGTTATCCTATTGCAAGTACCTTTGACAAGAAATAATAATTTTGATATACTGGTTCTGGCTAAAAATTTGGCTTAGAATTTATATTTTAGGAGGAAAAAATGGAAGGTTCCGAAAAGAAAATTAAATGGCAGGCCCTCGTGTTTATGTGTTTTTCAACACTTTGGGGTTTCGGAAATGTTTTAAACGGATATATTTACTTTCATGGTACTCAAGTAATTTTTTCTTGGATACTAATGTTTGCATTGTATTTTGTTCCGTATGCACTTATGGTTGGAGAACTTGGTTCAACATTTAAGCATTTAGGTGGTGGAGTAACTTCTTGGATTCAAGAAACTACTAACTCTAAATTAGCCTACTATGCAGGATGGACTTATTGGGCGGTACATATTACTTATATTGCCGGAAAAGGTTCAGGTGGTCTTAAGGCGTTAAGCTTTATGATTTTCAGAGATGCTAAAGCGTATGATAGTATTCCTACAATCTACGTTCAATTAGCTACATTTGGTGTTTTGCTATTATTCTGTTATTTGGCTACAAGAGGGTTAGGTCCAATTAAAAGATTAGCAACACTTGCCGGTTCAAGTATGTTTGTTTTAGGTATTTTATTTATTCTTATGATGTATGCAGCACCGGTTATTAATCCAAACGGCGGATATTTAAAATTAAACTTTGCTTGGAATAATTTATTCCCTAAGGTTGACTTGAATTACTTAAGTAGTTTATCTATTTTGGTATTTGCAGTTGGTGGTATTGAAAAAATTTCACCTTATGTAAACAAAATTGAAGGAGACTCTGCAAAAGAATTCCCTAAAGCTATGATGCTTGCAACTTTAATGGTTGTTATCAGTGCTATCTTTGGAACTGTTGCTATGGGATTAATGTTCGACATTAATGAAATCAATGCAAGTAAAGAAGCCTTTGACTCATACGCTGCAAACGGTGCTTATTGGGCATTCCAAAAATTAGGTAGATATTATGGTGTTGGTGATTTATTATTAATCATCTATTCAGCAGCTAATACTGTTGGACAATTCTCAACACTTTTAATCAGTATTGATGCTCCTTTAAGAATGTTATTGGAAGACCCTAATGCAAGTCAATATATTCCTACAAGATTGTTGAAGAAGAATGAGAGAGGCGCTTATGTAAACGGTATTGCATTAGTTGCAGTGCTTGGTGGGGCAATCATATTAGCTCAATCATTCGTTCCGGGAGCTACTACAGTTCTTAGACAACTTACTCGTCTTAACGGTGTAGTAATGCCGATGAGATATATGTGGGTATTCGTAGCTTACTTTGCTCTTAGATATGGTAAAGAAGAACTTGACAGACATTATAGATTTACTAAAAACAGGGGAGTCGGATTGTTCTTTGGTGCTTGGTGTTTCTTAGTAACATTAGCTTGTTGTTTACTTGGAATGTACTCAAAAGACAAATTCGAAATGGTTCTAAAGATCATAACTCCTGCAGTTTTGGTTGCTTTAGGTTTAATCTTACCTATCCTTAGAAAAAGAGAAAATAGTAAATAAATTTAGATAACAATTTAGATAATAAGGGAATAAAGGAACTTTGGTTCCTTTATTTTCTTTAAAATATATTTAAGTATTTTAAATCAATTAAATGGGGTAAATTAAATTTTGATAGGAGGGATTATATGAATAATATTGAAATTTCAAAAGAATTATTAACTTTTATTGATTCAAGTAAAAGTATGTTTCATACTGTTGATACAATGAAAAAATATTTTGACAAAGCCGGATATATATTTTTACCTGAAAATGCAAAATGGGAAATAAAAAAAGGTGGAAATTATTATACTACAAGAAATAATTCAAGTATATTGGCTTTTCAGGTAGGAGAGGAACTTAGCGACTATCATTTCCAAATTACAGCTGCTCATAGTGATTCACCAACATATAAAGTTAAAGCCGTTCCTGAAATGGATGCACCGGGAGAACATTTAAAATTAAATGTTGAAGGTTATGGTGGAATGATTGATTCAACGTGGTTTGATAGACCTTTAAGTTTAGCTGGTAGAGTTCTAGTTAGAGAAAATGGAAATATTGTAAATAAATTATTCTATATCGACAAAGATATTTTAATGATACCAAATGTTGCAATACATTTAAACAGAGAAATAAACAGTGGTTATGCTTACAATAAACAAGTTGATTTATTACCTTTATTCTCTGCAGGAGAACTAAAAAAAGGCGATTTTGGTAAAATGGTTGCAGATGAATTGGGTGTTAAAGTTGAAGATGTTGTTGCAAAAGATTTATTCCTAGTAAATCGTCAAAGACAATGTATCTGGGGATATAAAGATGAATTCGTTTCAACACCTAAACTTGATGACCTACAATGTGCATTTACTTCAATGAAAGCATTTTTAGATGCCAAAAATCCAAAGGCAATAAATGTTTGTGCTGTTTTCGATAACGAAGAAGTTGGCTCAAACACAAAACAAGGTGCAATGTCAACATTTATGAAAGATGCTCTAAAGAGAATTAATGCTTCACTTGGATTTGGGACTGATGAATATCATCAAGCAGTAGCAAAATCTTTCCTAGTAAGTTGCGATAATGCTCACGCTGTTCATCCAAATCATCCTGAACTTTATGATCCAACAAATAGAACATTTATGAACAAAGGTATTGTTATAAAAGAAGCTGCAAATCAAAAATATACAACAGATGCTTTCAGTAGAGCAGTATTCTTAGAAATTTGTAAAAAAGTAGATGTACCTACTCAATACTTTGCAAATAGATCTGACAAAGTTGGCGGTTCAACTCTTGGAAACTTATCAAATATTCAAGTTAGCTTACATGCTCTTGACATAGGAGTTGCACAACTTGGAATGCACTCAAGTTTTGAAACTTGTGGAATTAAAGACACAGGATATATGGTTACAGCATTAAAGGAATTCTTCTCAACAAATATTAAAATTGATTGTGCTGACGGAGTGATTTTTGAATAATGGCAAGAAGAATTACACCAAAAGAAATGTCAGAAGATAAATCAAAAATATCTCTGACAGGATTAACTATCATTATGATGGGAACTTTGTTTATATATTTTTTATGGGCTGTTATAAATAGTAAATTTTTAGTTAATTTTAGTATAGACGCACTAGTTGGAGTTGTTGCTCTTGTAATATTAATTAGAAATTTAAAAGTAAAATACAGTGTGATAAAAAAATATACAAGTGAAAAACAATTTATGATTTTAGATTTAGTCGCTTTTGTTCTATGCTTTTTAATAAAAGTTGTAGTAAAAATTCCTTTTGATTTTTCTTTAATCATTTTGTTAATTTCACATTATGCGACAAAGCAAATATTTAATAAAATAGTAAAATAAGGCATGGTATATTGTTTTTACAGAATAAAAAATTAGAGAGGATTGTTTTAAATAATTCTCTCTTTTTTGTTTTCTTGTTTTAAAATAAGGGTATTCTTTAACTAGATATAGAGGAGAGGTAAAATCAATTTAGAAGTATTAAAAAATAAATTTAAAGGAGGATTTTTATGAAACCATTTATTTACAATATTCCTGTTAAGGTATATTTTGGAGAAGGACAACTTTCCAATCTTGGAAGAGAATTGTCAAAATATGGAAAAAAAGTTTTGTTAACTTACGGAGGAGGTTCCATTAAAAAGATAGGACTTTATGATGAGGTTATAAAAGAAATAAGAGATGCAGGACTTGAAGTTTTTGAACTTTCAGGGATAGAACCTAATCCTAGAATAGAATCTGTTAGAGAGGGTGCTAGAATATGTAAGGAAGAAAATATTGATGTGGTTCTTGCTGTTGGTGGTGGTTCAACGATTGATGCCTCAAAATTTATTTGCGCCGGAGCAAAAGTTGATTTTGACCCATGGGATTTTCTTGATTTAGAAAAAAGAGCAAAAATAGAAGATGCATTGCCTCTTTTAACTATATTAACACTTTCAGCAACCGGTTCTGAAATGGATAATGGTGGAGTTATTTCAAACCTTAAAACAAATGAAAAATTAAGTAATGGTTCAATGTGTATGTTACCAAAAGTTTCATTTCTTGATCCTAAAAATACATACAGTGTAAGTGAGTATCAAACTGCTTGCGGTTCAGCAGATATTTTAAGTCATATCCTAGAAGTTTATTTTACAACAGAAAATGATTTGTTTATGCTTGATTGTGTTATGGAAGGTCTTATGAAAACAGTTATAAAATATGCTCCGATAGCAATGAAAGACCCTACAAACTATGAAGCTCGTGCTAATTTAATGTGGACATCTTCCTGGGCAATAAACGGTTTTATAAATGGAAGTAAATCAACTGCATGGAGTTGTCACCCAATGGAACATGAACTTTCAGCTTTTTATGATATAACTCATGGACATGGACTTGCAATATTAACTCCACGTTGGATGCAATATTGTTTAAATGATGAAAATATATATAAATATGTTCAATTTGGAGTTAATGTTTTTGGCATAGATAAAAATCTTTCTGATAGAGAAATTGCAGAAAAAGCCATTGAAAAACTTTCAGAATTTTTATTTAATGACTTAAAATTACAAAGTACATTAAAAGATGTAAATATTAACGATGAAAATTTTGCTATTATGGCTAAGAAGGCTTGTAAGGGAAAAGAAAGTATAAAAGGCTTTAGAGAATTAACACCTGAAGATATAGAAAATATTTATAGAATGTGTTTGTAAAATTTTAAAAATAATTAAACAAAAACTCATCTAACATGCTTAGATGAGTTTTTTTATACAATATAGAATATTTGATATGAAAATAATTTAATAAAAATTTTTTCATAATAAAAAGCTCCTTAAATAATAAATACGATATTTTAAAATTTCAATTATAAAACCTCAAATTATCTTGCTATATAATATAATTTTATTTTATATCAATATAAGATGAAAAATACTAGTTATTATATTTGACAAAAAATAACAATTATGATATTCTCGTAGTAACGATTTACCTAGAAGAGAAAGTAAATAGATAAATTATTTTTTGACGTTTTTACTTTGGGAGGTATCTATGTGTAGATTATTTTTTAAATATTTTATAAAACAGAAGAAAAATATTATATTCCTTATTATGATTATAATTTTGGGATTTGGGACATCATCTTTAAAAAATTTTGAAAATAATAAAACTAATAAAGAAAAAATTGAAAGATGCAAAAGGAATATCGAAGAATATAAAAATGAACTGGAGCATTACAAAAATGAACTTGAAAAGGATAATATCTCAGAAGAAGATAAGGAATTAATAGAAGAATATCAGAAAATTATCCCTAAATATATAGAAGAAAGTAAAGAATACATAAAAAGCATTGAAGATTCAAATTGGCAGTATTTATATGATGACAGTTTTAAACATCTCAAAGATCCCGAAGGAAGATTTGCTTCCATTCAAATAGGTGATAGCTATAATGTAAATGAAACAACTATAGAAATTACATTTGAAACTTTAACATATCTAAAAAAGCATAATATTCCTTCAGCCCTTCCTTTGTTTTTGCAGAGAACAGAATTTGATCAACCGAGATCTTCTGAAGAAAATAAAGCTCTTGACTATTATAGCAAAAAAACATTAATTGGAACTTCACATAGATTATGGGATTTTTTTACAAATAATTTGATGTTAATCTATACTTTTATAATTGTAGTAACTTTTGGTATTCTATTTTCAAAGCTGGAGGAGAGCCAAAATAAAACTATTAGATTTTTAAGGACATCGGGTGCAAGTAAATTTAGGATTGTATCGTCGGGACTTTTTACAGGTGGAATATTAACGATTATACTTGGACTATTGATACCTGCAATATTTTTTGGAATAGAATTTTTAATAAACGGTTCATCATCTTTTAAATATCCGATTACAACTTACATTGTAAAAAATGATTATTTTTCACTTATGAGTTTTGGATATAAGATTGCTTCAATATCTGATGTTTTAATAAAAAGTTTGATTTTGTTTTTACTCTATGGACTATTTATTTTCCTTGTTACAAGTACAATTTCAACTTTTGTAAAATCAAGTGTAAAATCCGTTATTTTATCCTTTGGACTTATAGCGACTTTACAGATGTTTAATCAATGGTATAATCCGTTTTCATACTGGAGAGTTGGAAAAATAGCTGACGGAAGTATAAATATTTTATCTAAAACTATTACTTACAGTTTTAACAAATCTTGTAAAATTTTAGTAATTGGAATTTGTATTTTAACAATTTTATTGATTTGTATAGCTTTTATTCAAGATAAAAGAATGTGAAAATACGCATAATATATTTGACAAAAAAATACAATTGTGATATTCTCGTAGTAACGATTTACCTAGAATATAAAGTAAATAGATAAATTAATTTTTTAAAATGTATTTTATATAAAATGTTTTTTTGTTGCGTTTTGCTTCGGGAGGTATTTATGTGTAATTTGTTTTTTAAGTATTTTATTAAACAGAAAAAGAATATTCTATTTCTTATTGTAATTATAATTATTGGAACTGTTATATCTTCTATTTCAAAAATTGAAAATAATAAAAATAAAGAAGAACAAATTTTTAGCAAAGAAAGAGCTATAGAAATATTTAAAGAAGAAATTAAAGAGGAGGATAAAGATTTAGAAAGCAGTAATATTTCAGATGAAGAAAAAATAGAATTAAATAATATGAAAAAAAGAAATATTGCCAATATACAGAATTATGAAAAAACAATCCAAGATATTAAAACTGAAAATTGGCAGGTATTATATGAAGATGAATTAAAGCGTTCTTTAGATTCAAATGGAAATTTTACTTTAAAAGGATTTAGAACAAATGGAATAGACTATACTGCAAATCAATTGACAGCAGAGATAACTTACAAAATATTAAAGTATTTAACAGAAAATGAACTTCCTTCAGCTCATCCATTATATTTAGAGAAAACAGAGTTTGAACAACCTCGAACTTCAGAAGAAAGTAAACTTCTTGACTATTATAGCAAAAAAACACTAATTGGAACTTCACATAGATTATGGGATTTTTTTTCAAATAATTTAGTGTTAATCTATACTTTTATAATTGTTGTAACTTTTGGAATTCTATTTTCAAAGTTGGAGGAGAGTCAAAATAAAACTATTAGATTTTTAAGGACATCGGGGTCAAGTAAATTTAGGATTGTATCGTCGGGACTTTTCACAGGTGGAATTTTAACTATTATACTTGGACTATTGATACCTGCAATATTTTTTGGAATAGAATTTTTAATAAACGGTTCATCATCTTTTAAATATCCGATTACAACTTACATTGTAAAAAATGATTATTTTTCACTTATGAGTTTTGGATATAAGATTGCTTCAATATCTGATGTTTTAATAAAAAGTTTGATTTTGTTTTTACTCTATGGACTATTTATTTTCCTTGTTACAAGTACAATTTCAACTTTTGTAAAATCAAGTGTAAAATCCGTTATTTTATCCTTTGGACTTATAGCGACTTTACAGATGTTTAATCAATGGTATAATCCGTTTTCATACTGGAGAGTTGGAAAAATAGCTGACGGAAGTATAAATATTTTATCTAAAACTATTACTTACAGTTTTAACAAATCTTGTAAAATTTTAGTAATTGGAATTTGTATTTTAACAATTTTATTGATTTGTATAGCTTTTATTCAAGATAGAAGGAGGAATGGATATGCCTAGTTTGTGTATAAAAAATCTTACTAAAAGATATGGAGAGAATGTAGTTTTAAATGATTTATCTTTAGAGCTTGAAAACGCAGAGGTTTGGGCTTTGGTTGCACCTAATGGAACGGGAAAAACTACCCTTTTGGATTGTATTACAAATTTGAATAGCTATCAATCCGGACAGATTACTATAAATGGGATAGATAATAGGGATAATGCTATTTTTAAAAAATTGTCATATTTACAGGATGCAAGTATTTTATTTCCGAACTTAACAGGACTTGATCATTTGAAATTTGTTGCAAATATACAAAAATTGCCAAAGACTAGAATAAAAGAAATTGTAAGTTTAACAAAGATTGAAAAATTTTATAAAAGACCTGTAAAGACTTATTCTTTGGGAATGAAGCAGAGATTACTTTTAGCTATTGCTCTTATTAATAATCCTGAAGTTTTATTGCTTGACGAACCTTTTAACGGGCTTGATCCTAGCAGTCAAATAGAGCTTAGAGTTATGTTAAAGGAAATATCAGAAAGGGGAACTCTGGTAATTTTATCTACACATTTTTTAGGAGAAATTAGTCAATTAACCGATAATCTTTTATTCATAAAGGATAAAAAAATTGTCAAAAAAATTGTAGAAGACGAATTTTTAATCTATGCCATTGATACTACTTCAAATGATCAAACTTTAGAAATTTTATCTCCATTTGTAGTAAGTGCCGAAATTGAAAAAGATATGATTATTTGTCAATTTAAAAAGAATTCTTTTGACGATGCAATTAAGGCAATACAGGATAAAGGCATAAAATTAATTAAAATAAGAGAGCATATAAATGCGTCTGAACAGATGTATCAAAGACTGTTTGCTGAGTAGGTGAATGTTATGAATACTTTGATATTAGAATGTAAAAAATTTATAAGAAGTAGAATATTTGTAGTAATTTTAGGAGTTATATTAGTTTTATTAGCTTCTCTATTTTATAAAAATTATTTAAATTATCAACAGGTTGATACAGATAAAAAACATGAATTACTTATGATTAAGGAAGAAATATCGTTAATTTTATATCCGGGTGATGGAAAGTCTCCTAGTATATATTCTGGTGATAAAGATAAAATGGATTTGTTAAAAAAATCTCTTGAAATATCAGAAAAGACTTTAAAGCTAAAGCATAGCGGAGACGATAGAGCTTATATGGAAAGTGCAATTTTGATGTACGAAAAAATCATTGAAATCAAAGAAAATGAAATAAATTTTTCTATGTCAAAAAGTTATGCTAATCACGAAAAAGAAAGGTTATCCGAAGTAATAAAAGCAAATGGAACTTTTCAATATGAAGAAGCCCCTTTAGACGGTGTTTTGCTTGAATATAATAATATAAAGTATATTCTAGCTGTAATTTTTTTGATGGCTCTATCTTACTTCTTTATAACAACTTATTTAGATTTTTATTATCATAAGGGATTTTTATTTACACTTCCAATGAAAAAGACGAGTTTTATAATTGGAAAGGCTATGATTTCTTTTGCTATTAATATTATATTGATAATAAGTCAGTTTGGGTTAAGTTTAGTTTTTTCTTATCTATGGAAGTGGAAAAATACTTTTAATTATCCTGTGTTTTCTGATTTGACAGGAGGATTTTTACCTGTAAATAAGGCTATGATTAATTATATAGGAATAGAAATAGGAATATGTTTTATTGCATTGATTATTTCTGCTGTTTTTTATAGTTTATATATTAAAATTAAAAAATAAAATTTTTTTACTGTAAAGTATTTTTCAAATTATTTTACAGTATTTTTTTGAAATTTTAGTTCCATAATATTTTATAAAAACGTTATGTATTTCTTAGGAAAATTTTGAAAATTTATTTTCCTCAAGTGTTTTATTTTAATAAAAAGTGTGATATAATAGTATTGAATTTTGTAAACGATTTAATTATAATTATAAATTTATTTTAAAGGAGTGATAAAATGTCAGCACCTACTATAAAAGATGTAGCTAAATTAGCAGGAGTTTCAATTTCTACTGTTTCAAGAGTTATGAATGAGTCGAAACCTGTTAGCCCGGAATCAAGAAGAAAAGTTTTAGATGCAATAAAAAAATTGGACTTTAAGCCTAATGAATTGGCAAGAAGCCTTGTAATGAGAAAATCAAATATGATTGGAGTTATTGTTAAAGATATAGGGATTTCCTATATGGCTCAAATCATTAGAGGAATCGAAGAAATTGGAAGAATGTATAATTACGATATTTTGCTTTCCAGCACGTATGGAGATATAGAAGCGGAGCACAAAATTATTGAATTTATGTGCACTAAGCAAGTTGAAGGAATAATTATGATAAGTGAAAAGATTAATCCTGAAATATTGTTTAAGTTGAAAAGTAAAAAAATTCCTTTTGTAAGACTTGATAAATTTTATGAATATACAGATGAACATACTGTAAGTATAGATTATAAATCAACTTGTAATAAAATGACAAATTATCTTGTAGATGAAGGTCATGAGAGTATCGTTTTTATTAGCGAAGATATTACAAGTAGAATCGGTAGAGAAAAACTTGCAGGATTTAATGAAGCTGTTGCAGAAAGAAAAGTAAAATCGGCACTTATAAATGCAAAAGATATTACAGTTCAAACAGGATATGATATGGGAGAAGAAATTTTCAAACTTATCAAGGAAAATAATTCAACTGTAGTTTTTGCGAGTGAAGATGCTTTAGCTATCGGTTTTATTAGTTATTGTTACGATAACGGTCTTAAAGTTCCGCAAGACATTTCAGTTGCAGGGTTTGGAGATGATTTAATTGCTTCAATTTACAGACCTGCTCTTACAACAATAGAAGAACCGTATTATGATATGGGTGCAATTTCTATGAGAAAGTTGATTAAGGAACTTAGAAATGAAGAAAAATTAAAAGATGTTACAATCCTACCTTCAAGAATAATTGAAAGAGGATCAGTTGCAACTTTTAAGAAAAAATAAGTAAATAAAATTTAAAAAATGCTCTTCTTTTTGAAGAGCTTTTTTTGAAATGGAAGAAGGTGATTAAATGGGGATTTATTTGGCTGTCCGAGACGGCTTTAAAAAGTCAAAAACCAGATTTTTACTTGGTTGTGTCTTTGATATAATTAGTGGTTTTATTTTAATTTATATAGTAACTTTAACCGGAACGATTGTGGATTTGTTTAAAAGTCCGAATTTTGATGTTACAAAAATTTATAAATATGTAGCTTTAATGATATTTTTGGGAGTGATTAACTTTTTAAGCTTTATGACTTTTTCATATTTGGTCTTTGGTTCTGGAGCAAAAATTAAGATGTACTATAAAGATATAATTTTTAGAAAAATTTTAAAAAAATCTCCCGACTTTTTTCAAAAAAATACTGCAGGAGATGTAATTGGACTTGCAGATAATGAAACTAAATATATATTTGAATATTTCAGTTTTGGAATTCTATTAGTTTGTGATTCTATGTTTATGCCTTTAATATGTGCATCATATTTAGTATTTTTCCTATCTTGGAAGCTGACGATTGCGGTTATGTTTCCTTTTATCTTTACAGCTATTATTACAAATATAGTAAGTAAAAAAGTTGGAAAAGTAAGTGAAGAAATGAATTTAACTTTTGGAAAGTCTAGTCAAGAGATTTTAGAAATAATAGAAGGAATAAAACTTATAAAAAGTTATGTAAATGAAGAAGTAAGACAAAAAAATATTTCTAAAATCATTAAATACTATTTTGATTTAGCTTTTATGGAAGCTAATCTATGGATGTTAACATTTCTTTCAAACTCTTTTATAAGAGTAATTTCTATGATTATAGGACTTTTTTACGGAGCATTTTTAGTAAGAGATGGTAGTATTACAATTGGAAAGTTAGTGGTATTTTTTGGACTTGGAGAAACTTTAGCTTGGTCTTTCTGGGGACTTGGAGATTGTATAAATACTTATAAAAGAGCTTTAGTTTCTATAAATAGAATAAATCTTTTACTTGATGATAAGACAGAAATAGAAAACGGAGATAGAATTTTAGAGAACTTTTCCACTATGGAATTTAAAAACTTTTCTTTTAGTTATCCCGGAGAAAAAGAAGTTTCACTTAAAGACATCAGTTTTAAGTTAAATAAAGGAGAAACTTTAGGGATAGTTGGAAAAAGTGGAAGTGGAAAGAGTACATTAGTTAAACAGATTTTAAGATTTTATAATTTTGATAAAAATAGGATTTTTATAAATGATATTCCTTATGAAGACTATGATATTACGTCAGTAAGAAATAAATTCGGATATGTAAGTCAAGAAAATATTTTACTTTCTAAAACAGTCAGAGAAAATATTTTGTTTGGAAGTATTGCTGAAAGTGACGAAAAAATTATAAATGTTCTAAAAAAGGCAGACTTTTACAAAGATATACAAAATTTAGAAAAAGGACTGGATACTATTGTCGGAGAACGTGGTCTTGGACTTTCAGGAGGACAAAAGCAAAGAATTTCTCTTGCGAGAGCTTTATATCGAGATCCTGAAATTTTAATTTTAGATGATTCTTTTTCTGCCATTGATGCGAATACTGAAAGCAAAATTGTAAATTCCCTTAAGGAAAATAGAAAAAATAGGACAAATATAATTATTTCTCATAGAATTTCTGCAGTTGAACATTCTGATTTGATTTTAGTTATGGACAATGGAGAAATAATCGACAGAGGTACACATGAAGAACTTATTTCAAGAGATTCTTGGTATAAGGAACAATTTGAGTATCAAAGTTTGGATAAGGAGGAAGAAGATGAAAAATAGTAAATTAAAATTTTTAACTTCCTACCTTTTAGAAGAAAAATTCCTGTTTTTTATAGGCTCAATCTGTACTGTATTTAGAGTTTTTCTTGATGTATATTTACCAACTGTAATTTCTTCGATTATAGATGCAGATTTAGTCAATATGGAAAATTTTTATTCTTTTATTGTTCAAAAAGCACTATTATATCTGGGACTTAATGTATTGCTTTTAGTATTTTTATTCTTTGTAAGAATTTGTTTTAATAAACTATCTTGTAATATTGCATATAAAATTCAATTCAGTTTAATTAGACGTATGCAAAACTTCAAGATGCAATATTTTGACAATTCTTATGCGGGAGATTTGGTTTCAAGATTTACAACCGATACAAATACAGTAAAAGAGTTATATCAAACTCTTTTAAACGACCTTTTGGGATTTGTCTTGAATTTAGCAATGATGCTTACTGTTATGTTTTATATCAGTCCATATCTGCTATTAATTGTTTTAATTTATTTACCACTTATGTATATGGTAACTAAATATTACGGAGAAAAACTTACAGCAGTTACTAAAACAATAAGAAAACATGAGGGAATTACAAGCTCAATTTACAATGAAACGATTAAATCATTACCTGTAATTCAAGTCTATGGAAATGAAGATTTGATGATTGAGTCTTTTGAAAAAGAAAATAAGGAAGTTGAAAAAAATTATATCAAAAGAACTATATTAAATGCTTTATTCTCTTGGAATTTAATTGATTTTACTATGATTTTTACAAATGCTATGATAGTTTTAGTATTTACAATTTTAAAGATTAATGGCTTGGGATTGAGTGTAGGGATTTTGTATATTTTAATTGAATATAATAAAAGAATTTTAAGGCTTTTTATGAATTTCTTATCACAAATAAATAGATATAAGACTGCACTCGTTTCTTGCGACAGAATAATCAAAATTTTTGAAATAGAAGAAGAAAAAACTACGGACAAAGAAATTGAACTTGAAGGAAATATCGAATTTAAAAATGTAGGCTTTGAGTACAAAGAAAATGTTCCCGTTTTAAAGGATGTCAATTTTAAACTTGACAAAGGAAAGTCAATTGCTTTTGTTGGTGCTACCGGAAGCGGAAAGTCAACTATAATGAATTTGATTTTAGGATTTTACGACAATCAAAAAGGAGAAATTTTACTTGACGGACAAAATATAAAAACACTAAGTAAAGCATCTTACAGAAAACAAATGGCTGTAGTTCTTCAAGATCCATATATTTTCACAGGAAGTATTAGAGATAATATCACACTTAAAGATGAAAGTATAACTGAAAGAGAAGTTTTAGATGCAATAGTAAAAGTTGGTGGTAAAAATCTTTTACAAAAAAGAAATAACAATTTAGATTATGAACTGGCAATAAGTGGATCAGACTTATCTCTTGGAGAAAAACAAATCATTTGCTTTGCTAGAGCTATTGTTAGAAATCCAAAAGTTTTAATCTTAGATGAAGCAACAGCAAACATCGATACTGAAACGGAAAAAATAATCAACTATGGAATTGAGGTTTTGAAGCAGGGTAGAAGTACGATGATTATTGCACATAGATTGTCCACTGTAAAAAATTGTGATACAATAGTTATGATAGAAAATGGAAAAGTTTTAGAAACAGGTACACATGACGAGCTTATTGCTTTGAATGGAAAATATAAAACTTGGTATGAAATACAATCTGCAAAAGGGGACAATAATGAAGAAAGAGTATTATGATTTATATGATATAGTTATTAAGGATATAAATGCTGACGGATATTTTGTTTATTCCAATAAGGCAAAAAAATTTATAAGAGAAAAAACAAATATGACTGTTGATCAACAAAAAAGAGCATTTCAATTTTTTGAACTTATGGGATATTTTAATCAACATGATAAATTTCCAAAGATTTATATAAGAAGTAAAAAATTAAAAGGTGGTTGTTAATATAAAAGAGCTGTAAAAACAGCTTTTTTTTTGTTGTTTTTTGCTTTATTAAGTATTATGATGTTAAATATTTTATTTGTTATAATTTTTTAAAATAACTCGTAAGCTGATTTACATTTAACGGTAAGCTATTAAACAAAGTTTTTTTCCTTATCCGTCATTTCGACTGTAGCGTTAGCGAAACGGAGAAATCTCATACTTTTGCTTTAGCAAAAGTAAATGTATCGAAGATACATACTAAAATTATTATAGAGTTTCTTTCATAAATACTATTTTCTGTAAACAAGCAATAGTCGAGAAATCTCCTAAAGCCCATGATTTTTTGCAACAAAAAAAGCAGATTGCTCTGCTTTCTACTAGTCCATATTATATCTTTTCTTGAATTTTTCAATTCTACCACCTTTTTCAACAAATCTTTGACGACCTGTGTAGAATGGGTGAGAGTCAGAACTGATTTCGATTTTAATTAATGGATAAGTGTTACCGTCTTCCATTTCTATTGTTTCATTTGAAGTTTTTGTTGACCCACAGATGAATTTATATCCACTTGTTGTATCCATAAAAACTACTTTATTATATTCTGGATGTATTCCCTTTTTCATTGTATTCACCTCACTTAAATATTATAAATTAATCACTTCGCATATTATATCATATCGTAAAATATAAATCAAGTATTTTTAATATATAAATTAAAAATATTTTGAAATATACAATATCATACAAGAAATATTTTGTAAAACTACTTTAATGAATTTGCGTTTTTGTTTTAAAAATGTTATTCTTATTGTAGTATGATTTTAGGAGATAATTATGAGTAAAGCAGATGATATATTTATTTCAATGTGTAAAGATATACTTGAAAATGGAGTAGACACAAAGGGAGAAAAAGTTCGTCCTGTTTGGGAAGATGGAACAAAGGCATATACGATAAAAAAATTTGGAGTTGTAAATAGATACAATTTGGCGGAAGAATTTCCTGCACTTACACTTAGAAAAACAGCTATAAAATTATGTACTGACGAAATGCTTTGGATATGGCAAAAAAAGTCCAATAATATTAAGGATTTAAAGAGTCATGTTTGGGATGAGTGGGCTGATGAAAATGGAAGTATCGGAAAGGCTTACGGTTATCAGCTTGGAGTTAAACATAAATATAAGGAAGGAATGTTTGATCAGGTTGACAGAGTTATTTATGACTTGAAAAACAATCCTTATAGTAGAAGAATAATTACAAATATTTACGTTCATGAATACTTATCAGAAATGAATTTATATCCTTGTGCATATAGTATGACTTTTAATGTTACAGGTAATAAGCTGAATGCTATTTTAAATCAAAGGAGTCAAGATATTTTGGCAGCGAATAATTGGAATGTTTGTCAATACGCAATTTTGATTCATATGCTTGCTAGAGAATGTAATTTGGAAGTTGGAGAGCTTGTTCATGTAATAGCTGATGCTCATATCTATGATAGACATGTTCCAATTATAAAAGAACTTATTACTAGGGAAAAATTTCCTGCTCCAAAGGTTACTTTAAATCCTGATGTTAAAAACTTTTACGATTTTACATCAGATGATGTTATAATAGAAAATTATAAATGTGGAGAACAAATAAAAGATATTCCAATTGCAATTTAGGAGAAAATTATGAAAAGAAAAATTAATGTTTTTGATTATGCAAAAGAAATAATGTTGGCAGTTGAAAAAGGTGTCTTGCTTACTACAAAGTCAAAAGAAAAGATAAATACAATGTCAATTTCTTGGGGAACTTTGGGAATAGAATGGAATAGACCGATTTTTACAGCATTTGTTAGAGAAAGTCGTTATACAAAAAAACTACTTGATGAAAGTGGAGAATTTACTGTAAATATTTTTTTGAATGATTTTGATAAAAATATAATTGGAGTTTGTGGTACAAAGTCAGGAAGAGATACTGACAAGATTAAAGATTTGAATTTAACTTTGATTGAATCTGAAATTGTAGATGTTCCAGCTATTAAAGAATTGCCTTTAACTTTGGAATGTAAGGTTATTTATAAACAAAAACAGGATGAAAATGCAATACCAAAAGAAATAAAGGAAAAAAATTATCCTGAAAATGTGTCAGGAGAATTTTATGGAGCAAATAGGGATTATCATACAGCTTATTATGGAGAAATTGTAAGTGCATATATAATAGAATAAAATTAAATTTTTGTGTCAATTTTTTAAAATTGACACTTTTTTAATTGTGAAATTATAAAAATATATTGACAAAATTAATTAAATTATATAACATATAGAGAGTTTATAGATTATACGGAGATGTTTTTATGGAATATAGAATATTAAAAAGCGAAGAAATGGAAAAGGCATTCGCTTTGCGAGAGGAAGTTTTCGTAGATGAACAAAAAGTTCCACTTGAATATGAAGTTGATGACAGAGATAGTTTAGAAGATACAATTCATGTTGGAGTTTTTGAAGGAGATGAGCTTCTTGCAACTGCAAGGATTATGAATATAAATAAAGACATTGTCTATTTTGGAAGAGCTTGTGTAAAGAAATCTTGCAGAGGAAAGGGAGTAGGAAAGTTTTTATTTATAAGTATGGAAGAAACTGTAAAAAAATTTAAAAAAGAAAATGAAAAGAAGACAATTAGATTTTCAGCACAATATCATGCAATGACCTTTTATGAAATGTTAGGTTATACTAAAGATAATGATGATATTTTTGTTGAAGTTGGAATAGAACATATTTCAATGAGTAAGATTGTGTAAGGAGTTAGTTTTGTATAAAAATTTAGTTATAGTAGAATCTCCAACAAAGGCTAAAACAGTTAGCAAAATGCTTGGAAGTAATTACAAGGTTGTAGCAAGTGTTGGACATATAAGAGATTTACCTAAAAGCAAAATGGGGATAGACATAGAAAATAATTTTGAACCTGAATATATAAATGTAAGAGGAAAAGCATCTAAGATTAAAGAATTAAAAGATCTTTACAAAAATTCTGAAAATATATATCTTGCAACTGACCCCGATAGAGAGGGAGAAGCAATTTCTTGGCATATTGCTTATCTTTTAGGGCTTGATATAAATGCAAATAACAGAATAGAATTTCACGAAATTACTAAAAAGAGTATCAAAGAATCTATAAAAAATTCAAGAAAAATAGATATGAATTTAGTAAATTCACAACAAGCCAGAAGAGTTTTAGACAGACTTGTAGGTTATAAACTATCTCCGATTCTTTGGAAAAAAATAAAGAGTGGACTATCTGCTGGACGTGTTCAATCCGCGACTTTAAAAATTATCTGTGAACGTCAAGAAGAGATAGATAATTTTGTTCCGGAAGAATTTTGGAAGATTGAAGGAATACATAATGTTCAAAATATAGAGTTTAAATCACTTTACTATGGAGAATATGAAAATAAAAAAATAGTAAAAAAAGAAATAAAAAATGAAGAAGAGGCTTTAAAAGTTGTAGAAAAAACGGATAAAGACGATTTTATCGTGGAAGATGTAAAAAAGGTAAAAAAAGAGAGGAAACCACAACCACCTTTTACTACAAGTACATTACAACAAGAAGCGGGAAGAAAATTAGGTTTTTCAAGCTCGATGACTATGAGTATTGCTCAACAACTTTATGAAGGGATTAATGTAGGTAAAGAAGGATCAGTCGGTTTGATTTCATATATGAGAACTGACTCAACTAGAATTTCATCAGAAATAGTTGCAGAGGCAATTGAGTATATTACTGAAAATTATGGGAAAAATTATGCAAGCAAAGGTAATGAATACAATTTAAAGAAAAAGAATTCACAAGATGCTCATGAGGGTGTTAGACCAAGTAGTATTTTTAGAAGTCCCGAAAAAATAAAAAGCTATTTAACTGCAAATCAATATAAACTATATAAATTGATTTGGGAAAGAACAGTCGCTTCTCAAATGAAGGCAGAAAGTTATGAAAGTACACAAATAGTTTTAAATTCTAATAATTGTATCTATAAATTAAATGGAAGATACACTTTATTTGACGGATTTTCAAAAATATATACTTCAAGTGATATTAAAGATGAACCATTGCCTAAATTAGAAGTAAAAGATGTAATAAATGCAGAAAAAATAGAAAAAAGTCAACATTTTATAAAACCGGTTGCCAATTTTACAGAGGCGAGTTTAGTTAAAAAACTTGAAGAAAATGGAATTGGAAGACCAAGCACCTATGCAAGTATTATAAATAGTTTGACAAGCAGATTTTATATTTTAATTGAGAATAAAAAAATCATTCCAACGGATTTAGGTAAGAATGTTAATAAGTTTTTAGTTTCCAACTTTGAAACAATTATAAATGAAAAATTCACTATGGAAATGGAAGAAAAACTTGATGAAATAGCTGAAAATAAAAAGGATTGGAAAAAAGTTATTTCTGACTTCTATGCTGTTTTTGAAACATTTTTGAAAAAGTCTGAGGGGGATTCAGAGGATTATAAAATAAAAGATGAAGTTCTTGATGAAAAATGTCCACAATGTGGTAAAAATTTGGTTATCAAAAAGACAAAATTCGGTAGATTTATCGGTTGTAGCGGATTTCCTGATTGTAATTATATAAAAAAGGAAGTTAAAGATACTGGAGTAAAATGCCCTAAATGTGGCGGAAGAATAATCGAAAAAATATCCAAAAAGAGAAAAGTGTTTTACGGTTGTGAAAATTATCCTGAATGTGACTATGCAATTTGGGATAAACCGATAGCTGATAAAAAATGCGAAAAATGTGGAAAATTCTTAGTTGAAGTTAAAAACAGATTTAAACATGCACTAAAATGTTCTGATGAAAATTGCGATTTTGAAATTGATTTAAAGAAAAAGAAAAATGAAAAATAAAAGATTAGAACTTAACAAATTCGCTTTTCCACTTATGGTAAATTTTATTTTAAGTTATATTTTGGAGTTATCCGATATTGCTATCGTTGCAAGAGTTTCAACACCTGCATTTAATGCGGTAAATTTGATTTCTTCAACATTATATACAATAAGTGGAGTTTTAGGGGCGACTGCAATAATTATAAATACAAAACTTGGAGAAAAACTGGGACAAGGAGATGAAAAAGGTTTAAATTATGAATTTTTTTCATCTCTTGCTATAAATATTTTTATGGGAATTATATTCTTATTATTAATGTTGATAGGAAAAACATATTTTTTAAAAATATTCTATAATTTGTCCGGAGAAACTTTGAAACAAGGTATTTTGTTTTCGTATCCTATGAGTTTTTGTGTCTTGTTACAACTATGTTTATTTACATTTGGGGCGTATTTTAGAATTTCAAATATGACAAAATGGATTTTAATAGGATCTACTATTTCTTCAGTTTTAAATCTGGGTTTAGATTATTTGTTTGTTCTTGGAAAATTCGGTTTTCCAAAACTTGGAATAACTATGGTCGGATTTAGTACAGTTTTTTCAATGTTTGTAAATCTTCTTATTTACATTTTTGTATTGAAAAATAAATTAAATTTAAAATATGAATTACTAAAAAGCTATTTTATAAATGGAATTAATCATTTTAAATTAGCTTTTCCTATTATGATACAGGAAATTTTTGACGGAACTATTTTTGTTATTATTTTCAATATGATTGTTATTAGAATAGGAAATAACGAATTTGCTGGATATTCAATAATTACAAATTTGATTATGTTTTTATTTACTTTTAAACATATCTATGGTTCTGCGACTTTGAGTTTAATAAGCATAAGTTCCGGAGAGAAAAACTTTAGAAATTTGATAGATTATCCTAAAATTTCTGTTAAGATTACAACTGTATTATTTATTTTTGGAAGTGCATTATTCTTTATTTTTAGAGAATATTTACCTAAACTTATTACTGATGACGTTTCTGTACAAAATATTGCTACAAAATTTTTGATATTTTTCTTAATTGCAAATATTTGTAGTTCATATTCATACATATATAAATGTGCTTTACAAGGTTTGAATAAAAATATGTTTTTATTAAAAACAACTGCAGGAGTAAATATCTTAAGCCTTATTTTAATGTTGATATTAACACAAATTTTTGATTTATCTCTATTTGGAGTTGCATTTTCACAATTTGTAAATGAATTTATCTTGAGTGTAATATTTTTGAAATATTATAGATATATTGTAACTGATGAATTTTATAATTTGACAAAAGATTAAATAATGTATATAATTTATTTGGTTAAAATATTTAGATTTTTTTATAAAAAACTTTTGGAGGCTGGTTATGAAAATATTAGTTGTTATTGATGTTCAAAATGATTTTGTTGATGGTAAGTTGGGAACTCAAGAGGCTATAAATATGATTCCTAAATTAAAGGAAAAAATTAAAAACTTTGACGGAGAAATTATTTATACAATGGATACGCATGATGATAATTACTTAAATACTCAAGAGGGAAGAAAACTTCCTATAAAACATTGTATTAAAGGAACTGATGCTTGGAAAATCAGAGAAGGTATTTATAAAGAAAATTGTAAAATTTTTGAAAAAGCAGGTTTTGGCTCTAGCGACTTGGTTGAGTATTTAAAAAGCATAAACGAAAAAGAGAAAATTGAAAGTATTGAATTTGTTGGAATTTGCACAGATATTTGTGTGATTGTAAATACTTTAATGATTAAAGGATTTTTACCTGAAGTTGAATTAATTGTAGATAGTAAATGTTGTGCGGGAGTTACTCCACAAAGTCATAATACAGCATTGGAAGCTATGAAAATGTGTCAAGTTGATATTTTGTAAAAAATAAATTATTTAATTAAGCAAAAAAACGCAACAACACGATATGCAATAATATACTATTGCATATCGTGTTTTTTTATATTATAATTATATTGAGGTGATTTTATGAAATTTATTGGAAGAAAATATGAACTAAAAGAGTTAAATTTAGAATATGAAAATGGAAAATTTGCCTTATCTGTAATATATGGAAGACGAAGAGTTGGAAAAACCTATTTAATTCAAGAATTTATAAAAGAAAAAGAGGGCTATTATTTTGTTGCTACTGAATCAAATGAACTAATAAATCTTAGTTTAATTTCAAAAGCGATATATAAGGCTTGTGGAAATTTAGAGGGATTACCTGATTTCAGTAATTTCGAAAGTGCATTAAGATATTTATTTCAATATAGTATAGACAAAAGGATAATTTTTGTTATTGATGAATTTCCTTATTTAGCTGAATCAGCACCATATATTTCATCATTAATACAAAATATGATAGATGAATATAGAGAAAAAAGTAAATTATTTCTTATACTTTGCGGTTCATCTATGAGTTTTATGGAGGAACAGGTTTTAGGGTACAAGAGTCCTTTGTATGGAAGAAGAACAAGTCAATTTAAAATAAATGCTTTTAATTATTTGGAATCCGGAGAGTTTGTCAATTCATATTCAGATAAAGAAAAATCAATAGTTTTTGGATTAACTAATGGGGTTGCTGAATATTTAACATTTTTTGACGAAAATCTGTCTTTAAAAGAAAATATAATAAATATTTTTTTAAAACCAAATGGTCGTTTGTATGAAGAACCTCTTAATCTATTAAAACAAGAATTAAGACAGCCAAAGTTTTATAATGATATTTTATTTTCGATTTCCGCAGGAGCTAGTAAACTAAATGAAATATCCACAAAATTAAATGTAGTTAGTGGTGGTTTAGCTCATTATCTAAATTCTCTTATAGAGCTTGGAATTATAGAAAAAAAGACGCCTGTACTCAATAGAAAAACAAAAAGACCTATTTATGTTATAAAAGATACTATGTTTCTATTTTGGTATAAATTTGTTCAAACCAACTTAAATATGATAAATATAGGACTGGGAGAAGTTTTATATGAAAGCATAGAAAAAAATTTGAATGATTATATGGGAGATGTTTTTGAAAAAATCTCTATTGAATATTTTGAAGAGAGATTAAAAAAGTCAAAATTTTCATTTATTCCAACTGATTATGGTAATTGGTGGGGAACAGATAAAGAGTTAAAAAAAGAGTCAGAAATTGATATGTTGGCTTATAATAATGAAAATGAATTTTTATTTGTTGAAGCTAAGTGGAATAATAGCAAAGTTAAACAAGATATTTTAGATAATTTGATTAGTAAGTCTTACAATTTTAGATATAAAAAAGCTTATTATTGGATTACAAGTTTGTCAGGATTTGAAAAATTTAAAATTGAAGACAATGTTGAGCTTGTAGATATTGGAAAGATGTATAAAATATAGCTTCTATAAAAATGGAGAGTTTTTGTGTTTGTATGAGTATTGTTTTGTTGTAAAGATAGTTGGTATATGTTATAATATACAATAATTAAAATAGATTCTATCTATTTTGATTTTGATATTTTACTATTTGGAGGTGAGATAATGAATTGTATATTTTGCAAAATTGTTAATGGAGAAATTCCATCCAATAAAATTTATGAAGATGATGATATGCTTGCATTTAACGATTTATCCCCTCAAGCTCCTATTCATTTTTTAGTAATCCCTAAAAAACATATTGAATCTTGTAATTTCATAGATAAGGAAAATGCTGAAGTAGTTGGAAAGATATTTTTAAAAATTTCCGAACTTGCAAAGGAAATGGGATTTGATGAATCAGGTTATAGAATTATAAATAATTGTAATGAAGACGGTGGACAAACTGTTAAGCATTTACATTTTCACGTTCTTGCAGGACGTAGTTTAAATTGGCCACCGGGCTAAAATTAAAATTATCTTAAAATTTTTTATAAATTTTATCAATTATACTGAAAAAATATAGTGAATTTACTTGAATTTATATCATTTTTGTTGTATAATATTTATGTTATTTCTCAAGACAGTTTGTCTATATAAGAGAGGGGGGATATCATGGCAGAGATCAGAGTTGGCGAAAACGAATCTTTGGATAATGCGTTGAAAAGATTTAAAAGACAATGTGCACGTGCTGGAGTGCTTTCAGAATATAGAAAAAGAGAACATTACGAAAAGCCAAGTGTAAAGAGAAAGAAAAAATCAGAGGCAGCAAGAAGAAAAAAGAAAAAATTCTAAGCTGTTTAAAATTTAATTTTTTGAATTAACTAAAGTCCTTTATTTTAAGGACTTTTTTTATTACGAAGTAACAAGGTTCTCGGGCACCCACCCGATGCGAAGCATCGAGGAAGGGTGAGGTTCTTATATGTTTTTTAAATTTTATAGAAAATAAAAAAGTTCACGTCATAATATTTTGCAAGGGAAAGTACCTAACACGTCATCTCGACCGGAGTGAAACGGAATGAATCTAGCCCTAACTTAGATTATTTACTTGTAAATAATCTATAGTAGGTCTGACGCAAAGATTTTTCAAATCTTTGATTTGAGTACAATCGACTGTAGAGATCTCACACTTTTGCTTATGTAAAAGCAAAATTGAAATGTATCGTAGATACATCAATTATTGTAGTCTAATTTTTATAATTTAATGTTTATGTTAATCTTCCTATCATATAATTTTCCTTGATACATCATTTTTTTCTTATTCTAAAATATTTTTAAAATAAAAATATATTTAAGGTTAATCAAAGGTTGTTTTTATAAAATATAATTACAAAATATATATAAGAATTTAATTGTATTGAAATAGTATTAAGGAGGACATATGAAGGCTAATAAATTGGTAGTTGAATTATTCAGTTTAGCTATATTGTCCGGTTGTTTGATAGCTTGTAGCAAACCTACAAAGGAAGCCAATACACAGTCTATGCAAAACATGAAGGTAAATAGAACAAATTCAAATGCTAAGTCGAATATTTTTGCAGATGATGATTATGATGCAATGATTGATGAGAAAAATAGTACAGTTTTGAATTTAAGTGATATTTCTAAATTAAAGGCAAAAAATGTGAGCGTATCGGGAAATGTTATAACTATTTCTTCAGGAGGTACTTACATTTTAACAGGTAAACTTGACGATGGGCGAATAGTAGTTAATGCAAAAAGTGATGATAAAGTTAGACTTGTTTTAAAAGGAGTTGAAATTTCTTCGACTAGAGGGAATCCTATTTTAGTTGAGAATGCTAAAAAAACGATTATTACTCTTGCATCAGACACTAAGAATAAATTAGAGCTGAAAGGAGAATTTAATAAAGAGGAAAATAAGGATTCAGTTATTTTTTCAAAGAGTGATTTAAGTTTTAACGGTACAGGAATTTTAAATCTTTTTTCACCTTATGGTAGAGGGATTGTATCTCAAGATAAAGTAGTCTTTGTAGACGGTAAGTATGCAATGGATACTGCGGGAAATACTGTAAGTGCTAAAAATTCTGTAGCAATAGCCGACGGTAAGTATGATATTAAGTCGGGAGAAAAAGGCTCAGGATTAAAAACTACCGGAAGTGATAATAAGGGCAGTGTGTATATTGCAAATGGAAATTTTAATATTTCTGCCGGAAAAGACGGAATAAATTCAAATTCGAAAGTTACAATTAACAATGGAAATATAAAGATAAAAAGTGGAGATAATGGTATCGAAAGTGAAAATATAGACATAAGAGGCGGAAACACACAGGTTGTTTCGAAAGATGATGGCATATTTGCAAATGGCAAAAAAGATACTAAGCCGGATTCTCTGCATATACAAATAAGTGGAGGAAAGGTTAATATTTATTCTGAAAAGAATGGATTAAATTCTAAGGGTGATATTTCCGTAACCGGAGGAGAGACAGTTGTCGAAAGTTCAAGTAATACTGAAAACTTGACAATGAATTATAGAGGTTCTGCAAAAATAACCGGTGGAACATTCGTCGGAGTGGGAAACGATTCAATGGTTAAAAGTTTTGGAGATTCTTCAACTCAGGGAAGTATGCTTATGAAATTTGATAAAAAGACTAAAGAAGATTTGAAAGTTTTAGATGAATCAGGAAAAACTTTAGCAGAATATAAACCGAAGTCGGAATATCAAACGGTTATAGTAAGTACAAAAGATATTAGGGAAAATAAAAAATATAAATTAGTGGCAGGAGATCAAACTTTGGACGTTTTCTTAGATAAAATAAATTATAAATCTGCCGAACTTGTTGAAAAATAATTGAAATAGATAGAAAAAGTAACTGAAGATTATAAAAAGCTGTGAAAAAATTCACAGCTTTTTTAATGAAATTTTTAAACTATCTAATATATGAAATTGTATCTTTTTCTTCGATTTTTACCATCTCTACAGATTTGTAAAATTCATTATCTCTGACATCGTGAATATCTGTAAGAAGGCAAAAAGTTCTAATGTCTTTATATTTATCTGAAACATACTTAAATAGTTTTGTTCCAATTCCTTGTCTATAGTAATCAGCATCTACAATCAAGTCTTGAATAAGTAGTATATGTTCACCATCTCCAACACAACGAATAAAAGCTATTAATTTATCATTCTCGAAAGCACCTAAAAGATAAAGTGAATTTTCAAAAGCTCTTTTTAGTTTTTCGTCATCTTTTAGATATGCTGACCAGTTTGCAGACTTAAAGATTCTCTTTATATCTTCAAAGTATTCATTAAAATCAAATTCTCTTAATTCCATATATCCTCCTAAATTTCTAAAAATAATTTTACTCCCTCTTTTAGTTTTTCTTCACTAAGTGTTGCAAAACCTAATAAAATAGAAGGAATTTCTCTTTTTGTTCCATAAGAGCTAAGTCCATAGACTTTTATCTTTTTTTCTTTCGCTTTTTTTACAATATATTCTTCCGAGTAGTTTTTCGGATATTCTAAAACTACATGAAGTCCTGCGTCTGCTCCTCTTATTGTTATATCTTTTCTTTCACTTAACATATCTATTAATAATTGTCTTTTTTTAGAATAAATTTTTCTCATTCTGTTAAGATGCTTTTCAAACTCACCAGATTCTATAAAAGTTGTAAGCATTTTTTGAACCATAATTGAAACCGGACAGATGAAAAATTTAAAAATTTTATTGTATTTTTCAACCAAATCGAAGGGTAGAACCATAAAACTAACTCTAAAACTTGGTGAGATTGACTTTGAAAAAGAACCGATGTAAATTACTTTATCATTCACATCAATTGATTTTAATGCAGGAACAGGTCTTTTTGAATATTTAAATTCACTGTCATAGTCATCTTCAATTACATATTTTATCTTTTTCATATTCAAAAGTTCAACACGTCTTTGCATATTCATTATAACACCGGTTGGAAATTGATGAGCTGGAGTAATAACACAAAAATCTGACTTTGATTTTTTTAATTTTGTTAAATCCATTCCGTTTTTATCTACGGGTATAAATTCATAGTTTATATCATTTGTATCCATGATATTAGAAAGCATATTGTAACCGGGGTCTTCAATTCCAAATTTTCCTGAAATCAATTTAAAAATAATTTGGAATAGATATTCTGAACCACTTGAAATTACAATTTGTGAAGGGTCAGCCTTAAAACCTCTTGATTTATCAAGATATTCTGAAATTTGTGTTCTAAGTGGAAGATAACCTTGATAATCAACTTTCTCTAAAATATCCTTATTGTCGAAAATATTTGAAGATATTTTTTTGAATATCTTATAAGGAAATTCTTCACTTACACCACTGTATGAGAAGTCATATTCGATATTTTCTTCTTCTTTTGTTATGTGGATTGGCTTGCTATCTAGGACATAAAGCTCTCCAACATCAGAAACGAAAAACCCCTGTCTCTCTTTTGAGTAAATAAAGCCTTCTTCCAAAAGTTTTGAATAGGCGTTATCCACAGTATTTAAAGAGATATTATACTCTTTTGCAAGATTTCTCTTGCTTGGAAGTTTTGTATTTGCCTTGTAAGTTCCATTTATTATTTCGTTTTTGAAATATTCGTAAATTTGCATATAAAGTATGCCGTTATTTAATACTAACATTCTGACACCATAAAAAAATATTATTTTGATACTACAAAGAGTATCAATAGATATATTATACTATATTCGGTCATAATTAACAAAGGGGTGTTTGTATGGAAAGTAAATTAAACATAAAAAAAATAACATTAATAGGAGTAATGGCAGCGGTAGTTTTTGTAGCATCACAAATTCAAATTCAAATACCGTTAGGTGCGAGTGCAACCAGAGTACATATCGGAAACGGATTTTGTTTGTTATGCGGACTTTTGTTAGGACCTATTGCAGGCGGACTTTCAGCAGGTTTAGGATCAGCAATTTTTGACCTAATAAATCCGATTTATCTACCTTCTGCACCATTTACATTTACATTTAAGTTTTTAATGGCTTTTATCTGCGGAAAAATCGCATACTCAAACGGAGCAAAAGCAGAAGACTTTAAGAAAAATTTAATAGGTTCAATAACAGGAGCTGTCACTTATGTAATTTTATATTTATCTAAAAGTTATATATCTGATATTTATGTTAAAGGATTACCACAAGCAGGAGCAATTGCAAAAGGGCTACAAAGACTATGGGCTTCATCAATTAATGCAGTTGTTGGAGTTTTAATTGCCGTTTTATTGGTAAAGGCTTTAAAACCGATTTTGAAAAAGGCTATAAGATAGATGAAAATTTTGGTTTTTAATGACTACTGTGTTGTTGGAAATATTGCAATGAAGGCTAATATTTCTGTATTATCACAAAACGGACATGAAGTTTTTGGAGTTCCGACCAAAATATTCTCATCTAATATGAGTTATAAGGATTATATTAGTTTTTGTATGCCGAATTTTTCAGAACTTGTTAAAAAAATATTTGAAATCAACAAAGTTGATGCAATTTATATCGGATTTATTGACGATGAAGAAATTTTTGAAATAATAAAAGATATTTTACAAAAATTTAAAGGAAAAGTAATTTTAGATCCAATACTTGGAGATAATGGAGTAAAATACTTCGGAACAACAGGAAAACAAATAGCTTTTTATAGGGAAATTTTGAAGTTTGCAGATGCAGTAACACCAAATTTAACAGAAGCAATATTGCTTACCGATTATAACAAAAATTTCTCTGAAATCGAAAGAGAAGATGTAGAAAAAATAGCAAAAAATCTTCTTGAAATGGGAGTAAAACAAATTATTATAAAAAGTTTTGAAAAAAATAATATACTTAATACCTTATGTTTTTCTGAAAATACAATAAAATGGTTTGAAAGTAAAAAAATAGATATAAAAATATGTGGAACGGGAGATGTATTTTCTTCACTTGTAACATCTGAGTTAGTAAAGGGAGAAAAATTAGAAAACTCCATACAAAAAATTCAAACTCTATTATTTGAAAATATTGAAAAACAGGAGAAATATGAAGGCTTAAATGAAATACAATTAGAAAATTTTAAAATAGGCGAATAGCCTATTTTTTGTTGAGAAAAAACGAAATGACGTATAAGGAGAAATCTTCGTTTCATAGCTAAACGTTAAAAGTAAATAAACTTAAAACTTTAAAAGAAATATTAAAAAAAATATAAAAGGTATCAAAAAAATTATTGAAAATTTTATATAAAAATAAAATAATTCACGTCATAGTACTGAGTAGAGTGATGCCCTCAACACGTCATCTCGAGCGTAGACAATCTTGCCCTAACTTTGTTTACTTGTAAACAAAAGTAGGTCTGACGGAGTTATTGTGTACAATGACTCTGGAGATCTCCTAAAGCTCCGTGCTAGCAAACAAAAATAGGTCTGACGGAGTCATTGTAGCATTGATACAATATTTCCTAAAGCTCTCTGCTTTCATATAATCAAATAAAATTTCTACAGTCAGGTGTACTAAATTTAAAGAAATTAGAAATTTATTTATCATTCTTCTTTTTGATTATGATTATTTGTTTTTATTGCAGGGTATATTTTTATCAAAATTTATAAGGAGAGAGAAATATGAAAAAGAAAATTATAGCGCTGGGATTAGTGTTAATATTAGTTTTTGGGATTTTTATTTTTAAAAACTTTTATATGAATGATAAAAATGTTAAAAATGAAAATTCCGGAAGTAACAGTGTTACTGAAAAAAAATCTGCAAACAATGATTCCAAAAAAGACTCAAATTCAAAAGAATCTGATTCAAAAAAATCAAATTCAGATGAAAAACTCACTTTAGAAAACTTAAAAAGTCAAAAGAAAGTTATGGTTTTAGACTTCAGTCAAAATGGCTGACACGCTTGTGCTGTTCAGCACCCGGTTTTGGAAAAACTGAGAGAAGAATATAAGGATAGAGTAATCATAAAAACTATTGACATCAGAAAACAAAGAGAATTTGCTTCACAATTTCCTATAAAAGCAACGCCTACATTATTTTACTTTAATGCGGACGGAACGCCTTTTAAAGCATCAGATGAATTGGCAAAGAAAATAAGTTATGTTGCTTATGAAGATAAAAAATCAGGTGAATTAAAATTTGGTGGTTCAGAAGGCGTTGTTAAATATGAAGAATTAAAGCAAGTTATTGAGGAGATGTTAAAAAATGTTAAGTAACTTAGAGAGTATTATCGGAGAAGGCTTGAAATCATTTAGTATTTTTGCACCGATTCTCGCATTGCTTGGAGGGATACTAACTTCAATTTCACCTTGTTCACTTGCATCAATTCCTTTAATTATCGGCTTTATGACCGGAACTAAAGAAGATGATACTAAAAGAGCATTTAAAACTTCCGTTGTATTTGCTATCGGAATGGCAATAACTTATACAACACTTGGAGTTTTAGCTGCACTGCTTAGTAAAATTTTTAATCAATCCGGACCGTTTTGGAATATATTTTTAGGAATTGTTATGATTTTAATGGCATTACAAACTTGGGAGGTAATAAATGTAGTTCCAAGTAAAATTTTGACAAATAAAAGTAAAAAGACAGGATATGTAGGTGCTTTAATTGTTGGAATAATGGCAGGGCTGTTTTCAAGTCCATGTTCAACACCGATTTTAGTTGCATTACTTGCGATTGTTGCTTCAAAAGGAAGTTTACTTTGGGGAGTATTACTATTCTTACTTTATTCAATAGGTAACAGTATTTTAGTTGTTGTTGCAGGAACAAGTGCAGGATTTGTCGGTAAAGTTATGTCAAATAAATCTTATGGAAAAATTTCAGATATTGTAAAAATTATTTTTGGAATAATTATTTTACTAATAGGAATATATTTCCTATATCTTGGATTTTAAAAATACATTTTTATAAAAAAGTAAAAAATTAGAACTTAGTAGAAAAAACTGCTAGGTTCTTTTTTTATAGGACAATAAAAACTAATGTCACAATACTTTTAAAAGAAAGACTCCCAACATGTCATTCCAAATAGTAGTGAGCTTGTTAAAATTATGCTTGAAAAACAATATCAAATTATAGTAAAATATACTAAAGAATAATAATATAAAAGGAGGTATGAGTATGGAAAATTTATTAAGTGGTGTAGAAGATACACTATATATTCCTCTTGTAGCAAGAATATATGTGTCTGAAAAATTCCCGAAATTTTTTTATGATGAAAAAGCACTGTTTTTAAAGCAATATATTCCTAAGAATCTTATAGAAAAAAATGCTAATGAATATTTTCATATGGCAAGTGTGTGCAGACAAGATGTAATAGATAAAATGATAATAAAATTTCTTGAAGAAAACGAGCAAAGTAATGTTGTATTTTTAGGAGCCGGCTTAGAAACATCTTATAATCGTATTAATAATAAGACAGCTAAATTTTATCAAGTAGATTTACCTGATGTTATAGATATTAGAAAAAGAGTGCTTGGAAACTCAGAAAATGAAAAACTGATATTCGGAGATATGTTTGCTCTTGAATGGATAAAAGAAATAGATACTCAACTACCGACAATAATTGTTGTTTCAGGAGTATATCAATATTTTGATAAAGATAAAATTGTAGATATGATAAAAAAAATGAAGTCTATTTTTCCTAAAGGAGAATTGGTGTTTGATGCAACAAATTCTAAAGGGCTGGAAGTTGCGAATAAATATGTTAAAAAAACCGGAAATGTTAATGCTCAAATGTATTTTAGTATAGATAATCCTAATGAATTTGTAAAACTTACAGATACAAGACTGGTTGAATTTCAAGGTTTTTTTGAACGAGCATTAAAATCTTGTTCCGGTTTGAAAATAAAAACTAAAATATTTATGTATTTTGCAGATAAACTCCATAGGACATTTGTTGTTCATTTGAAGTTAAATTAGTATTAATTTTTTACTTTAAAAATGAGATTATATCAAATAGGAGGATAATGTGAAATATTATGTTTATGGTATGGATTTTCGAGATTTTTTTCGAAAGATCTTTTTGCCTTGGATATTAAATTTTATTATTGTTTTTTGCTTTGAAACTTTGCTGCTTTTTCGTTTTTTTGAATATTTTAAATCAAAGCAGCTTATTATTGGAATTTCTTTTTGGGTTATTGCACTACTGTTCGGAGTTTTTTTGACTTTAGAGGGAATAGCAATTTTATCTTTTTTTCAGTATTTTAATAGACATAGAATTAAATTATTTTGCTTAGGAGTATTTGAAAAAAAGGTCGTAATTGAGAGTAATGGTGCAAAACAGGTTATTTTATTTGATGATATTTTAGAGGTTAAATATCATTCAGGTAGATATGCAGAAATACGAGGACTAAGAATAAAAGCTAATGAAATTAATATTGGAATTTCATGTCTAGGAGATAGACTTAATCTAAGTGAAAAAGAAGATGATGTTGAACAATTTGACCAATTTTTTAATACTTTTGAAGAGAAAACTGAACTTTTTCTTGAAGAGAACGGAAGTGAATATGGCAGAAATAATGAGTGTATTCGCTTGAAAAAAATTAAAAAATGAAATAAATAAATTGTAATTATGGAGGTAATATGAACAAAATTTTATTCCTAGGTATATTAATTTTATTTGGAGTAGTATTTTTATATTTAATGTTTAATCCACCAAGATCAAAAAAATATAATTTAAAAAGGTTAAACTTAAATGATGATAATAACTTAAATTCTGAAATTCTTGGAAAAGAGCTGTTTGTAGCAAAAAGTAGTAGAAAATTTATATTACCGACAGAATTTGATTTATGGACTGAAATTGTTCTTTTTGAACATTGCATTGTATTTAAAAGAAATAATAAGGAAAAGAAGTTATATTTTTCTGAAATAAATGAGATAGAACCAATGCTTATTAATTCGTTTTTTGTAAGTGGTAAATACTTTGGGTATATATTCAGATGTAAAGATAATAGTATTATTGTAAAAAGTAATAATATAGAAGATTTAGAGTTATTTATGGAAAAACTTTTTGATCTCTTTCCAAAAGAAATGATAAGAGAAATTTAAAAAGAATTTGTCGATGTGTTTTTTTACTTTATAGGAAACTGTCAAGTATTACAAAGCTGATATAGAAACATAGCTTAAAACCTGGATAATATAAGACAAAAAAGAGATAAAACAAAAAGTTTGAGAAGGAAACTAAAATGAATCAATACTTGAAAGAAACTAAAATGCTGGATTTTTCAAATCCGAGTATTCAAAAATTAATAGAGATGAAATGTTGGAAAGAAAAAAATAAGTTTGACTGTATTAAAGCTATTTATAATTTCGTAAGAGATGATATAGTATTTGGATACAATGTGGATGACAACATTCCTGCTTCTAAAGTTCTTAAGGATGGATATGGTCAATGCAATACAAAAGGAACTCTTTTTATGGCATTGCTTCGTGCCTGCAAAATTCCTTGCAGAATTCATGGATTTACCATAGATAAACAACTACAAAAAGGTGCAATGAGTGGAGTTGTTTATAAAAATGCACCAAAGAATATATTTCACAGTTGGGTTGAAGTGTATTTTGAAGATAAATGGTATGAACTGGAGGCTTTTATACTGGATAAAAAATATTTATACAAGTTGCAGAAACGATTTGCAAACTGCACAGGATTTTTTTGTGGATATGGTGTTGCTGTAAATGATTTTCAGCATCCAATAATTGATTTTGACAGAAATAACACATACATACAAAGCGAGGGAATAACTAAGGATTTTGGAGTATATGATTCTCCGGATGAATTATTGAAAAATCATCATCAGGAGTTATCAGGCATCAAGACTTTCTTATACAGACATTTGGGAAGACATTTGATGAATTGGAATGTAAAGAACATAAGAAATTCCTAAATCCCGGTTGTCACAACAATAACTAAATATAACTAATACAGAAACAGTAAATTAAAAAAGTTTACTGTTTTTTTGTCTTTGAAATTTTATAATATGACAAAAAATGTCAGGTTGTGATATAATAGACATAGGTGATGTTAAGAAATGAGAGATAGTAGATTATTTAGAATATTATATTATGTTTTGGAAAAGGGAAAAGTTACAGCAAATGAACTTTCTGAAAAATTTGAAGTATCAGTGAGGACAATATATCGAGATATTGATGTGATTAGCTCTGCTGGAATCCCGATTTATGCCACACAGGGAAAAGGTGGAGGAATAGAGATAGCAGATGATTTTGTATTAAAAAAATCTTTGCTTTCTGAAAAAGAGCAGGAACAGATTTTAGTTGCATTAAAAGGTTTAGAGGGAATAAATAAACAATATGAAAATGAGCTTTTAACAAAATTGTCTGCCTTTTTCAAAATTAAAAATACAAATTGGATTGAAGTTGATTTTACAAATTGGCAAAGAGGTAATGAATATGACGAATTGTTTAATGATATAAAATTAGCAATTATAAATAAAAATATTATTAGATTTACATATTTTTCAAGTAATGAAAAAGAGACAAGTAGAGAAGTAAAGCCGATTAGACTCTTATTTAAGGGTTGGGATTGGTATGTTTATACCTTTTGTTTACTTCGAAACGAATTTAGATATTTTAAATTATCAAGGATTAGGGATTTAAAAATTCTTGATGAAAATTTTGAAGATAGTTATGAAGATGTTGTTCTAATAAAAAAAATGGAGTATAAGGATACTGTCCATGTTAAGTTAAAATTTGACAGAAAAGTAGCTTTTAGAGTTTATGATGAAATGGGAGATATTAAAGAAGATGAAGAAGGTAATTTATATGCAGAAATAGAGCTACCAAATGATTATAATCTTTATAATTATATTTTTTCTTTTGGAGAATCCGTAGAAGTTTTAGAGCCGATAGAAATTAGAAATAAAATTAGAGATATGATAAATAAAATGTCTAAAATATATAATATGACAAGAGGTGTCAGGTAATCTTTTGTATAATTAATATATAAGATACAAAGGAGGTTTACTATGAAATACGAATGGAAGAAAAGTGAAAAATATTTATATGGTGTTAAACAAAAACCACAATTTATTGAAGTTCCTACTGCATATTATATTATGATTAAAGGAGAGGGAAATCCAAACGAGATCGACTTTTCCAATAGGGTTTCTGCCTTATACTCTCTGGCGTATGGAATAAAGATGTTATTTAAAAATATGAAAAAAGAAGAACTGGAATACTCTGATTTTACTGTATTTCCACTAGAGGGAATTTGGGAGAAATCAGATGATGAAGAATTTGATAAGAGCAAACTAAAATATACAATTATGATTAAACAACCTTATTTTATTACAAAGGAAATTTTTGAGTTAGCTTTTGAAAAAGTGAAAAAGAAAAAGCCAAACGAATTATATGATGAAATAAGTTTTGATTGTATTGAGAGTAAAAAGGCAATTCAGATTTTGCATATTGGTAGTTTTGATACGGAGATTGAGTCTTTTGAAAAATTGGATAATTTTGCAAGTGAAATGAATTTAGAGAGAAGTGAAAAACTTCATACAGAAATATACTTAAATAATAAAAATTGAACTGCGGAAGATAAACTGAAAACAATATTAAGATATACTGTGAAATAAGGAGGTTTATTATGGCTAGACCAACTACTAAAGAAGATTTAATTATTAGCGCAAAAGAAAATTATGAAAAGTTAAATGAATTGATTTCTAAATTGTCAGAAAAAGAGCTGAATACTCCTTTTGACTTTTCTGCTGACGAAAAAAAGAAAGAAGCACATTGGAAAAGGGATAAAAATTTAAGAGATATTTTAATTCATCTATATGAATGGCATATGTTAATTTTAAATTGGGTAAATTCCAATCAAAATGGGGAAGAAAAGCCCTTTATACCAAAGCCTTATAATTGGAAAACCTATGGTGATATGAATGTAGAATTTTGGAAAAAACATCAAAATACACCTTTAGAAGAGGCAAAGAAAATGATTAATAAATCTCATAAGGATGTTTTAGTTTTGGCTGAAAAGTTTTCAAATGATGAATTGTTTTCTAAAAATATTTTTAAATGGGTTGGAGGGAGTACATTAGGTTCATATTTTGTAAGTGCCACTTCAAGTCATTATGATTGGGCGATTAAGAAACTTAAAGCACATCAAAAGAATTGTAAAAATTAATTCTAAATAGAAAAGGGATTAGGATGCATTTTGTAAAAGTAAAAGGAATATTATCTTCTAAAAACGGAATGAATTTGTTTCGAGGTTGTACACATGGCTGTATTTATTGCGATTCAAGAAGTAAATGTTATCAGATGAATCACAGTTTTGAAGATATTGAAGTAAAAGAAAATTCAATAGAGCTTTTGGAAGATAGACTTAAAAGAAAAAGAAAAAAATGTATGATTGGTATGGGGTCAATGACTGACCCCTACATTAATGAGGAATTAAAACTGAATTATACAAGACAAGCAATAGAAATAATAAATAAATATGGTTTTGGACTTACACTCATTACAAAGTCATCAAATATAATCAGGGATTTGGATTTATTAAAAGAGATTAACTCCAAGACAAAATGTGTTGTTCAAATGACACTCACAACCTATGATGAAAGATTATGTAGGATAATTGAACCAAAAGGATTAACCTCTTAGGGACAGAGAAAATAAAAAACTTGGAAAGGAGGTAATTCTCATGTCAAATACAAAAAGAACAGGACAAACAGCCCTTTATGAGCGTTTAAGTCGAGATGATGAAATGCAGGGAGAAAGCAATTCCATCACTAATCAAAAGCAACTACTTGAAAGTTATGCGAAAAGAAACGGCTTTGTAAATATCTATCACTATACCGATGATGGAGTAAGCGGAA
>ERZ773022.64-NODE-64-length-102579-cov-5.377434_pt1 | contig 102579 bp, 96 predicted proteins | sample MGYA00580839_ERZ773022 | MGnify/ENA primary metagenome ERZ773022 (study PRJEB29015, sample SAMEA2738020) | human oral metagenome | biome: human oral; feature: human-associated habitat; material: dental | place: China | collected 2044 ...
ATGCCCGGGCAGCCTATTTTGGTCTGCTCAAAGTGAGTGCGCAAAGCCATCTGAAGGCGATGTGTTTGAACCTGTTGAAAGCCGCCAACAGGCTAAGTGTGTCTGTTGCCGCCTAAAAGGCGGCCCGGATGCCTGATTATCAGGTATCCGGGGAGGATTAAGGTGACATTTGGGTAAAATCAGGAGTGATTGGAGGCGAAAACAGCCGAAAACCTGTGTTTGGGTTTCGGTTGCTGGGGGGGAAAGGAATTTTGCAAAGGTCTCGGCCTTTCTTATATTGAACAAATAGTAATAAGAATTGATTTCATTATATTTTAAGTTTAAGATAGCTTGGTTAATTGCTTTTCTATGGTTGTTGCCATGCGCTACCACTTTCCTATTGCCGTCGATATTTATGATTTTTTGTATACCGGCCGATTTGATTATCTGGAAATCGGACAATCGGCAGAGTCCATTTTGCAGATGTTTCCTGCGCCTGATTGCGTCCCTAAAGGCTTGTTGGTGCAAAAAGGCTGGAATATTTGGCTTTATGGCGATATCGAACTGCATTTCTCCGACAATCGGCTGACACAGATTCGTGCTGATTTTCAACCTGATGCTGCATTAAGCGGCGGCCGTTGGGTAAAGTTGAATCCGTGGTTTTTTGCAAATGGCTGCCTTGATGTATATGCCGTCATTCAACGCTTGGTACAACGCAATATCGATTTTATTAAAACGGAAACGCATACCAATTTGATTTTGCAGCTGCAAAGCGGGGTCGAATTGATTTTTGAAAAATGCCGGGGTATGCAACTTGCCTCGTTCCGCAAACAAAAAGCCTCCCTACCCCATTGGGCGCGTGAAACGGCTTCTTAAATAAACAATGCCGTCTGAAAACATTATTTCAGACGGCATCGTCAGTTACAAACCATTCAATAATTGTCGGATTTTCGTCATCGCCATAGAAGTCTGTTCATCACAGCCCTCAGTCCCTACTCCGCTATCAAAGCAATCAATGCTGCTGACGCTGCAAAAGTGGGTATAGGCCATTTTTAACTCTCTAGCTAAAACGGCTTCGGGCATGCCGGTCATACCGAGTACATCTACGCCGTCACGTCGATAACGGGCGATTTCTGCGCGGGTTGGACGGCGTGGGCCTTGCAAGCAGCCATAAACGGCGGAGTCGTAAATCGGCACATTGTGCGCTTTCGTGATATTCAACAATTCTTGTCGCAATTCATCGCAATAAGGGTTGAAAAAATCGGTATGGACAACCAGGCATTCTTGGCCTTCAAAAAAAGTATCTTTACGGCCATAGGTATAGTCGATTAAATCGTCCGGCAACACCAAACTGCCGTTTTCAAAATCGGGATTGATACCGACGACTGAAGAAATGGCAATGATGTTTTCAACGCCTAAAGAATGTAACGCCCAGATATTGGCGCGGTAGTTGATTTCATGCGGCGCGATGGTATGGCTGAAGCCGTGTCGGGCGAGGAAAACAATATCCAAGCGCCCCAACCTGCCGAACAAAATAGGGCTGCTGGTTAAGCCGTATGGAGTGCGTACAATTTTTCGTTCAGTAATTTCAAGTTCCGGCAGTTTGGTCAAACCGCTGCCACCGATAATGGCTAACATATAGACTTCCTTTGTTATCAATGGCCGTCTGAAACTTGGATTTCAGACGGCCTTAATATTATTGATTTATTTATGTTTGTAGAAATGGCTGCCGAAATAGGCAGATGCGCCTTCACGTAATAAAACCAATGTTACGGCGGCAAGCGGCAGGCCGGCAAGCATACCGACAAAACCCATCAGTTGTCCGAAAGCCATCAACGAGAAAATCACCCAGAAAGGCGACAAACCTATGCGGTCGCCGACGATTTTAGGCGTAATGAAAAAGCTTTCCAAGAATTGTCCGACACCGAATACAGCCCAAACCATCAACAACCCCTGCCATGAGCCATATTGCAAAAGCGCGGCAACTGTCGCCAGCAAAAGGCCGGTAAATGCGCCCAAATACGGAATAAATACCAAAATACCGGCAATCATACCGATGGCAAAGCCGGAATCCAAGCCGACCAGCATCAAGCCCAATCCATAGACCAAGCCCATAATCATCATAACCATCAGCTGGCCGCGCAGAAACTCGCTCAAAATTTCATCCATATTGCCGCTGATACGCGTGTAGGTCTCGATAAAACGGCGTGGAACCAATTTGCTGATTCCGGAAGACCAACGTTTCCAATCCAACAAGAAGTAATACAGCAACAAAGGCAGCAATACCAAATTGCTGACGCCACTGATGACGTTGCCACTCTGACGCATCAAGGTAGGAATCCATTCTTTGAGCGTATTGCTCAACTCATCCGTATGCGACTGCAACCATGCAATAATCGATTCTTGATCGATTTGAATATAATCCCCGCTGACGCTGTTAAGCCACGGCAGCAGTTTGTTTTGAACAAAGCCCACGATTTGCGGTAGGCGTTCGGCCAGATTGTTAAACTGGTTCAACAACATAGGTACGATAATCAGTACCAACGACAGCAATACCAGTAAGGCAAACGCCATAATAATCATAGAGGCCGGCGCGCGACGGATACGCTTCAATTGCAGCCACTCAACCAAGGGATTCAAAACATAGGCCAAAACGGCAGCCACAATAAACGGCGTCAAAACATCGCCCAAAGCATATAAAAGCCAAATAAAGGCTGCGATGACGCAAGCCATAATAATCCACGGTTTTACACTGCGCGCTTTCTTTTGATACATAAAAAGGTGTTCCCCAGTTGATGCTTAAGGTTTTCAAAATAAATAAGCAGTATAACAGATTCACAAAGGCCGTCTGAATGCGCGAGGCTATTAAGATAAAATAAAAATTGTTGACAATAATGCCAAAAAAATTCAGCCTGAATCCTCCAATTTAAGATAAAATACGCTCCGACAATCTACCCCCATACCCGAATAAGGAAATCCAATGAGCACTTCTTTGAGCTATCGTGACGCAGGCGTGGATATCGACGCAGGCGATCAACTGGTCGAAAACATCAAACCTTTTGCCAAGCGTACTATGCGCCCTGAAGTGTTGGGTGATTTGGGCGGTTTCGGCGCTTTGGTCGAAATCGGCAAAAAATACAAAAATCCGGTATTGGTTTCCGGTACGGACGGTGTCGGCACCAAGCTGAAACTGGCTTTCGACTGGGATAAACACGATACCGTCGGTATCGATTTGGTTGCCATGAGCGTCAACGACATTTTGGTTCAAGGTGCGGAACCTTTGTTCTTCTTGGACTATTTCGCTTGCGGCAAACTGGATGTTGCCCGCGCGACTGATGTGATTAAAGGCATCGCCCAAGGCTGCGAAGAATCCGGTTGCGCTTTGATTGGCGGTGAAACTGCCGAAATGCCGGGCATGTATCCCGAAGGCGAATACGACTTGGCCGGTTTTGCCGTCGGTGTGGTTGAAAAAGAACGCGTCATCAACGGCCGCAGCATTCAGGCCGGAGACGTTGTTTTGGGCTTGGCTTCCAACGGCGCACACTCCAACGGCTACTCTTTGGTACGCAAAATCATCGAGCGCGATGCCCCTGATTTGGATGCGGAATTCGACAACGGCAAAACCTTGCGCGAAGCCATCATCGCCCCTACCCGCCTGTATGTAAAACCTATCCTTGCCGCTTTGGAAAAATTCACCATTAAAGGCATGGCCCATATTACCGGCGGCGGCATTACCGAAAACGTACCTCGTGTTTTACCTGAAAATACCGTTGCACAAATCGATGCCAAAGCGTGGGAATTGCCTAAACTGTTCCAATGGCTGCAAAAAGCAGGCAATGTGGAAACCCAAGAAATGTACCGTACCTTCAACTGCGGTATCGGCATGGTCGTAATCATTGCCAAAGAAGATGCCGACGCGGTACAGGCATTCTTGAGCGAACAAGGCGAAACCGTTTACCGTTTGGGCGCAGTTCGTGAGCGCAACGGCGACGAACATCAAACCCAAGTGGCTTAATTGAGATGTAATTAAAAAGTGCGGATGATGAATCCGCACTTTTTATTGTTTATGATTTAGGGAAGTCTCCACCCTAGCCTGCTTCTTCCATAAAACCGGCCAACTGAGCCGTATCGTGGGCAATCATCAGCTCTTCATTGGTTGGAACAACCAAAACAGCCGGCATAGAACCTGTCGGGCTGATGATACCGGAGTTGCCATAGCGTTTGTCCATATTGGCTTTGGTGTCGATGTGCAGACCCAAGAAATCAAGATAGGAAACAGTTTTAGCGCGGATATTACGCGAGTTTTCGCCGATACCGCCGGTAAACACGAGTGCGTCAACGCCGCCACAAGCCACAGCCATCGAAGCAATATATTTGGCAAGGCGGTAAGTCATCACTTCCAGAGCCAAGCGTGCGCCTTCATGGCCTTCATCCGCGGCGATTTCCAAAGAACGGCAGTCATTGGAGAGTTCGGAAATACCGAGCAAGCCTGATTTTTTGTTCAGCATTTCATCAACTTGGGCAATATCCAAACCAGCGTGTGAAGTCAGATAGCTGTATACGCCCGGGTCGATGTCGCCGCAACGTGTACCCATTACCAAGCCTTCGATCGGCGTGAAGCCCATACTGGTGTCGACAGATTTGCCGTTTTTGATGGCGGTAATGGATGCACCGTTGCCTAAGTGGGCAATAATCATGCGGATGTCTTCCAACGGTTTGCCCAAGATGCGTGCGGCTTCAGGAGCAACGTAACGCATACTGGTACCGTGGAAACCGTAGCGGCGGAAAGCGTATTTTTTACGCAATTCGCGCGGAACGGCATAAGTGTAGGCTCGCTCCGGCATGGTTTGGTGGAACGAAGTATCCATCACGCCGACATTGGGCAGGCCCGGGAAGTGCTCTTGTGCAGCCAAAATGCCGTTGATATTGGCAGGGTTATGCAGCGGAGCGAGCTGAATGCAGGCATTGAGTTCGTCCATGACTGCTTGGTCGATCAAAACAGATTCGCTGTATTTTTCGCCGCCGTGTGCGATGCGGTGGCCGATGGCTTTAATTTGGTCGTGCAGACCGTGTTTTTCAAGTTCTTTCAACAGCATACCCACCGCACCGGCGTGACAGTTGCGCCCTGCCAAGGGAGCTTGGCATTTTTTACCGTCTTTGCTGAACGTAATGACTGCTTCGGGCGTACCCAAACGTTCGCCGAGACAGCTTAAGAGAACTTTACCGTTTTTACGGTCGATAACGGCACCTTTGAGTGAAGAGCTGCCGCAGTTCAGAACAAGAATGAGTTGGTTGGACATGGTGTTTCTCCTTTGAATTTTTGATTGTTTTTTTGGTTTCAGGCCGTCTGAAAAGAGCAAAAACATTTGAGAGCTTTCCAGTTTGCCTTTGGTTTGGTGTTTAGTCAGGCTTAATGCCCAATCCTAATCTCCATTGCAGGTATCGCTACCCGACTAAAATCTGCTTATTTGGTTTTCAGACGGCCTTGTTTAATGCTGCGGCCGTCTGAAAACTTAAAAGCAATCTTCCGGCACTCGGACTTGTCCTTCCATAATCACGCGTGCGCTACGGCTCATGACCGCTTTGGTGGCCGTCCATTGTCCGTCCTGACATTCGGCGGCGGCACCGACACGCAGTGTGCCTGACGGATGACCGAAGCGGACTTCTTTACGCGCTCCGCCTCCGGCTGCAAGGTTGACCAGCGTTCCGGGCACGGCGGCGGCGGTAGCGATGGCAACTGAAGCGGTGCCCATCATGGCGTGGTGCAATTTGCCCATGCTCAGCGCGCGTACCAATAAGTCGATGTCGGCAGCTTTGACGGTTTTGCCGCTTGAAGCGGTGTAATCGGCCGCAGGGGCGACAAAAGCGACTTTCGGAGTATGGGCGCGGGTGGCGGCTTCGGATACGTCGCTGATCAAACCCATTTTCAGCGCGCCATACGCGCGGATGGTTTCAAATTTTTCCAGAGCCGCGGCATCGTTGTTGATGTCGTCTTGCAACTCTTTGCCTGTGTAGCCCAAATCTGCGGCATTCAGGAAAATGGTTGGAATACCGGCATTGATAAGCGTGGCTTTCAGACGGCCTATATTCGGCACATCAATTTCATCGACCAAATTGCCGGTTGGGAACATACTGCCTTCACCGTCGGCCGGATCAAGAAATTCGATTTGTACTTCGGCTGCCGGGAACGTTACGCCGTCCAGCTCAAAATCGCCTGTTTCCAAAACTGCACCGTTTTGCATCGGTACATGGGCAATAATGGTTTTGCCGATGTTTTTCTGCCAGATTTTGACGGTACACAGGCCGTCTGAAGGGATTTTGGATTTATCGACCAAGCCTTGTTCGATGGAAAATGCGCCCACGGCGGCGGTCAGATTACCGCAGTTGCCGCTCCAATCGACAAAAGGTTTGTCGATGGAAACTTGTCCGAACAAGTAATCGACATCGTGATCGGCGCGTTCGGATTTATCCAAAATCACGGCTTTGCTGGTGGATGAACTGGCGTTACCCAAACCGTCAATCTGTTTGCCGTAAGGGTCTGGGCTGCCGAGTACGCGCAAGAGGATTTTGTCGCGTGCCTCGCCTGCTTCCTGCGCAGCGGCCGGCAGATCGGTACGTTTGAAGAAAATGCCTTTAGATGTACCGCCGCGGTAGTAAACGGCTGGAATTTTAATTTGCGGCATTTCGAGTTCTCCTTTGTATTTCTAGTATGGTTTTTTCAGACGGCCCCTCAAACATTCGAGGCCGTCTGAAAACCTTTTTGAGCGTAGCCCGGTCATTTTGACTATGCCCGATTTACCTTACGCTGCATTTCCTTCTAAGAAGTCTTGTGCGAAACGTTGCAATACGCCACCGGCTTCATATACCAACACTTCTTCTGCGGTATCGAGGCGGCAGGTCACCGGAACTTCGATGGTTTCGCCGTTTTTACGGTGGATGACGAGAGTCAGGTCGCAGCGCGGTTTGCGTTCGCCGACAACGTCGTAGGTTTCCGTACCGTCCAGTTGCAGGGTGTGGCGGTTGGTACCTGGTTTGAATTGCAGCGGCAATACACCCATACCGATCAAGTTGGTGCGGTGGATACGCTCGAAGCCTTCGGCAACAATCGCTTCCACGCCGGCAAGGCGTACGCCTTTTGCAGCCCAGTCGCGGCTTGAGCCTTGACCGTAGTCCGCACCGGCAATGATGATGAGCGGCTGTTTGCGGTTCATATAGGTTTCGATGGCTTCCCACATACGCATCACTTGACCTTCGGGCTCAACGCGTGCCAGCGAACCTTGGCGTACGCTGCCGTCTTCGTTTCTCACCATTTCGTTAAACAGTTTCGGATTGGCGAAGGTTGCGCGTTGGGCGGTAAGGTGGTCGCCGCGGTGGGTTGCGTAAGAGTTGAAGTCTTCTTCAGGCAAACCCATTTTTGCCAAATATTCGCCTGCGGCACTGCTGGCCAAAATCGCATTGGATGGCGAGAGATGGTCGGTGGTGATGTTGTCGGGCAAAATCGCCAGCGGACGCATACCTCTTAATGTGCGTTCCCCTGCCAGTGCGCCTTCCCAGTAAGGTGGGCGGCGGATATAGGTGGACATTGGACGCCAGTCGTACAGCGGGCTTGGTGCTTTTTGCGCTGTGCCGGTGTCGAACATCGGGATATAAACGTCGCGGAATTGTTGCGGTTTCACATATTCGGCAACGATGGCATCGATTTCTTCATCGGTAGGCCAAATATCTTTCAGGCGGATTTCTTTGCCGTCTGCAACGCCGAGTACGTCGTTTTCAATATCGAAACGGATGCTGCCTGCCAGCGCGTAGGCAACGACCAACGGAGGCGAAGCAAGGAAAGCCTGTTTCGCATACGGATGGATACGGCCGTCGAAGTTGCGGTTGCCTGACAATACGGCGGTAGCGTACAAATCGCGGTCGATGATTTCCTGCTGGATTTTTGGATCCAACGCGCCGCTCATGCCGTTACAAGTGGTACATGCGAAGGCAACGATACCGAAGCCGAGTTTTTCCATTTCAGGCAGCAGGCCTGCTTCTTTCAAATAGATTTCGGCTACTTTTGAACCCGGGGCAAACGAAGATTTCACCCAAGGTTTGCGTTGCAAGCCAAGACGGTTGGCATTGCGTGCCAACAGCGCGGCGGCGACAACGTTGCGCGGATTGGAAGTATTGGTACATGAAGTAATTGCGGCAATAACCACTGCACCGTCAGGCATTTGGCCATCTGAAGGCTCTTCATAAGGTTTAGCCAAGCCTTTGCTGGCCAAATCGGCAGTCGCAAAACGGGCATGGGGGTTACTTGGGCCTGCCATATTGCGCGTTACGCTGCTCAAATCAAATTTCAAAACACGAGGATAAACGGCGGTTTTCAAGGCATCTGCCCACAAGCCTGCGGTTTTGGCGTAGATTTCTACCAATTTCACTTGCGCGTCGTCGCGACCGGTCAGTTTCAAATAATCAATGGTTTGCTCATCAATAGCGAACATCGCAGCAGTCGCGCCAAATTCAGGGGTCATGTTGGAAATAGTGGCACGGTCGCCGATAGACAGGCTTCTTGCGCCCTCACCGAAGAATTCGACAAATGCGCCAACCACGCGCTCTTTACGCAAGAATTCAGTCAGTGCCAACACGATGTCGGTGGCAGTAATGCCCGGCTGGCGTTTGCCGGTCAGCTCAACGCCGACAATATCAGGCAGACGCATCATGGATGCACGGCCCAACATTACAGTTTCGGCTTCCAAACCGCCCACGCCTACGGAAATCACGCCCAATGAATCGACGTGCGGCGTATGTGAATCTGTACCGACACAGGTATCAGGGAATGCTACACCGTTTTTGACTTGGACAACCGGCGACATTTTTTCCAAGTTGATTTGGTGCATAATGCCGTTACCCGCTGGAATCACGTCCACATTTTCAAATGCGGTTTTTGTCCAGTTGATGAAGTGGAAACGGTCTTCGTTACGTCTGTCTTCGATTTCGCGGTTTTTGCGGAAGGCATCAGGATCGTAACCGCCGCATTCAACGGCCAAAGAGTGGTCAACGATAAGCTGGGTTTGCACCACCGGATTCACTTTGGAAGGATCGCCGCCTTTTTCGGCAATCGCATCGCGCAGGCCTGCCAAATCCACCAACGCTGTCTGACCCAGAATATCGTGACACACCACGCGTGCCGGATACCAAGGGAAGTCGATTTCCTGTTTTCCCTCAATCAGCTGGCCCAGCCAGCTTTGCAGCGTAGGCAAGTCGACTTTGTCTGCGCGGTTGACCAAGTTCTCCGCCAAGATGCGGCTTGTGTACGGCAGCTTGTCGTAAGAGCCTGGTTTGATGTCTTCACACGCCTGGCGCGCGTCGTAATATTCCAAATCCGTACCGGGTAAAGCTTTGCGGTAGCGTTGGTTGGCAGTCATGTCGGTTCTCCTAAATCTATTATTTTTTTGGTTTTGGGGTTTCAGACGACCTGTTGATTAAGGCTCTCAGGCCGTCTGAAACCATAAATTCTGTTTTATTGCTTGTTGTCTAAAATCTATTCGCGGTATGAAAAAAAATTGCTGCTCCGCTACCATCATTCCCGTATAGACGGAAATCCAAACTCAAATTTTTCGGCACTTTTTACAGCAGAACATTTCAACTTTTGAATTTCTGCCTGTATGGGAATGACGACAGCAGAGCAGCATGTTTTCCAAACGGCCGGCTCTCTCTCTCGCATACTGCACTAGGCCGTCGAAAAACGAAAACATCATTTATTCATTGTTTTCAAACGGCATTTCGAGATGGGGCGGGCTGGCGGCCCACCCTGCTGTTACGCGTATTAGCGGTTTTCAATCTCCACAAATGCCAAATCTTCAGGGCCTGTGTAGTTTGCGCTCGGACGGATGATTTTGCCGTCTTTGCGTTGCTCGAGAACGTGTGCGCTCCAACCGGTTGTACGGGAAATTACGAACAGCGGTGTGAACATAGCGGTCGGTACGCCCAATTTTTGGTAGGAAACGGCGGAGAACCAGTCCAGATTCGGGAACATTTTTTTCTCTTCCCACATCACGCTTTCCAAGCGTTCAGCAATGTCAAAGAGGCGCATATCGCCGGTTTCTTTGCTCAAACCGCGTGCCACTTCTTTAATGACCACGTTGCGAGGATCGGAAATGGTGTACACCGGATGACCGAAACCGATCACGATTTCTTTGCGGCCAATGCGTTCGCGGATGTCGGCTTCGGCTTCGTCGGCATTGCGGTAGCGTTTTTGAATATCGTAAGCCACCTCGTTCGCACCGCCGTGTTTCGGACCTTTCAACGCACCGATTGCACCGGTAATGCAGGAGTACATATCAGAGCCTGTACCGGCAATCACGCGGGCGGTAAAGGTAGAAGCGTTGAACTCGTGTTCTGCATACAGAATCAGTGAAACGTGCATGGCTTTGATGTGTGATTCGCTTGGGCGTTTGCCGTGCAACAGGTGCAGGAAATGACCGCCGATAGTCTCTTCGTCGCTTTCAACTTCAATGCGTTTGCCGTTGTGCGAATATTGATACCAGTACAGCAGGATGCTGCCGAGGCAGGCGATCAGTTTGTCGGCGATGTCGCGCGCTTCGCTTTCCGGATGGCTTTCACGTTCAGGATGAACGCAGCCCAGCATGGATACGCCGGTACGCATCACGTCCATCGGATGAGTATGTGCAGGCAGACTTTCCAAAACTTTGATCACACGGATAGGCAGGCCGCGCATGGATTTGAGCTTGGTTTTATAAGCGGCCAGCTCAAATTTGTTGGGCAGATGGCCGTGAATCAGCAGGTAGGCGACTTCTTCAAACTCGCATTTTTGTGCCAAGTCCAGAATGTCGTAACCGCGATAGCTCAAATCGTTGCCGGTACGGCCAACGGTACACAATTCGGTATTGCCGGCCGTAACACCAGAAAGCGCAACGGATTTTTTAGGTTTGAAAGTCGGGGTTTGAGTAGTTTCAGTCATGGTATTTCTCCTTTGTATTTTATGGGTTTTATTTTTCAGACGACCGATGCGGATTTGTTGAAAGGCCGTCTGAAAGCGGTTACTTATTTTTGAAACAATTTATCCAGTTTTTGCTCGAAGGCATGATAGTTCAGATGCTCGTACAGCTCGGTACGGGTTTGCATAGTGTCAACCACTGCGGCCTGAGTGCCATCGCGCATAATCGCTTCATAAACATTCAGTGCGGCTTTACTTGCTGCACGGAACGATGACAGCGGATACAGAACCAGCGACACGCCGTTTTCAGCCAGCTCGCTTTGGGTATAAAGCGGAGTAGAACCAAACTCGGTAATGTTGGCCAATACAGGCACTTTCACTGCATCTGCAAATTGGCGGTACATTTTCAAATCGGTCATGGCTTCAGGGAAAATCATGTCCGCACCGGCTTCGACACAAGCCTGAGCGCGTTCGATAGCGGCATCCAAACCTTCTACCGCCAGCGCATCGGTACGCGCCATAATCACGAAGTTCTCATCAACACGCGCATCTACGGCAGCTTTGATACGGTCGACCATTTCATCTTTAGAAACGATGGCTTTGTTCGGACGGTGGCCGCAGCGTTTTTGCGCTACCTGATCTTCGATATGAACCGCTGCAACACCAGCGCGTTCAAAGTTACGAATAGTACGGGCAATATTGAATGCACCGCCCCAACCCACATCGATGTCCACCAGCAAAGGGGTATCCACATTGTCCGTGATGCGTCGTGCGTCGATCAGCACATCTTCCATTGTGGTAATGCCCAAATCAGGGATACCGCAAGAGCAGGCTGCCACGCCGCCGCCAGACAGATAGATTGCTTTGAAACCGCTTTGGGTGGCCAATCGTGCAAAGTAAGCATTGACGCAACCGACGACGGCAAGAGGATTCGATTCTTTCACTGCTTGGCGGAAACGTGCTCCGGCAGAGTGTTGACTCATCATATTTCTCCTTTATAGACTTTTTATCAGTATGAATCGGACGGCTCGGTTTTTTCACAACTTAAAACGAACCGTTTAAAAAGAAACAATCGTTCTAAAAAACTGTTTTCAGACGGTCTGTAAAATGTCGATCATTAACCATCTAAAAATTTAAAATCAATAAATACAAATAGTTATCAAAACCAATAAATACAATAAGGCTGAAGCGAAGGTATACGTTTTTTAATTTTTATTAATCAGTATATGAATGTTGTTGGGGATACAGATATATTAAAACCCGAAAAGTTTGTAGGAATGCGGAAACTGGATTCGGGTTGAGAGCCTTCAGACCGTCGGGACTGCCAATAAGCTGGCGGCGACGGGAGCGGCAGAGACGGGAGAAAATCTATAACAAGAGAGAGTGGTTTGATACAGATTCATGATGATGTTCCTTTGTAGTGCGATGTAGTTTTTATTTATGGAAACAAATTTAAAAAATAAAACCGGTCTTGTCAAACACTTTTTTCAAAAAAATTATAAAAAATTCAGTTATTAATAAACGATTTTTTTGCAACAAATGTAAAAAACGGACAGGCTGTACCACATCAAATCCTTATGTAGCCTAGCTTCTGTCCGTTTTGTACTTTTGGCTGATAGTCAGAATGATTGTAAACAATCTATCTAAAAATAATTTATAATTGATTCATTTATAAAGAACTTTTAAATATACCGTCTGAAAAAATTAAAATTTTTGCCTTTAAATTTTCAGACGACCTTTGCATGATGACTACTCTGCACTAAATTCCGTCTGAAAAGTCTGTTTGCCAATGGTAATGTCGGCAGTGTAATCATGGCGGCCTTCGACGCAAAACGGCAAGCGGACTTGCGCAGCCTGCCAACTTTGCGGCGATTGTTGCGTCAGGTTGTAGCGGTTGAAGCCCATGTCCATGTTTTTCATACTGAAACTGATACTGACCGCGCCCGTATTCTTCGGCACATTTTCCACCACAATATCAAAAGGCTCGCGTGTATTGATGAAGGTCGCACGCACTTTTGAACCGTCAGGCAGGACGCAGCCTTGTGTCAGACTACATTCGACTACATTCGCTTTTGACTGTTGCCGCTGCCACCAATCCAGGAGCAGCAGTTTGGCCGCCGCAAACACAATCAGTAAAACAGCGGCAATCAGTAGTTTTTGATTTTTACTCATTTCAGACGGCCTCAATGTCATTATCGGTCAAAACGGCATGCACACCCATGCTCTGCCACTGTTCGCGATAAATGGAAACCATGCTTTCCGGAGCTGCCGCGATCAGCGGCATAGCCACGCCTTGCGCCAAAATATCGACAACTTGCTTGGCTGCCGCTTCATTCGCTACTTTCCATACGACAGCATCGGCATTTTGCACTTGCAACCATTGTTCGACATTTTCAATGATTGGCCACACGCTGGGCGCTTCTATCAGCTTGCCTTGTTGCCAATCGGCAAAATCCAGCAATACGGCAGAGGCGGTTTGATGCTGAGCCGACAGATACTGTGCAACATGATATTCGCCCATGCTGTTTTGACCGCAGAATCCGCTTTTCAGACGGCCTTGAAGCTGGCGCGGAATAGAGAGGGAACGTAATAATGCGCTATTGGCAGGCAACATCGGCGCAACGGTAAAATCCCCTGCCTTTTGCCATGCCCATTTCTGCCCTTCCCTCGATTGGATTTCGCCCGTCCATTGGTCGGCTTCCACCCATAAAAAATGCAGGCATACATGTGCGTGTTCGTAGGAATGGACTTTGGTCAGCCACGGCGTAGCGGCAAAGATACGGATGCCGAGTTCTTCTTCAAACTCGCGCTGTAAGGCTTGAAAATCGCTCTCGCCTGCCTCAACCTTGCCGCCGGCAAATTCCCAATAGCCGGCATACGGCTTGCCCTCTGGGCGGGAACTGAGCAGATAGCGGCCGTTTTGGTCGAGCAAAATTCCGGCAACCACTTGCACCAATGGACGTGTGTCTTCAGTCATCATGAGCTTATTCTTATATGTGGCAGGCAGTGATACCTGCCAATTTATGCGTACAAAAACGATGTCGGGCCTATACGCCCGACCTTCAACAAATACCTAACCCTTCAGGCCGTCTGAAAAGAATTTTCTATTTCAGAATACTTAAATCCGGCCTTATTTTTCCGCAATGACAAAAGCCATAACGGTATCCTCTTCATCGCTCATACTGAGATGGCAGCTTCGGATACCCTGTTCTTCCAGCCATTTGGTCAAAGCAGGTGCAAAAAACAACTCTGGTTTGCCTAATGCGTCATGTCCGACACCGATATTACGGAAAGACACCACGCCGCGTATGCCCGTACCGACGGCTTTGGCAAAAGCCTCTTTGGCGGCAAAGCGTTTGGCAAGATAGTTGACCGGTTTGCCTGCCTGCGGAAATTCCAACAGTTCTTCCGGGCTGAGAATGCGCTGCGCAAATGCCAGTCCGAATTTTTTGTTCAGGCGGATAATGCGTTTGAGGGAAACAATGTCTGTACCGATTCCGTAAATCATGGGTCTGCTCCTTGTTTAAATAGTCAGGCCGTCTGAAAGTGTGAATACCGGCCAAAGCAAACCGCTTTAGCCTGTATAGCTGATGCCGTTAAGGCAGCATTCTGGCTCTGAACATGACTTCTTTCATTTGGCGGACAGCTTCTGGCAGGCCGAGGAAGAGTGCTTGGGAAATCAGTGAATGTCCGATGTTCAGTTCGCGGATGGCGAGGATTTGAGCGATCGGCGTAACGTTGTGAATGGTCAGGCCGTGTCCGGCATTGACGACCAAACCCAAATCGCTGGCATAATGCGCGCCGTTTTGAATGCGCTCGAATTGTTTTATTTGCTCGGCGTGGCTGTGCGCATCGGCATATGCACCGGTGTGCAACTCAATAACAGGCGCGCCGACATCATAAGCGGCTTGGATTTGTGCGTTGTCGGCGTCGATAAACAAGGACACGCGAATGCCTGCGTCGGTCAGGATTTTGGTGAACTCGGCCACTTTATCCTGTTGTGCCAATACGTCCAAACCGCCTTCTGTGGTCACTTCTTGACGTTTTTCAGGTACGAGGCACACATCTTCCGGCATGACGTTGAGCGCGTTTTCCAGCATTTCTTCCGTCAGCGCCATTTCCAAGTTCAGGCGCGTGCGGATGGCGTTTTTAACGGCGAACACATCCGCATCTTTAATATGGCGGCGGTCTTCACGCAAGTGCATGGTAATCAAATCTGCGCCGTGGGTTTCCGCAATCAGCGCAGCTTCGACAGGGCTGGGATAAATCGTACCGCGCGCATTGCGGACGGTGGCAATATGGTCGATGTTTACGCCTAACAACATAATAATGTCCTTTCTTTAAGGTTTCAGACGGCCTGAATCTTCACCTACCAAAGGCCGTCTGAAAAAATTCAACTGCCCAAACCAAACTGCTGCAACTGCTGCAAAACCTGCCGAGATTTGATGCCCTCGGGGAGAAGGTTGTCAATCAAAAGCCGCGTTACTTTCAAAGCCTGACCGAGGCTTTCCTGATAAACAAAACTGCCTTCCCTCAAATCGATTAAAGTCGTGCCCAATACGGCAACGCCCTTATTGAGCGTATGGAAACGGTCGGCCTCGACCAAAGGCACCACAGCCTCTTCCGGTGTGAGCCAATAAGTTTCTTCTCCATTGATTTCATTGCCATTGCCATCATGGAACAAATCGGGGGCAAAGCCCAAGCGTGTCAGCAGCGACCATTCAAAACGGCGCAAAGCGGCAATATGGTTGGCCTCGCAGCAGATGGTTTTCATGGTTTCCGCCAAAACATCGTAAAGCTCGGGCAACGGATCTTCACGGACGGTCAATTTCAGCATCAACTCGTTCACATACAATCCGCTGAACAAATCCCTGCCCTGCGGCTGCGGCCACCCGCCTATCCATTCGGCACGATGCAAAGTCTTCAACTCTTGCGAACCATACCAAGACGCGCTCACCGGTACAAACGGCACCAACACGCCGCGCAATTCGCTCTGCCGTTTGCGCGCGCTTCTGGCCAACAAAGCCACCCGCCCATAACGGCGGCTGTAAGCCTCCACCCACAAGCTGCTCTCGCGCCACGGGACGGAAGCAAGCAGAAAGATAGGTTCGTGGTTGATGCGGTTTGGTTGCGCCATAAGGGTTTGGAAAGATAAAGATTGTGTCGATTATAACGGAAAATCGACGCAAAAAGGCCGTCTGAAAATCTGCCTTCTATAAAGGCCATCTAAAAACCTTTATAATCCGTTTTGAATGAACAACCGACTTTCCTGTGTTTATGCCGAAATTCCCTTTTAAATCCGCTCTTTCCCTGCTCTCCGCAGCCCTATTATCCGCCTGCTCGCTGGTGAAATATCAGCCTGTTGCCGGTATTGATACGGTCGACCTGCAACGCGGCTACCGCTTTGAAACCAGCCGGCTTCAACACCACGACGAAGATGATACGCTTATTGTGTTGATGTTCTCCGGTGGCGGTACGCGCGCAGCGGCTTTGGGTTATGGTGTGTTGGAGCAGCTTCATAAGCAACAGGTTACCATCGGCGGTAAAAAACAGTCTTTGATGTCGAATGTCGATGTGGTGGTCGGCGTATCCGGCGGCTCGGTTTTGGCAGCTTATTTTGCACTCAAAGGCGAAGAAACCATTCCCTTGTTTTATAAACGTTTCCTCCACCAAAACTTCCAACGCCAAGTTGTCAAACAAGCGTTTTCCATGTCCAATCTGCCCCGACTGGCCTCGTCTGAATACGGACGCGGCGATCTGTTACAGGAGCAGTTTGAAAACTACCTTTTCGGAAAAACCACTTTCCGAGATTTGGAAAAAAATGCTAAAGGTCCGTTTGCCATCATTTCCGCCACCGATATGGGCATAGGCGAGCGTTTTAATTTCACGCAGGAATATTTCGACCCGATGTGTATCGACTTGGCCGACTTGCGACTTGCCCGCGCCGTTGCCGCTTCAAGCTCCGTGCCTATGGTGTTTGCACCGATTACGCTCAATAACAACGGCGGCCATTGCCAATACACGCCGCCGTTGCAACTTATCTCCGACAGCGAAGCCGGTAAAAAACAACAGCAAACCCGAAAAGAATTTATCGAGCGTTTCCAAAAATACAGCGACAGTAAAAACCGTCCCTACATCCACCTTATCGACGGCGGCTTGACCGACAATCTGGGCATGCGCAGCCTTTTGGACATGACGGAAATGTATCCGGAAAAACTCCTGACGCATAAAATCAAACAAAACAAAATCCGCCATATTGTCGTCATCAACGTCAATGCCCAAAACGAAGTCAGCAGCGATTTGGATAAAAGCGCGGCCGTACCCGGTTTCCGCGATGTCGTTTCCGCCATCGTGAATATTCCGATCGACCAACATTCGCAAGAATCTTTGCGTCGCTTCAGGGCTTTTGTCGACCAATGGAACAAAGACAAACAGAACGAAGACATCTATTTCTCTTTCGTCAGCCTGAATCTCAAAGACCTTCCGCCATCCCGGCTGAGGGACAAGGTGTTGAATATCCCGACCAGTTTCTATCTGCCGCCGGAAGACGTGGACAATCTGCGTACCGCCGCTGCCGAACTGATGAAGCAGTCGCTGGACTATCGCAACCTGCTGGCAGAATTTGCGGCACACCCCAATCCAGACACCATCTTCGCAGCCCCCTCTAGATGCGCAAGAGTTCAAGCCATTGAACGAAAAAGAAAAGCAGTAGCAAACTGTTTTATAAAGTACAGCTCTGTTAAAATATATGCTTCATCTTATATTTCAGACGGCCTCAATACCCAAGGCCGTCTGAAACACTTAACAATAAATAGAATCCAACCATGACCGAATTAAACACTCCCATCGTTACCGATATTGACCGCCCTATCCTCGTTCCACCGGGCGGCCATAAGAAAGTCCTGCTGCATTCCTGCTGCGCCCCATGTTCCGGCGAAGTGATGGAAGCCATGCTTGCCAGCGGCATCGACTACACCATTTATTTTTACAACCCAAATATCCATCCGTACAAAGAATATATGTTGCGCAAAGAAGAAAATATGCGCTTTGCGGACAAATTCGGCATCCCCTTTGTTGATAAAGACGACGACTACGAAAACGACCGTAAAGAATGGTTCGCCAAAGCCAAAGGCATGGAATTCGAACCCGAACGCGGTATCCGCTGCACCATGTGTTTCGACATGCGTTTTGAAAAAGCGGCGCAATACGCCCATGAAAACGGCTTCCATGTTTTCACCAGCTCACTGGGCATTTCACGCTGGAAAGACATGAAACAAATCAACGGCTGCGGCCATCGCGCCGCCGAGCCTTATGATGACTTGGTTTATTGGGATTTTAACTGGCGCAAAGGCGGTGGCAGTGCACGCATGATTGAAATCAGCAAGCGTGAGCATTTCTACCAACAAGAATATTGCGGTTGCGCCTATTCCCTGCGCGATTCCAATGCCCACCGCAAATCGCAAGGCCGCATCCCCATCAAGCTGGGCGTATTGTATTACGGTGATGAATCCACACAATACGAGCCTCAAGCCGAAAACAAAATCATTGTTGAGAAATAAATATCAAAGGCCGTCTGAAACATTCAGACGGCCTTTGTTCAAATCAGACGATTACCGGCGGCGGAATTTGCCGTGATCAAAATCATCAAATGCCTGATAAGCAGCTTGGCATTGAATTTTTTGCTCGGTATAAGGCAAACCGCGGAACGCTTTTGCTGCTTTACGGTTTTCCCTCAACTCGGCCTTGTTACCTTTGTAGCGATACCAAGCGGCACGGCGCTCAAGGTATCTCTTACAAGCAGGATGCAATTTGTATTTCTTCACCTGCTGGTGTTTGCTCACATGATGGCCATGCGGTTTGGCCGCCGCTTCGGCAGAATAAGTACCAAAGCTCAATACGGCAACCGCCGCCAGTGCAGAACCTAAATTTTTCAACATTAACATGATTCGCCTCCTAAATAGTTTTTCCATTATATGTTTCGCCAGGGCTCCGGCAAAACGCCCATTTTTTACATGACAAAAATGTGGTTAATTACTACATCATACTACTTGCTTTGCAAAATTTAACACACCTTCCATTTAGACGAAACCTGAATATAAATCTCTTTATTTCATAAGCCTCTAGCCAATGTCTGGCCAAATGTGATGCAAACTCAAAATAATGCCAAATCGCCACAAAGCCACATAAAATCTAGTTTAAGCCTCCAATCCCCTAATCCACACCCCGAAAAAAGCGCATTGTCAAGTCTAGTTAAACAAAGAAAAATACATTATATTGTGCCATTCAAAGCAATCACATACCGTATCTTGTGTTTTTTTAATGGGAAGACTGAATAATGAATGCAGCAACGAATATTAAAGTAACCAAACGCGACGGACGCTTGGAAGATATCAATTTAGACAAAATCCACCGCGTTGTTACTTGGGCGGCGGAAGGCTTACAAAACGTCTCCGTATCGCAAGTCGAGCTCAAATCACATATTCAGTTTTACAACGGTATCCGTACCGACGATATCCATGAGACCATCATCAAGGCCGCGGCCGACCTGATCTCACAAGATACGCCCGATTATCAATATCTGGCCGCCCGCCTTGCCATTTTCCATCTGCGCAAAATCGCTTATGGCGAATTCGAACCGCCTCACCTCTACGATCACGTTAAAAAACTGACCGAAGCAGGCAAATACGACCGCCACATCATCAAAGATTACAGCCGTGAAGAGTTTGACGAGCTGAACGCCTATATCGACCACAGCCGCGACATGACCTTCTCGTATGCCGCCGTGAAGCAGCTCGAAGGCAAATATCTGGTGCAGAACCGCGTGACCCGCCAGATTTATGAAACGCCGCAGTTTTTATACATCTTGGTGGCGATGTGTCTCTTCAGCAAATACCCGAAAGAGACGCGCTTGGATTACGTCAAACGTTTTTACGACGCCGTTTCTACGTTTAAAGTATCACTGCCAACCCCGATTATGAGCGGCGTGCGCACGCCTACACGCCAGTTCTCAAGCTGTGTATTGATTGAATGCGACGACAGTCTGGATTCCATCAATGCTACCACCAGCGCGATTGTGAAATACGTTTCCCAACGTGCGGGTATCGGCATCAACGCCGGACGCATCCGTGGTTTGGGCAGCGAAATCCGCGGCGGCGAAGCGCAACACACCGGCTGCATTCCGTTTTTCAAAATGTTCCAAGCGGCGGTCAAATCCTGCTCGCAGGGCGGCGTACGCGGCGGCGCGGCAACTTTGTTCTACCCCTTGTGGCACATCGAAGCCGAAAGCCTGTTGGTGTTGAAAAACAACCGCGGCGTAGAAGACAACCGCATCCGCCAGCTTGATTACGGCGTGCAAATCAACCGCCTGCTGTACACCCGCCTGATTAAAGGTGGCAACATCACGCTGTTCTCGCCTAACGAAGTTCCCGGCCTGTATGACACATTTTTTGCCGACCAAGACGAATTCGAGCGTCTCTACACGAAATACGAACAAGACCCGAACATCCGCAAGCGCACCTTGTCGGCTACCGATTTGTTCTCCACGCTGATGCAGGAACGCGCCGGAACAGGACGCATCTACATCCAAAACGTTGACCATTGCAACACGCACAGCCCGTTTGATCCGCGTGTCGCGCCCGTGCACCAGTCCAACCTGTGCATGGAAATCGCCTTGCCAACCAAACCGCTGGACAACATCAACGACCCAAACGGCGAAATCGCACTGTGTACCCTGTCTGCCTTCAACTTGGGCGCATTAAACAGCTTGGACGAACTGGAAGGACTTGCCGATTTGACCGTGCGCGCACTTGATGCCTTGCTGGATTATCAAGACTATCCGGTTGAAGCCGCCCGCACCGCGACCATGAACCGCCGCACGCTCGGCATCGGCGTCATCAACTACGCCTACTATCTGGCGAAAAACGGCGTCCGTTACAGCGACGATTCCGCGCTCGGCCTGACCCACCGAACCTTTGAAGCCATGCAGTATTACCTGCTCAAAGCATCGGTGAACCTCGCCAAAGAATACGGTGCATGTCCGCTGTTCAACCAAACCGTTTATTCGCAAGGCAAACTGCCCATCGACACCTACAAAAAAGACTTGGATGCCGTGTGCAGCGAACCGCTGTTGTGCGACTGGGAAAGCCTGCGCGCCGACATCGTCAAATACGGCCTGCGCAACTCCACCCTGACCGCACTCATGCCGTCTGAAACCAGTTCGCAAATCGCCAACGCCACCAACGGCATCGAGCCGCCGCGTGGATTGGTAACGGTTAAAGCATCGAAAGACGGCATCCTGAAACAAGTCGTACCGGAATTTGAAACCCTGAAAGACGCCTACGAAACCCTGTGGCAGCTTCCGGGCAACGAAGGCTATTTGAAACTCGTCGGCGTGATGCAAAAATTCGTTGATCAGTCGATTTCAGCCAATACTGCCTACGATCCGAGTAAGTTCGAAGGCAACAAAGTTTCCATGAAACAAATGCTCAAAGACCTGCTGACCGCCTACAAATACGGCGTCAAAACCCTGTACTACCACAACACCCGCGACGGCGCGGACGATACGCAGACCGATATTCAGGATGACGGCTGCGCAGGCGGGGCTTGTAAGATTTGATTATTTAAAAAATTAATTGATTAGTTATTTGATTAGTTATTAAGGATTTCAATGATGGGAAAAAATCAACATGTAGTTCCTCATAAAGATGGCTGGGCTGTTAAGGGAGCTGGCAATCAAAAAGCTACACGAGTTGTAAGCACACAGAGAGAGGCTATTAATATCGCACAGGATATTGCTCGAAATCAGCATTCAGATACTAAAATTCATGGAGAAAACGGACGAATTCGTGCAGGAAATAGCTATGGAAATGATCCTTGCCCTCCAAAGGATAAAAAATAAAACATATTTAAAGCAAGTAATATTGAACCTCGGGAGAAATTATGTCCTGCGAACACCTAGTCATGTCATACAGCACCTTTTCCAAAACCAAAAACGACGCGCTTAAAGAGCCGATGTTTTTTGGTCAGCCGGTAAATGTCGCACGTTATGACCAGCAGAAATACGAAGTATTTGAAAAACTGATTGAAAAACAACTGTCGTTCTTCTGGCGGCCGGAAGAAATCGATGTGTCGCGCGACCGTATCGACTACGCGAACCTGCCCGAACACGAAAAACACATTTTCATCAGTAATCTGAAATACCAAACCCTGCTCGATTCCATCCAAGGCCGCAGTCCGAACGTTGCCTTACTGCCTTTGGTGTCGATTCCCGAACTGGAAACTTGGATTGAAACGTGGAGCTTCAGCGAAACCATTCACTCGCGCAGCTATACCCATATTATCCGCAATATCGTCAACGACCCGTCGGTCGTGTTTGACGACATCGTGCAGAACGAATACATCATCGCCCGCGCCGAAGACATCGCCTGTTATTACGATGATTTAATCGAATATACCCAGTATTACAATCTGTTGGGCGAAGGAACGCACAATGTCGGCGGCAAGCTCGTTACCGTGTCTTTGCGCGAGTTGAAGAAAAAACTCTATCTCTGCCTGATGTGCGTCAATGTGTTGGAAGCCATCCGTTTCTATGTTTCATTCGCTTGTTCGTTCGCCTTTGCCGAGCGCGAGTTGATGGAAGGCAACGCCAAAATCATCAAACTGATTGCCCGCGACGAAGCCTTGCACCTGACCAGCACCCAGCATATGCTCAACCTGATGCGCGCCGGCGTTGACGATCCTGAAATGGCGGAAATCGCCGTCGAATTGCAGGACGAGTGTTTCAACCTCTTCAAAAAAGCAGCCGAGCAGGAAAAAGAATGGGCTGCCTATCTGTTTAAAGACGGCTCAATGATTGGCCTGAACAAGGAAATTCTGGCTCAATACGTTGAATACATTACCAATCTTCGTATGCAGGCGGTTGGCCTTCCTGCCGGATTTGAAGGTGCGACCCAAAATCCGATTCCTTGGATCAACGCATGGCTGTCGTCCGACAACGTACAGGTTGCGCCGCAGGAAGTGGAAATTTCTTCTTACTTAATCGGTCAGATTGATTCGGAAGTCAGCGCGGACGATTTGGGCGATTTCGAGCTGTAAACCTCGTTTCAGACGGCCTTTGGGCGTAACCGGCCGTCTGAAAATCTCTTTTCAATCCTCAAGGTATAACCAAAAATGAAGATTTATGGCGACATTGCGGTAAAAGCAGCTGAATCATATTCTAAATATGAAGATATGGAACAAGCTTGGACAGAGATTGCGGCATCATTTCCCATCAAGGAGTCAATTAGAAAAAAAGGATGCCCAAAGAATGCATTTTTGGGATTGTGTCGTGCGGGGTTGGTTAAAGGAATCAACCCGGAAAAAGTCAAAACCAAACATTCCAAAAACGGAGAATATGCCGTTGCAGCGGTCAGCCTTTTAAAAAATGATCCCGAATGGGCAAATCAGAAAAAATCCGTTTTCTGGCGCGAAATTGTGGGTAATGAAAAAAATATAACAGCCAGCTTCATGTCGTTTTGGCCTTGTGGGAAAAAGGCTTGATTATTTGAATTTATATATTTAAGGCCGTCTGAAACATTGTTCAGACGGCCTCTATGCCCTAAAACACACATGGCACTCATCAGCACACACGACAAAACCTTCCAACTCCAACAAGGCGAAACCTTATTGGAGGGCTTGGAGCGCACCGGACACGAGGTTGAATACCAATGTCGCAGCGGTTATTGCGGTTCATGTCGGGTCAAAATCTTGGATGGGAAAGTCTCTTATGATAATTTTCCACTCGCTTTTGTCGCGCCCGGAGAAATTTTGCCGTGCTGCTGCCGGGTTACTGAAGACATCAAGCTCGATTGTCGGGAGCGCATCAAAGAGCCGGATTTATTTGATGTCGATTTATTTGAAGACAAATAAAAAATGCCGTCTGAACATTGTGGCCGAAATCTTTGATTTCATTTCCACCGTTCAGACGGCATTTTGTTTAAGCAACCTTATTTACGTTCTCCAACCGGCAAAACCGTCTTGCCGAAAGATTCGTTGATAACCTCTGCCGCTGCCAAGTAGAACGCACCAAGTGCAGTTACCAAGCCTAAGCAACCGCCGATATGGACGATGCTGTGGTTTTGCATACCATCGCCAATACCCAAAGCAAAGAAAGTCAGTGTCAAGAAAAAGAAAATACCGCTCAATACTTTAGGCTTGGTCAAGGTGGCCACAAACATCATCAGCGAAAACATACCCCATGCGCAGAGATACCAGCCGATAAATGCCGGTGCCGTTTCACCTTTGAAAAAGATGGTAAACAAAGCCCATGTCCACCAGAATGCACCATAGCTGATAAAAGCGGTAAAGCCAAACGTATTACCTTTCTTGAACTCAAACATACCGGCAATAACTTGGGCGATACCACCAAAAGCGAGAGCCATACCCAAAACTAAGCAGACACCCTCTTGAGCAGTAAAAAAGCCGCCGTTAATCAGACTGAGCAGCCAAGTTGTCAATGCAAAGCCGCACAGGCCTACTGGACCTGGATTCGCCAGGTTTTCTTTAGTAGTAGTCATTTTATTTCTCCTCTAGTTATTGAAATAGGAAGCCTATTGTTACCTATTTTATTTAAAATTAAAAGAAATAAATTCAAAAAAATCAGGCCGTCTGAAAAATATTTTTCGGACGGCCTTGAATATTAATAATTAAACTATCCCAAAATTGCCAAGATTTTCCTTAATTCGTTGGCATCAATTTGGCCGGGGGCCGACGTTTTTTGTGCCGCACCAAAGGTAACGGCCGAGCCGAAAGTCGAGCCGGCCAATCGACTGACGACTCCGATTTTACCCATAGACATAGTAATAATCGGGCGATTGATAATTTGTGAAACATCATATGTTGCCTGCAATAAGGTCAATACATCTTGCGGCGATTGCGGCATCACGGCAATTTTGCAGATATCCGCGCCCCACTCGGCCATTGTTTTCAGACGGCCTGTAATGTCTGCCAAAGACGGCGTGGCTTGGAAATCGTGATTACAAAGTAAGGCGGCAGTTTGATATTTATGCGCCAAAGCAATGGTTTGTTTTACGCCGCTTTCCTCGGCAAAAAGCTCGATGTCGATAATATCGGCTTGTTTGGAACGGATGATTTTTTCCAATAATTCAAAATAATAGTCGTCAGAACAAGGCGTATTGCCGCCTTCTTGCGCCCTTCTAAACGTAAACAGCAAAGGCTTGTCAGGAAAAGCCTGTCGGGCAATACCTAATTGCTCGGCAATAAAATCGGCATCAAGCGCAGCTTGAAAAAAATCCGCACGAAATTCAATAATGTCAAAAGCCGTCTCCTTCAATACGCGCAAAGCCTGCTCCAATTCCTGCGTATTGGCGGCTACCAGCGGCACGGCAATTTTAGGCAGGCCTTTGCCGATCTCGATATTTTTGATGATGACAGGTTTCATATTGTTCCTTTTTGCTGTTCAAGCCAATCAGTGCAGATGCTCGTAAATGGTTTCCGCCAATGCTTTACTGATGCCTTCCACTTTTTCCAAGTCTTCGCGGCTGGCGGCAATCACGCCGCGCAGTCCGCCGAATCGAGTAAGCAATGCTTGGCGGCGTTTGCTGCCGATACCGGGGATTTCGCTGAGTGAGGAAGTAACGCGTGCTTTGTCGCGTTTTTTGCGATGGCCTGTAATCGCAAAGCGGTGCGATTCATCGCGTACGGTTTGCAATAAATGCAAGGCCGGGCTGTTGGGTGGCAGGCGGAAGACTTCGCCGGTAAAAGGCAGTATAAGTTCTTCCATACCGGCTTTGCGCTCAGGGCCTTTGGCGATACCGACCAAAGGAATGTGCAGCCCGAGTTCTTCCCATACTGATACGGCTACGCCGATTTGCCCTTTGCCGCCGTCAATTAACACGACATCCGGCCATTTGACGTTTTCGCCGTTGGCTTCGGCTTCCTGCATTTTGCCGTAACGGCGCATTAACACTTCGCGCATGGCGGCGTAGTCGTCGCCGGGTTTGGCGGTTGTGATGTTGTAGCGGCGGTATTGCGAAGGCTGGATGTTTTGCTCATCGTACACAACGCAGGACGCAATAGTGGCCTCGCCTTGTGTGTGGCTGATATCGAAACATTCAAGGCGGTTGAGGCCGTCTGAATCCATGCCGAGGATTTTGGCCAATTCATCAATGCGGTGTTGCTGGCTGCTTTGTTGCAGGCGGCGTTGTGCAATCGCCATTTGTGCATTTTGTTCCGCCATTTTCAACCAGACTTTGCGTTCGCCTATGGTCTTGGTGACAAACTGCATCTGCTTGCCGTGTTCGCCCTCCAAAGCCTCTTTCAGCGCATCGGGAACGGGAAAGTTGCTAATAATGATGTCGGGTTTACTTTTGCCCAAATAATGTTGGGCGACAAAGGCTTCGGCGTAATCTTGTCCGTTTGGCTCGGGATCGTTTTTGGTGTCAGGGAAAAAGCTTTTATCGCCGACATGCCGTCCGCCGCGGATGCTGACCCAGTGTACGCAAACCAGGCCGTCTGAAACCGCCAGCGCAAGCAAATCGATATCGTTGGGATTGTTCGGATTTTTGCTGTCGATAAACTGATTACTCTGCATAATGCCGAGCGCTTGGATTTGGTCGCGGTAACGGGCTGCTTCCTCAAATTGCAGATTGGCGGCGGCGGTTTGCATTTTGTGTTGCAAGGTACGCGTCAATTCGTCGGTTTTGCCATTGAGGAAAGTCGCGGCTTCACGCACGCTGTCACGATAATCTTCTTCGCTGATATGGCCGACACAAGGCGCGGTGCAGCGTTTGATTTGGTAAAGCAGACAAGGACGGTCGCGATGCTCGAATACGCTGTCTTCGCAGGTACGCAGCATAAAGACTTTTTGCAACACTTGAATGCTGTCGCGCACGGCATTGCTGTTGGGATACGGGCCGAAATATTGATTGGGCTTTTTCAGCGTGCCGCGGTAATACGCCATTTGCGGATATTGATGGCCGCTGAGCATCAAATAAGGATAGCTTTTGTCATCGCGGAAAAGGATATTGTATTTCGGCGACAAGGCTTTGATAAAGTTGTTTTCGAGAATCAGCGCTTCGGCTTCGGAACGCGTGATGGTGGTTTCGATATGGTGAACCTGTTTTACCATCAATGCGATGCGCGGCGAATGGTCGTTTTTTTGGAAATAGCTGGAAACGCGCCGCTTGAGATTGACCGCTTTGCCGACATACAAAACATTGTTGTCTTCGTCAAAAAAACGGTACACGCCCGGTAGATTGGGCAGATTTTTCAGAAAAAGAGGTAAATCAAACGGTTCGGTTGCGCTCACGGGGATTTTCTTTTGGAATAAGCAGGCCGTCTGAAAACTTTTCAGACGGCCTTTTTCATTGACGTTTAAGATTCTTGAGACGGAGTATTTTCAGCTTCTACTACTTGGTTTTCAGCTACATCGCTTTCCAAAGCGGCTTCATCTTCAGCCTCTTCGGCCACGCGTTCCAAGCTGACCAGGGTTTCGCCTTCATCCAGATTAATCAGGCGGACACCTGCGGCAGCACGGCCGGTCTCGCGGATTTGCTCAACTTTGGTACGAATCAGAACGCCGCCGCTGGTAATCAGCATCAGGTCGTCAGTTTCGCTAACCAAAGTTGCGGCAACCAAATCGCCGTTGCGCTCGCCGGTATTGATAGCGATATTGCCTTGGCCGCCTTTGTTTTTACGGCTGTAATCGGCAATCGGGGTACGTTTGCCATAGCCGTTGGCGGTAGCGGTCAATACTTGCAAATCGCTTTGCTCGGCTTCAGGGGCAAAGGTAATCAGGCTGACAATCTTGCCATCGGCCGGCAGGCGCATACCGCGCAAACCGCCGCTACCACGACCGGACGGACGGACACCGTGTTTGCCGCTTGGCAATGCGTTTTCGGCATTTTCATCATCCAGGCCGTCTGAATCTTCGTTTTCGGTTTCGATATCGGCATCTTCTGCTTCATCGTTACCGGATTTTTCCCAATATTCGTTAAAGCGGATGGCTTTGCCCAAGTTGGAGAACAACATAATGTCGTCCGCACCGCCGGTTTGCGCTGCACCGACCAAGTAATCGCCTTCTTTAAGCGCGATGGCTTTAATACCTTGGCTGCGGACGTTTTTAAACGCAGACAGCTGGACTTTTTTCACCATGCCTTGTGCGGTGGCGAAGAAGACGTATTGGTCTTCCGGAAACTCGCGGACGGCCAAAATCGCGCTGACTTTTTCGCCCTCTTCCAATTGGATAACGTTATTAATCGGGCGACCTCGACTATTACGGCCACCTTCCGGCAGTTTGTACACTTTAATCCAATGGCACTTGCCCAAATTGGTGAAGCACATCAAATAATCATGCGTGTTGGCAACAAACAGGGTTTCGATAAAGTCTTCGTCTTTGGTTGCCGCTGCCTGTTTGCCGCGGCCGCCGCGACGTTGCGCCTGATAATCGGTTGTCGGCTGGGTTTTGATATAGCCGCCATGAGTCAGGGTAACGACCATTTCGCGTTGCGGAATCAGGTCTTCATCGGCAATATCACCGCCAAACGGATTGATTTCGCTGCGGCGTTCATCGCCGAAGTTGGCTTTGATGTCTGCCAATTCTTCGCGGATGATTTGGGTAACGCGCTCAGGTTTGGAAAGAATATCCACAAAATCAATGATTTTACTCATTAGATTCTTATATTCGCCGACAATTTCTTCCTGATCGAGACCGGTCAGGTTACGCAAGCTCATGCGCAAAATGGCATCGGCTTGCAATTCGCTCAGGTAATAGCCTTGGCTGTGCAGGCCCAAATTCTCTGGCAAGCCTTCAGGGCGCATCATGTGCAGGTCTAAATCGGTACGGCTGAGCATGTCTTCAACCAAGCTGCTGCGCCATGGGCGGGATAGCAATTTTTCTTTGGCTTCCGGCGCATTGGCAGATTCTTTAATCAGACGGATGATTTCGTCGATATTGGACAAGGCAACTGCTTTACCTTCGGCAATATGGCCTTCATGACGCGCTTTTTTCAGGCGGAACAAAGTACGACGGGTAACGACTTCGCGACGATGGCGCAGGAATTCGGACAGGATTTGTTTCAGGTTCAGCAAACGCGGCTGGCCGTCAACCAAGGCCACCATGTTGATACCGAAGCTGTCTTGCAGCTGGGTCAGTTTGTAGAGTTGGTTCAAAACGACTTCGGCATTTTCATTGCGTTTCAATTCGATCACGACACGCATACCGGATTTGTCGGACTCGTCGCGCAGGTCGGATACGCCTTCCAACGTTTTTTCGCGTACCAACTCGCCGATTTTCTCAACCAGCTTGGCTTTGTTTACTTGATATGGGATTTCATCGATAACGATGGCTTCGCGTTCACCGTTTTTACCGATAGGCTCAATATGGGTTTTACCGCGCATCACCACGCGGCCGCGGCCGGTTTTATAGCCTTCGCGCACGCCGCTTAAGCCGTAAATAGTTGCGCCTGTTGGAAAATCGGGCGCTTGGATAATGTTGATCAGCTCGTCGATTTCAGTTTCAGGCTCATCCAACAAACGCAGGCAGGCATTGATGGTATCGCCCAAATTGTGCGGCGGGATATTGGTTGCCATACCGACGGCAATACCGGACGAACCGTTTACCAACAGCGCAGGGAAGCGGGTCGGCAATACCAGCGGCTCATGTTCGCTGCCGTCATAGTTGGGGCCGAAGTTGACGGTTTCTTCTTCAATATCCGCCAGCATTTCATGGGAAATTTTTTCCATGCGGATTTCGGTATAACGCATGGCTGCTGCAGCCAAGCCGTCGACAGAACCAAAGTTGCCCTGACCGTCAATCAGCACATAACGCATGGAGAAGTCTTGTGCCATGCGGACGATTGTGTCGTAAACGGCTATATCGCCGTGAGGGTGGTATTTACCGATGACGTCGCCGACGATACGCGCCGATTTTTTATAGGCGGAATTCCAGTTGTTTTTCAACTCGTGCATCGCGTACAACACGCGACGGTGTACCGGCTTGAGACCGTCACGGACATCCGGCAGGGCTCGACCCACAATCACGCTCATGGCGTAATCGAGGTAGCTCTTGCGCATTTCGTCTTCAAGGCTGACAGGCAGGGTTTCAAGTGCAAATTTATGGTCGTTGCGGATGGTTGCGTCGGTCATGATTATCTGTAATTTCGTATGGCAAAAATCTTGTTGATTCTACCACAAAACAAGCGGTTTATGGCTTTTGCGTGAAGGCCGTCTGAAACAGGATTTCAGACGGCCTTCATTATTTAATAAATTTAATTTAGTTGCAGCCAGAATCTTCGTTCGCAGCCTGCAGACTCAATTCTTTACGCTTTTTAGCCCTTTCATAACGGCAGCGTTGGCGCTGTGTATTGATTTCCAAAGGCGGTACAGGAACCGGCTTACCGTCTTCAACGGCAACCATGGTGAAGTAGCAGCTGTTGGTATGACGCACTTCGCCGGTGTGGATATTTTGCGCCTCAACCCGAATACCGACTTCCATAGAAGTGCGGCCGGTGTAGTTGATACTGGCGTAAAAGGTTACCAACTCACCAACATGAATAGGCTCTTTAAACAATACTTTATCAACAGACAGAGTAACGCAATAGGTACCGCTGTAACGGCAGGCGCAGGAATATGCCACTTGGTCGAGCAGGCGCAGAAGATCGCCGCCGTGAACATTGCCGCTGAAGTTTGCCGTATAAGGCATCATCAGCTCGGACATGATCAGTTCATGGGAAGGTAGTTGGCGTTCCGGTTTCATCGTTTATTCTCCTTTTGATATTTATTTTAAAATTGTCTGAAAACTTCAGACTGCACGTGTGCAAAATCATTCTACCGTTTTTAATCGTTGAATTTCAACCCATTGCCTACCCGTTTACAGCCATTTTCTACGCGAAAAGAAAATCAGCAGTCCGATAATAATGCACAGCATCACACCCAAAACCATGAAATAGCCGTAATGCCAATGCAGCTCGGGCATATTGTCGAAGTTCATACCGTAGATGCCGGTGATGACGGTCAGCGGCATAAAGATAATGGTAATAACCGTCAACACGCGCATTTGCTGGTTCATGCGGTTGGATTGGAAGGAAAGATAAATGTCCATCATGCTCAACACCATATCACGCGAGGCATCAAGCGACTCGATAAGCTGCATATTGTGGTCGTACACGTCGCGCAGATAGACGGTCGATTCGCCTTTGAAAATGGCAAAATCGCCGCGTACGGCCAGTTGGTAGAACACATCGCGCAATGGTAAGAGCGTGCGCCGCAGACGGACGGCATCTCGCTTGAGGCGATGAATCTTACTGAGAATATCGCTGTTTTCGTTTTTAAACAGGGACTTGTCTATTACTTCGACACGGTTGTTGTACGATTCCAAAACAATGAAATAGTCGTCCACAATACGGTCGAGCAGGCAATAAGCAAGAAACGCCGTATTTTTGTTCAAAATATTGTGCGGATTCTCGTGCATCTGCCGGCGAAGATGGCTGAATAAGCCCAGCGGTTTTTGTTGGAAAGACAACACAAAATCTTTGCCGATAATCACATACACTTGGTCGGAATGGAGCTTGCCTGTGGAGGTATAGTGGTAAACCTGTGCGGCAGTAAAAACATAGCTGCCGTAGTCTTCGATTTTCGGACGCTGTTTGCGGCTGAGAATATCTTCAATCACCAGCTCATGGATGCCGTAAGGCTCAAGCGCGTGTTTGAGCAAGGCAACATCATTGATACCGACAAAATGCAGCCAGTTGATTTGGCCTTCTTGCGGATGGGCAATATCGGGCAAATTTTTTCCGGCAAGATAATCATGCTGAACAAAGGTATCGGCGGAATACAAGGTTTGATGAATAGCAGAGCGCGGCGCATTGTCGGTATTGCTGCGCTGCATGGCTTGGTCTTGCAGAGCGTCGATTGTCTCAACTGGATTGGCTGGTTTGCTCATAAAAATAAATCATGTTTTTTTAGTTAGAATGAATTGTACAGACAGAAAAGGCCGTCTGAAAACTGATTTTCAGACGGCCTGACAATATCGATCAATACTTTATTAGGCTTGAGGCGCGGTTTTCTCCAGCTCCAATGCAGCGGCAAGCAAGGACAGGCGCGCCATTACGCCGTAAACGTAGAGACGGTTGTGTTCGTTGTCCACGTCGCAGTCTTTTTCCGAGCGCGGCATACCTAACGAATCCCATTGTTCAAATACGCGCTTGCAGGCTTCAGGCGCTTCTTGGGAATTGTCGCCGCTGCCGGTGGGGATGCTGTTGGACAGCGGAACGAACACCATACCGCCGGCGTTGAGGTTTTCGTCTGCACCACGGCCTTCGTGTACACGGAAGAAGCCGCCGATGACGAAACGGTCCATCATATACACAACGGGTTCGCACACGGCGCCGTTCATGGTTTCGTAGGTATAAATACCTTCTTGGACAATGACTTCGCTGACTTCCAAACCTTCTTTGACTTTCGCCATTTTATTGCGGTTTTTACGGTTCAATCCGCGTACTTCATCTGCAGATTTAACGCTCATTACGCCCATGCCATAAGTACCTGCGTCGGCTTTCACAATAACGAAAGGCTGGTCGGTAATGCCCAACTCATCGTATTTGGCTTGAATTTTCGCCAATACGCGCTCTACCGCGCCTGCTAACGCATCCTCGCCTTCACGCTCTTGGAAATCCAAACCGCTGATTTTTTCAAAATAAGGATTGATTTGCCATTCGTCGATGTCAATCAGCTTGGCAAATTCGGCGGCGACTTGGTTGTATGCGCTGAAATGTTCTGTTTTGCGGCGCGTCGTCCAACCGCCGTGCAACGGAGGCAATACGGTTTGGTTGATGTCTTTGAGAATATCGGGAACGCCGGCGGACAAGTCGTTGTTCAACAGGGCGACGCAAGGCGAGAAGCCGTCTGCAAGATGAACGCGCTCGCGGGTACGCAATAAAGGCTCCAGCAGGATTTTATCGCCTAATGCAGTTTCAAACTCGGTCGGCTCGGTTACTTCAGGATTCAAGCTACCCAAACGCACTTCATACCCTGCCGAACGCAAAATCTCGCTGAGTGCGTAAACGTTTTGCAGGTAGAACGTGTTGCGCGTGTGGTTTTCAGGAATAATCAATACGGATTTGGCTGTTTCACAGGCACGCTGTACCGCATCCTGCGCGGCAACCGCCGCCAGCGGGATAAAGTTGGGATTCAAATTATTGAAGCCGCCCGGAAACAGGTTCATATCGATAGATGAAATTTTGTAACCGGCATTACGGATGTCAACCGAACCATAAAACGGCGGACGGTGTTCGTTCCATTGCGAACGGAACCATGCTTCGATTTTGGCGTGGTTGCACAAGATTTTCGCTTCAAACGCCTGAAGTTGCGACAGATGTTCGGCAGCCATTACCGGTAATTTCATTCTCTATACCTCTTTGTTAAGTGTGGATATTGAGTGAGAATGATAGAACTTTTTAGTGCATTTCGACAAGTATTCTTTCAGATAAGATGCATCTTTTTGTCAACAATTCTACAATTTGTCTAATTTTTAATAAGGTTTTTTGAAACTTTGCAACAAATTTTAAAAATTGGACAAATTTCTATTGCACAGCCCCTATAAAAAGCCTAAAATCGGCCCATAACCGCAAACCATCATTCATACCTAACAATAGCAAAGAATACTCATCATGAGCGCACAAACCCTTTACGATAAACTTTGGAACAGCCACGTCGTCCGCGAAGAAGAAGACGGCACTGTCCTGCTTTACATCGACCGCCACCTGGTTCACGAAGTAACCAGCCCGCAAGCATTTGAAGGCTTGAAAATGGCCGGCCGCAAACTCTGGCGTATCGACAGCGTAGTCTCCACAGCCGACCACAACACCCCGACCGGCGACTGGGACAAAGGTATCCAAGACCCGATTTCCAAACTGCAAGTCGATACTTTGGACAAAAACATTAAAGAGTTTGGCGCACTCGCCTACTTCCCGTTTATGGATAAAGGCCAAGGCATCGTGCACGTTATGGGCCCGGAACAAGGCGCAACCCTGCCCGGCATGACCGTTGTCTGCGGCGACTCGCACACTTCCACCCACGGCGCATTCGGCGCATTGGCGCACGGTATCGGCACTTCCGAAGTCGAGCACACCATGGCGACCCAGTGCATTACCGCGAAAAAATCCAAATCCATGCTGATTGCCGTTGAAGGCCGTCTGAAACCCGGCGTTACCGCCAAAGACGTAGCACTTTATATCATCGGCCAAATCGGTACGGCAGGCGGTACAGGCTACGCCATCGAGTTTGGCGGCGAAGCCATCCGCAGCCTTTCTATGGAAGGCCGCATGACCTTGTGCAATATGGCGATCGAAGCCGGTGCGCGCTCAGGCATGGTTGCCGTCGATCAAACCACCATCGACTATGTAAAAGGCAAACCTTTCGCACCCAAAGGCGAAGCGTGGGACAAAGCCGTCGAATACTGGCGTACGCTGGTGTCTGACGAAGGCGCCGTATTCGATAAAGAATACCACTTCAAAGCCGAAGACATCGAGCCTCAAGTGACTTGGGGCACCTCGCCTGAAATGGTTTTGGACATCAGCGGCAAAGTACCTAATCCTGCCGAAGAAGCCGATCCGGTCAAACGCAGCGGCATGGAACGCGCCCTTGAATACATGGGCTTGGAAGCCGGTACACCATTAAACGAAATCCCTGTCGATATCGTCTTTATCGGTTCTTGTACCAACAGCCGCATCGAAGATTTGCGCGAAGCCGCCGCCATCGCCAAAGGCCGCAAAAAAGCGGACAATGTACAACGCGTATTGATTGTTCCCGGCTCCGGTTTGGTTAAAGAACAGGCGGAAAAAGAAGGCTTGCACGAAGTATTTATCGAAGCCGGTTTTGAATGGCGCGAGCCAGGTTGCTCTATGTGCCTCGCCATGAATGCCGACCGCCTGACCCCGGGACAACGTTGCGCCTCCACTTCCAACCGTAACTTTGAAGGCCGTCAAGGCAACGGCGGACGCACCCACCTCGTCAGCCCTGCCATGGCAGCCGCAGCCGCGGTTACCGGCCACTTTACCGACATCCGCACTATGGCTTAAAATATTTTCAGACGGCCTTTATTCATCAGGCTGTCTGAAACAATACCTTGCTCAAGTAAGTTTTCCTATTACGCAAAACGTCCGAAAACCTTCTCAATCATTGATAACTCGAAAGGAATCTAGTATGAAAAAACTGTTTGCATTGGCTGCCGCAGCCCTCATCCTGTCAGCTTGTTCCAGCACTTGGTCCGGCGCAAAAAACGATGCCAACCGCAATTGGGACAAAACCAAAGAAACTGCTGAAAACGTTGCCGAAAAAACCGGCGAAGCCGTTAAAAAAGGCGGCAATGCAGTGGGCCGCGGCATGATCCATGTTGGAGAAAAAATCGAAGAAGCAACCAAATAAACTTACCTTCTTTGAACAAGGCTGCCTAAAAATATATTTTCAGGCAGCCTAACACACAACTACCATGAATGAACTATAAAGATCGTTAATAAAATCCTTACTTTTATTCAGATCATTAGCATTTTTTCATTTATATCGGCTATTGCCTTTTGTGAAGATGCCGAATATTATTAGAGACACAGTAAAACAGACTGTACTTTTCAAACCATAAGGAGCTTCAAATGAAAAAATTCGCCCTCATCGCTTTGGCTGCCATGACCTTGCTGTCCGCCTGCAACACTATTTCTGGTATGGGCAAAGACGTTAGTGCTGCTGGTAATGCTGTCAGCGGTTCTGCTGAGTCTGTAAAAAATTACTAATCTAAAAATCCAATTTCACGTAGGAATTCATATTATGAAAAAATTTGCACTTATCGCACTGACCGCCGTAACTTTGCTCTCTGCTTGTAATACCATTTCAGGTGTAGCTAAAGATGTTAGTGCTGCCGGTACTGCCGTTAGCAATACTGCTGAAAATGTCAAAACCTACTAAACAAATTTGAATATAAATGCCCCGAAAATCGGGGCATTTATAAATCCTCGACAAAACAAAAGTACAGAACATGAAAGCCTTTACCAAAATTACCGCCATCGTTGCTCCGCTCGACCGCAGCAACGTCGATACCGACGCCATCATCCCCAAACAATTTTTAAAATCCATCAAACGCAGCGGCTTCGGCCCTAATGCCTTTGATGAATGGCGTTACCTCGACCACGGCGAGCCGGGCATGGACAACAGCAAACGCCCGTTGAATCCGGATTTCTCCCTGAACCAGCCACGCTATCAAGGCGCACAAATCCTGTTGACGCGTAAAAACTTCGGTTGCGGCTCTTCACGCGAACACGCCCCTTGGGCATTGGACGACTACGGCTTCCGCGCCGTCATCGCCCCCAGCTTTGCCGACATCTTCTTCAACAACTGCTACAAAAACGGCCTTTTACCTATCGTTTTGACAGAAGAACAGGTTGACCAGCTTTTCAAAGAAGTTGAAGCCAACGAAGGCTATCAGCTCTCCGTCGACCTTGCCGAACAAACCCTGACCACCCCTAGCGGTGAAACATTTACATTCGATATTACCGAACACCGCAAACACTGCCTCTTAAACGGCTTGGACGAAATCGGCCTAACCCTGCAACACGCTGACGAAATTCACGCCTTCGAAGAAAAACGCCGTCAAAGCCAGCCTTGGCTGTTTAACGGTTGATATACAAAAGGCCGTCTGAAAAATTTAAGTGTTTCAGACGGCCTTTAATCTACACAAATATATTATGATTACCGATACCATAAGCAATGCCAGCCGCTACGCTGCCTTGCATCCCGACTTTGCCGAAGCCTTCCATCTGTTGCAGACCTTAGATTTTGCCAAGCTGCCGGACGGCCAAGTGCCATGCGAGAATCCCAATATCCGTATTTTTATCGGCAGCGATCCGATGAGGACGCAGGGAGAAGCCCAGCCTGAAGCGCACTTAAAACATATTGATATTCAAACACCGATTGATGGCAGCGAAACATATGGCTGGATAGACAGAGGCCGTCTGAAAAACGGTTTAGGCTACAACGAAAAGCGCGATATCGAATTTTTCGACTGCGAGCCGGAAACTTGGCTGACCTTGGAGCCCGGCGAATTTGTGCTATTTTACCCGAATGATGCGCATGCCCCATTGGTCGGCGACAGACCGAACATACGCAAAGTTGTTTTTAAAATCCGTGTTGAAACCGAACGTCTATAATTTTTCAGACGGCCTTATCCCCTTATTCAGGACACAATATGTCTTTTTTCAGCAGGTTGTTCCGCTCCAAACCTAAATTAATGACTTGGCAGGAATTTGTCGAATACTTTGCCCGTCGCATTCAAGAAGAATTGCATCTTGAGGCAAAAATCGACTGGGGCGAAACTATTGCGTCTTCGCCGATTATTGTCCATTTTTCCGAAGACGATGAAGCATCATTCAGCACATATTTGAGCAACCATTACACAAGTTATCTGCAAAATCCCGAGGCCTTGGAGGCTATTGTTGCAGCCAATTTAGTGGTTATCTATAAGATTCAAGACACTGATGCCAGTGTTTCAGCACAACAAATTCTTCCGACGATTAAAAATACGATTTATCTGGAAAACGCCAGACTGATTACAAATACGGACGAAGCCGAACCTGCCGATTACCTGGTATACAAACCGATTGCGGGCGATATCATGTTGCTTTATATGGTGGATACGGACGAATCCATGCATACGCTCAATCATGAGCATATGAAAGAGGCCGGTATTGAAGATGAAGACGCCTTGTATCGTACCGCTATGGATAATTTGCGCCAAAGGATGAATGGACGTGTCCAAATTCATCATGCCGAAGGTTGGTCATTGGCCCAAATCCATTTGGACAACGACTATGATGCGTCCCTGATTTTGCTTTTGGACGAAGTACTTAAAGACGATCATATGCTGCCGGCCAACCCTGTTTTTGCAGTCCCGGCACGCAACGCCCTGCTCGTTTGCAGCCCGTCCGATGAAGAGGCTTTACAGGCGATGGCAAATATTGCCCTGCAGGCATTTGAAGACTCTGCCTACGCGATTTCTACCCAGCTTTACCAGTATCATAATGGTACAATCAGCGTTTTCAGAGCAAATTGATTTAAGGCCGTCTGAAAAACAGACGACCTACCCCTTTACCTAAAACCTTCCCATAAGGAAACCCGAAATGACCAAACATATCGCTATCTTGCGCGGCGACGGCATCGGCCCTGAAATCGTTGCAGAAACCGTCCGCGTACTCGACAAACTTATCGAACAAGGTTTGGATGTCAGCTACGAATACGCGCCTTTGGGCGGCGAAGCCTATGACGAATACGGCCATCCTTATCCAGAATTCACGCAAAACCTTTGCCGTAAAGCCGATGCGGTCCTGCTTGGTGCAGTTGGTTCTCCTCAATACGACAATCTCGATCGTCCGCTGCGCCCTGAACGCGGCTTGTTGGCTATTCGTAAAGACTTGAATCTTTTTGCCAATTTGCGCCCTGCCATTTTGTATAAAGAGCTGGCCAATGCTTCTACTTTGAAACCAGAAATCGTAGCCGGCCTCGACATCCTTATCGTACGCGAACTCACCGGCGATATTTACTTTGGCGAACCGCGCGGCATCCGTGTTTTGGAAAACGGCGAACGCGAAGGCTACAACACCATGAAATACAGCGAAAGCGAAATCCGCCGTATTGCCCACGTTGCCTTCCAATCCGCCCAAAAACGCAGCAAAAAAGTCTGCTCTGTAGGCAAAGCCAACGTTTTGGAAACCACCGAACTGTGGCGCGAAATCTTTGAAGAAGTCGGCAAAGAATACTCTGATGTCGAGCTTTCCCATATGTACGTCGACAATGCTGCCATGCAGTTGGTACGCGCGCCGAAACAGTTTGACGTGATTGCCACCGGCAACATCTTCGGCGACATTCTGTCTGATGAAGCCTCCATGCTGACCGGCTCCATCGGTATGCTGCCTTCCGCTTCTTTGGACGAAAACGGCAAAGGCCTGTACGAACCGTCGCACGGCTCAGCTCCCGACATTGCCGGTCAAAACAAGGCCAATCCGCTGGCAACCGTATTGTCTCTTGCCATGCTGTTGCGTTACAGCCTGAACGACGAAGCACGCGCGCAACAAGTTGAAAACGCTGTACAAAAAGTACTGCAACAAGGCTTGCGTACCGGCGACATTTACGAAGAAGGCACCAAACTGGTTTCCTGCTCGGAAATGGGCGATGCCGTATTGGCCGCTTTGTAAGAAGGCCGTCTGAAAAAAAGCGTGGGGCTAATCCCACGCTTTTTTATATGCAAAAACTTTTAACCATAAAAAAGGGCGTGTTTTCACACGCCCTTATATCTTTTTCAGACGGCCTTCAGATTGAAAAAATCAACCTCTTTTGTGTTTGCCGCCAAAGCTGTCGTTAGACTTGCGCTTGCCTTTAAAGCCTTCGCCACCTTTTTTAAAACCGTCAGCTTTTTTGAAACCGTCTTTCTTAAAGCCATCTTTCTTGAAACCGTCTTTTTTATGGCCTTCGCCGCGAGCTTTACCGCCGAAACCTTCTTTAGCCGGTTTCTTATCGCCACGCCAGCCGCCTGATTTACGATCGCCCCAGCTGCCTTTACCTTTCGGTTTGCCACCGGCAGGTTTGCGTTTGCGTGTCGGTTCCATGCCTTCGATGGTCAGTTCAGGCAATTTGCGGCCGATGTATTTTTCAATTTTGTGTACTTTGACGTATTCGTTCACTTCGGCAAAGGTAATCGCAATACCGGTACGGCCTGCGCGGCCGGTACGGCCGATGCGGTGAACGTAGTCTTCAGCCTGTTTGGGCAAGTCGTAGTTGATAACGTGGGTAATGGTCGGTACGTCGATACCGCGTGCGGCTACATCGGTGGCAACCAAAATTTTGCAGCGGCCTTTGCGCAAGTCCATCAGCGTACGGTTACGCCAGCCTTGCGGCATATCGCCGTGCAGGCAGTTGGCGGCAAAACCTTTTTCGTACAGTTCATCCGCGATGACTTCGGTCATGGCTTTGGTGGATGTGAAGATGACGCATTGGTCGATGTTGGCGTCGCGCAGGATGTGGTCGAGCAGGCGGTTTTTGTGGCGCATATCGTCGCAATAAAGTAGCTGCTCTTCGATTTTGCCTTGGTCGTCCACGCGCTCGACTTCGATGATTTCAGGGTTTTTCGTCAGTTTGCGCGCGAGTTTGCCGACCGCGCCGTCCCAAGTGGCGGAGAACAATAAAGTCTGACGGTCGGTCGGGGTGGCTTCGACGATGGTTTCGATGTCGTCGATAAAACCCATATCCAGCATACGGTCGGCTTCGTCCAAAATCAGCACTTCCAAACGGTCAAAATCGACTTTGCCGCTTTGCATCAAGTCCATCAGACGGCCCGGCGTGGCGACAATCAGGTCGACCGGTTTGCTCAGGGCGCGGGTTTGGTAGCCGAAAGATGCGCCGCCGACGATGCTGACGGTGCGGAACCAGCGCATATTTTTGGCATACGCCAGCGCATTTTTTTCCACTTGCGCCGCCAATTCGCGGGTCGGCGTCAACACCAACGCGCGCGGGCCTTTGCCAGGTTTTTCGCTGCGTTTGGTCAGTTTTTGCAAAGTCGGCAGCAGGAATGCTGCGGTTTTGCCTGAACCGGTTTGTGCCGAAGCCATAATGTCGCGGCCATCCAAAGCAAACGGAATCGCTTGCGCCTGAATCGGGGTCGGGCTTTCATAACCCTCGCTGCTTACGGCAGACAAAATGTTTTTATCAAGGTTCAAATCGGCAAATTTAATAGACATATCTATCCTAAGAGACAACAACGCGCACGCCTGAACAATTTCAGACGACCTGAAGCAAAGGAAAGTAACGATACGGGAAATGTGAAGTTACAGGGTTGTCGCAAGCATCTTGCTTGTGGTTAACATCGACGACAACCTGCACAGAAAAGGCTTTGCAAATATGCAAGCAATAAAAGAAACGCGCCCGAAACGGCGGTTTAGGTTGGATGACGATGGCTTCGTATCAAAAGACGAATGGCGGATAATATAGATTTTATAGACAACAGTCAAGCAAAAAGACATCAAGTGCGTTAAAATCCAACCCCTTCCCAATACTTATTCAGGCCGTCTGAAACCATGACCGACATTACCCCCTTTGCCAACCGCTTGGGCAAAAACATCAAACATCTTATGAAATGGGCCAAACGCAACAATATCGAAGCCTGGCGCATTTACGACCGCGACATCCCCCAATTCCCCTTTGCCGTCGATGTTTACGGCGACCAAATCCACCTTCAGGAATACGATACCGGCTGGCTGATGCAGCCCGAAGAATACGAAGCGTGGCTTGCCGAAGTCTTGGAAGCCGTCGCCTTCGTTACCGGTTTTGCGCCCGAACAAATCCACCTCAAACGCCGCGAACGCCAAAAAGGCTTGCAGCAATACGAAAAAACCGGCAAAACCGGCGACGATTTCGTCATTACCGAAAACGGCCGCCAGTTTTGGGTCAACCTCGACAAATACCTCGATACCGGCCTCTTTCTCGACCACCGCAACACGCGCAAAAAAGTCGGCGAAACCGCAGCGGGCAAACGCTTCCTCAACCTGTTTTCCTACACCGGCAGCTTCACCGTCTATGCCGCCACCGGCGGCGCGGCATCCAGCGAAACCGTCGATTTATCCAACACTTATCTCGATTGGGCGAAACGCAATTTCGAACTCAACGGCATCAGCCCCGAACAACACAAAATCGTCCGCGCCGACGTGTTCCAATACCTGCAAAACGCCGCTGCCGAAGGCAAACAGTTCGACCTCATCGTCATGGATCCGCCCAGCTTCTCCAACAGCAAAAAGATGCTCGACATCCTCGACATCCAGCGCGACCATAAAAAGCTGATTGATGGCGCAATGAGCCTGCTCGCTTCAGACGGCATTCTGTATTTCTCCAACAACCTGCGCAGCTTTGTGTTGGACGATTCGGTATCGGAACAATACGCTGTCAAAGACATTTCCAAACAGTCCGTTCCCGATGATTTCCGCAACAAAAAAATCCATCAATGCTGGGAAATCAAGCATAAATAAGCATCAGGCCGTCTGAAAGCCAGTTTTCAGACGGCCTGATTGCCATATTGAATCTCTCAACCAATAGGCGCATAATTCAAGAAATTGTTGACAATATCAAAAGGAAAAGAACATGCAAAACTACCTGACACCCAATTTCTCATTCGCCCCCATGATTCCGGAACGCGCGCTCGGCAGCCGGGTTTGGGATACCGAAGGACGAGAATACATTGACCTGTCAGGCGGTATTGCTGTGAACGCGCTGGGCCATTGCCACCCCGATTTGGTCGCAGCCTTGGCCGAGCAGTCGCAAAAACTCTGGCACATTTCTAATATCTATACTACCCAACCGGCGCAAGAATTGGCCAAAAAACTGGTCGAAAACACCTTTGCCGACAAAGTGTTTTTCTGCAACTCCGGCGCAGAGGCCAATGAAGCTGCGCTGAAACTGGCGCGCAAATACGGCCGCGATCATTTTGGCGAGCATAAAACCGAAATCATCTCCTGTCTCAACAGCTTCCACGGCCGCACCCTGTTTACCGTATCCGTCGGCGGCCAGCCCAAATACAGCAAAGACTACGCGCCGCTGCCGGCCGACATTACCCACGTTCCCTTCAATGATGTTGCCGCATTGGAAGCGGCTGTCGGCGACAGAACCTGCGCCGTGATTATCGAGCCGATTCAAGGCGAAAGCGGCATCCTGCCTGCCACCCAAGAATATCTGCAAGCCGCACGCCGTTTGTGCGACAAGCACGGCGCATTGCTGATTTTGGACGAAGTGCAAACCGGCATGGGCCATACGGGCAAACTGTTTGCCTACGAGCATTACGGCGTGACACCCGATATTCTCAGCTCCGCCAAAGCCTTGGGGGGCGGCTTCCCGATTGGCGCAATTCTGACAACCGATAAAATCGCCCCAACCTTCGGCCCTGGAACACATGGCTCGACCTTTGGCGGCAACCCAATGGCGTGCGCGGTCGGCAGCCGTGCATTCGACATCATCAATGCCCCCGAAACATTGGCGCACGTTAAACAACAAGGCCATAAACTTCAGACGGCATTGCGTGAATTGGGCGAAAAAACTGGCGTATTTAAAGAAGTCCGCGGCATGGGTTTGCTGCTCGGCTGCGTGTTGGCGGACAAATACGAAGGCAAGGCTTCGGAAATCACCGCCGCCGCTTTAAAACACGGCCTGATGGTACTGGTTGCCGGCGCTAATGTGGTGCGCTTCGCCCCCAGCCTGCTGCTGAACGATGAGGACATGGCCGAAGGCTTGAAACGTTTTGAAGCGGCCTTGGCCGAATGGTTGGCCTGATTTTTAAAACCCAATATCCAAATCAGCCGACAGTTTTTGTTCCGAATTGATGCCATATAGTGAAGGCCGTCTGAAAGACCGTTTGAGTTTTTCAGACGGCCTTTTTTCAATATTGAAAACAACATCCGCCTACATGCTTTGTCATTTGATGTTTGTTAAAAATCATACCGCCTCTTCGTGTTACGCTTGGCAAACAATTTGATTTTGCGAAGAAAAGTAGCAGGAGATGGTATCGTTGAAAACCCAAATTGCCGGTTTTTCTTTTGACAACTGTCTGATGAATGCCGCTGGTGTGTCGTGCATGACTGTTGAGGAATTGGAAGCGGTCAGACAGTCTTCGGCAGGCACTTTCATTACCAAGACTGCAACGCTTACCCCTCGTCAAGGTAACCCCAAACCGCGTTATCAGGACGTGCCTCTCGGCAGCATCAATTCGATGGGTTTGCCGAATCAAGGCATTGATTACTATCTGGATTACCTGCTTACCCTTCAAGAGTCTCAGCCGGAAAGGACATTTTTTCTCTCACTGGTCGGTCTGTCGCCCGGCGAAACACATATCCTGCTGGAAAAGGTGCAAAACAGCGGATTCAACGGCATTACCGAACTCAATCTTTCCTGCCCAAACGTCCCCGGCAAGCCGCAAATCGTCTATGACTTTGAAACAACCGAGATGATTTTGGATAATGCCTTTACCTACTTCGATAAGCCCTTGGGCATCAAACTGCCGCCATATTTCGATATTGCCCATTTCGATCAAGCGGCGAAAGTGTTCAACCGCTATCCCCTAAAATTCGTCAACTGCGTCAACTCCATCGGCAACGGTATGTATATCGAAGACGAATCCGTCGTGATCCGCCCGAAAAACGGCTTCGGCGGCATAGGTGGCCAATACATCAAACCGACTGCACTCGCCAATGTCCACGCGTTCTATCAAAGACTGAATCCGTCTATCCAAGTCATTGGAACAGGCGGCGTTTACAGCGGCCGTGATGCGTTTGAACACATCTTGTGCGGCGCAAGCATGGTGCAGATCGGCACGGCGCTACACCAGCAAGGCGTAGACATTTTTGAACGGGTTTCCCTTGAATTAAAAGCCATCATGGCACAAAAAGGCTATGAGAAGCTGGAAGACTTCAAAGGCAAATTGAAATATTTTGCATAGGGTTTACTCTAAAAACGCCCAAGGCCGTCTGAAAATTTCAGACGGCCTTGTTGTATAATTGCTCCCCACATTACCCGTCTTCCCCTTCAATGAAACTCAACCCTCAACAGCAAGCCGCAGTCAAATATCTAGGCGGCCCCCTGCTCGTCCTTGCCGGCGCAGGCAGCGGTAAAACCGGCGTGATTACGCAAAAAATCAAACATTTGATTGTCAATGTCGGCTATCTGCCGCATACCGTCGCCGCGATTACCTTCACCAATAAAGCCGCCACGGAAATGCAGGAGCGCGTCGCCAAAATGCTGCCCAAGTCGCAAACGCGCGGGCTGACGATTTGCACCTTCCACTCTTTAGGCATGAAGATTCTGCGTGAAGAAGCCAATCAAATCGGTTACAAAAAAAACTTTTCCATCCTCGACTCTACCGACAGCGCCAAAATCATCGGCGAGCTCTTGGGCGGTACGGGCAAAGAAGCCATATTCAAAGCGCAGCATCAAATTTCCCTTTGGAAAAACGATCTAAAAACGCCTGAAGATGTCGTTCAGACGGCCGCTAATGTGTGGGAACAACAAACAGCGCGCGTCTATGCGAGTTATCAGGAAACCCTGCAAAGCTATCAGGCGGTGGACTTCGACGACTTAATCCGCCTGCCTGCCGTGCTGTTGCAGCAAAACAGCGAAGTGCGCAACAAATGGCAGCGGAGGCTGCGTTATCTGCTGGTTGACGAATGCCAAGACACCAACACCTGCCAATTTACCCTGATGAAGCTCTTGACCGGCGCGGAAGGCATGTTTACCGCCGTCGGCGATGACGACCAGTCCATCTACGCATGGCGCGGCGCGAACATGGAAAACCTGCGCAAAATGCAGGAAAACTATCCGCAGATGAAAGTCATCAAGCTGGAGCAAAATTACCGCTCCACCGCGCGGATTCTCAAAATCGCCAACAAAGTCATCGAAAACAACCCCAAGCTGTTCACCAAAAAACTTTGGTCGCAGTTTGGCGAAGGTGAAATCGTCAAAGTCGTTGCCTGTCAAAGCGAGCAGCACGAAGCTGACTGGGTTGTCAGCCAAATCGTCAAGCAGAAGCTGGTCGGCGGCGACAAAACCCAATACGCTGATTTCGCCGTGTTATACCGCGGCAACCATCAGGCGCGGATTTTTGAAGAAGCCTTGCGCAGCGCGCGCGTTCCCTACCAACTCTCCGGCGGACAGAGTTTTTTTGACAAAGCCGAAATCAAAGACGTTTTGTCCTACTTGCGCCTGCTTGCCAATCCCAACGACGATCCCGCCTTCCTGCGCGCCGTTACCACGCCCAAACGCGGCATCGGCGATGTAACGCTCGGCAAACTCAACACCTACGCACACGAACACGAATGCAGCCTGTATGAAGCCGCGCAAACCGAAGAAGCTCTAGCATTACTGAACAACACCAACCGCCAACACCTGCAAACCTTTATGGATATGTTCGGCAGTTACCGTGCTAAAGCCGAAACCAGCGAAGCGGGCGAACTCATCAACAGCCTGCTCAAAGAAATCGACTACGAAAACCACCTGCTAGCCAATGAGGAAGGCAAAGCAGGCGAGATCAAATGGCGTAACGTTACCGACCTGACCGGCTGGCTGGAACGCAAAGGTGAGCAAGATGGTAAAAACATCATCGAGCTTGCCCAAACCATCGCCCTGATGACGCTTTTGGAGGGTAAAAGTGAAGAAGAAGTCGATGCCGTCAAACTCTCCACTCTGCACGCCTCCAAAGGTTTGGAATACCCTTACGTTTTCCTTGTCGGTTGCGAAGAAGGCATCTTACCTCACAACGACAGCATCGAAGAAGACAATGTCGAAGAAGAGCGCCGTCTGATGTACGTCGGCATTACCCGCGCCAAACGCCAACTTACACTGACCCACTGCCTCAAACGCAAAAAACAAGGCACATGGCAATTCCCCGAGCCGAGCCGTTTCATAGACGAAATGCCGCAGGAAGACATCAAAATCCTTGGCCGCAAAGGCGGCGAGCCGATTGTGAGCAAGGAAGAAGGAAAAAGCAATCTGGCAGGATTGCTGGATATGTTGGGAAACAAAAGAAAAGGATAAAGCAAGGCCGTCTGAAAGTAAGGTTTCAGACGGCCTTATTGTCAGCAAAATGTCAAAGACAACAATCAAATAATTTTTACTTTATCCCTTTACACCCATCTATTCCCATTCCTCCCGATTCTTCAAAAATAAACAAAAATAATCTAATAATCAGGTACAAAATAAAAAACTGGGCGGCACGATTGCCTTATTCCCCTTCAATTTACAAGCAAAAATTGTCAACACTTGAAGTATAAATTCACAAGCAAAATTGCATTTTTAAGGTATAATAATGGATTCCCCAACTGCATTTTGTGAGCTGAATCCATGTCTGTTGTTCTGCCCTTGCGCGGTGTAACCGCCCTTTCCGATTTCCGTGTTGAAAAACTCTTCCAAAAAGCAGCCGCCCTCGGCCTGCCCGAAGTCAAATTAAGCAGCGAATTTTGGTATTTTGTCGGTAGCGAAAAAGCACTTGATGCCGCGACAGTCGAAAAACTGCAAGCCTTACTGGCAGCGCAAAGCGTTGAACAAACGCCCAAAGCGCTCGAGGGCTTGCATTTATTTTTGGTAACGCCCCGTTTGGGTACGATTTCGCCGTGGGCTTCCAAGGCAACCAATATCGCGGAAAACTGCGGTTTGGAAGGCATAGAGCGCATCGAGCGCGGCATGGCGGTATGGCTGGAAGGTCGTCTGAATGATGAACAGAAACAGCAATGGGCGGCTTTGCTGCACGACCGCATGACTGAATCCGTGCTGCCCGATTTTCAGACGGCCTCCAAATTATTTCACCATCTCGAATCCGAAACTTTCTCCACCGTCGATGTTTTGGGCGGCGGTAAAGAGGCTTTGGTCAAAGCCAATAGCGAAATGGGCTTGGCACTTTCTGCCGACGAAATCGATTATCTGGTTGAAAACTATCAGGCTTTAAACCGCAATCCGTCCGATGTTGAATTGATGATGTTCGCTCAGGCAAACAGCGAACACTGCCGCCACAAAATCTTCAACGCCGACTTCATCCTCAACGGCGAAAAACAGCCGAAATCCCTTTTTAGCATGATTCGCGATACGCACAATGCGCATCCCGAAGGCACGGTCGTTGCCTATAAAGACAATTCGTCCGTGATCGAAGGCGCAAGAGTTGAGCGTTTCTATCCGAATGCGGCGGAAAACCAAGGCTACCGTTTCCACGAAGAAGACACCCATATCATCATGAAAGTGGAAACGCACAACCACCCAACCGCCATCGCGCCGTTTGCCGGTGCGGCAACAGGTGCGGGCGGTGAAATCCGCGATGAAGGTGCAACAGGTAAAGGCTCACGTCCGAAAGCAGGCTTGACCGGCTTTACCGTCTCCAACCTGAATATCCCTGGCTTGGAGCAGCCTTGGGAACAAGCCTACGGCAAACCCGGCCATATTGCTTCTCCTCTAGACATCATGATTGAAGGCCCGATCGGCGGCGCAGCGTTCAACAACGAATTCGGCCGTCCGAACCTCTTGGGCTACTTCCGCACTTTTGAAGAAAAGTTTGACGGTCAGGTTCGCGGCTACCACAAACCGATTATGATTGCGGGCGGTCTGGGCAGCATTCAGGCGCAGCAGACGCATAAAGACGAAATCCCCGAAGGCGCGTTGCTGATCCAACTGGGCGGCCCGGGTATGCTTATCGGCTTGGGCGGCGGCGCGGCTTCTTCGATGGATACCGGCACAAACGACGCGTCTTTGGACTTCAACTCCGTACAACGCGGCAACCCCGAAATCGAACGCCGCGCGCAGGAAGTGATCGACCGCTGCTGGCAGCTTGGCGACCAAAACCCGATTATCTCCATCCACGACGTCGGCGCCGGCGGTCTGTCCAACGCCTTCCCCGAACTCGTCAACGATGCCGGACGCGGCGCGGTATTCAAGCTGCGCGAAGTGCCGCTGGAAGAGCACGGCCTCAACCCGCTGCAAATCTGGTGCAACGAATCGCAAGAGCGTTATGTGTTGTCGATTTTGGAAAAAGATTTGGACACCTTCCGCGCCATCTGCGAACGCGAACGCTGCCCGTTTGCCGTGGTCGGCACGGCGACCGACGACGGCCATTTGAAAGTGCGCGACGACTTATTCTCCAACAACCCTGTCGATTTGCCGCTGAACGTCTTGCTCGGCAAACCGCCCAAAACCACGCGCAGCGACAAAACGGTTACGCCGTCTAAAAAACCGTTTAATGCGGGCGATATCGACATTACCGAAGCCGCCTACCGCGTTCTGCGCCTGCCCACCGTAGCCGCCAAAAACTTCCTGATTACCATCGGCGACCGCAGTGTCGGCGGCATGACCCACCGCGATCAAATGGTCGGCAAATACCAAACGCCCGTAGCCGACTGCGCCGTTACCATGATGGGCTTCAACACCTATCGCGGCGAAGCGATGTCTATGGGCGAAAAACCGACCGTCGCCCTGTTTGACGCACCCGCCTCGGGCAGAATGTGTGTCGGCGAAGCCATCACCAACATCGCGGCGGTCAACATCGGCGACATCGGCAACATCAAACTTTCCGCCAACTGGATGGCGGCGTGCGGCAACGAAGGCGAAGACGAAAAACTCTACCGCACCGTCGAAGCCGTCTCCCAAGCCTGTCAGGCATTGGATTTGAGCATTCCCGTGGGCAAAGACAGTTTGTCGATGAAAACCGTGTGGCAGGACGGCGAAGAGAAAAAATCCGTGGTTTCACCGTTGAGCCTGATTATCTCCGCGTTCGCACCTGTCAAAGACGTGCGCAAAACCGTTACGCCTGAGTTGAAAAACGTCAAAGACAGCGTATTGCTGTTTATCGATTTGGGCTTCGGCAAAGCGCGCATGGGCGGCTCGGCGTTCGGCCAGGTCTATAACAATATGAGCGGCGAAGCGCCCGACTTGGACGATACAGGTCGTCTGAAAGCGTTTTACAACGTAATTCAACAGCTTGTCGCCGAAGACAAACTCTTGGCGTATCACGACCGCAGCGACGGCGGCTTGTTTGCGACGTTGGTGGAAATGGCGTTTGCGGGGCGTTGCGGATTGAATGTGGATTTGACTTCACTGGTTGCCAATCAAGCCGACGTCAACGAAGCCAGCATACGCGCATTATTCAATGAAGAACTGGGCGCAGTGATTCAAATTGCCAAACAAGATGTTGCGGCAGTAGAAGCCTTGTTTAAAGCAGCAACGCTGCCCTTGCATACCGTTGCCACCATCGGTTCTGACGAAAAAATCGTTATCCGCAATCAGGCAGGCATCGTGTTGGAACAAACCCGCGCCGACCTGCAACGCGCATGGCAGGAAACCAGCCACGCCATCCAACGCCTGCGTGACAACCCTGCCTGCGCCGACAGCGAGTTCGCCCTGATTGGCGACAATGAACGCAGCGCATTGTTTGCCGACGTGAAATTCGACGTGAATGAAGACATCGCCGCGCCTTTCGTCAACAGCGGCGCGAAACCCAAAATCGCCATCCTGCGCGAACAAGGCGTAAACGGGCACATCGAAATGGCCGCCGCCTTCACCCGCGCCGGCTTCGATGCCTACGACGTGCATATGTCCGACCTGATGGCAGGCCGCGTCCACCTTGCCGACTTCAAAATGCTGGCGGCGTGCGGCGGCTTCAGCTACGGCGACGTACTCGGCGCGGGCGAAGGCTGGGCGAAATCCATCCTGTTCCACCCCGCCCTGCGCGACCAGTTCGCCGCCTTCTTCGCCGACCCGAACACACTGACACTGGGCGTGTGCAACGGCTGCCAAATGGTCAGCAACCTCGCCGAAATCATCCCCGGCACGGCAGGCTGGCCGAAGTTCAAGCGCAACCTGAGCGAACAGTTCGAAGCGCGCCTGAGCATGGTTCACGTCCCCAAATCAGCCTCCCTGATTCTGAACGAAATGCAAGGCTCCAGCCTGCCCGTCGTCGTCAGCCACGGCGAAGGCCGCGCCGACTTTGCGCTTCACGGCGGCAAAATTTCAGACGGCCTCGGCATAGCGCTGCAATACGTCGACGGACAAAACCAAGTTACCCAAACTTACCCGCTCAACCCCAACGGCTCGCCGCAAGGCATCGCCGGCGTTACCAACGCCGACGGCCGCGTTACCATCATGATGCCCCACCCCGAACGCGTGTACCGCGCCGCGCAAATGAGCTGGAAACCGGAAGACTGGACAGAACTGTCCGGCTGGTACCGCCTCTTCGCCGGAGCGAGGAAGGCTTTGGGTTAACCGGCAGGCTGATTTGATTCGGCTTTAAAGAAAAGGTCGTCTGAAAACGATTTAGCGGATTCTGTTATATCTGTTTTCAGACGACCTTTATTCATTCTTTTGCGTATGAAGACCGAACCGACCGCCGTCATTCCCGCGCAGGCGGGAATCCAGAAGTTTGGATTTACAGTAATCTTTGAATATTTCTGAAATGCAGAGGTCTGGATTCCCGCCTGCGCGGGAATGACGATCATAGGAAAATCGATGCATTACCCCAAATAATTAAATTAGAAAACTTGACTTTGATAGGAAAACTTAAATGGCAAAAACAAAATATTCCGCACGGATCAATGGGGAACATATTGATGGGACAATAGAAATTATAAAAAGAATCGTCTTACATCTGCATGATATGGGCAAAACACAATTTAAGGTAAAAGATGTAGATGAACAGATTGAAGAACTAAAAAACCAATGGCAGATTACTCCTGACTATAATGATGATACACATGCTTCTTTGCATGTACTTAGTGTCAATTCAAACTCAAGGAAGCATTATCACGAATCAATGCACCAAGACTTTTTATGGTGGAAAAAAGGAGGAATATTTGAATTATACAAACCAACAAATTTTCAAATAAACTCAACCCAATCTTTGGAACAAGATCTCGGTAAACTCAAAGAACAATTAGTATCCGAAATTGAACCAGAAAAGCGAACCGAAATCGAAACCTTAATAAAAGCCCGTCAAGGGCAAGGCAGTTTCCGGAAAAAACTACTCAACCTGTATCCGAGCTGTCCACTGACAGGTCTAGATATCGAGTCTTTACTCATTGCCAGCCATATTAAACCTTGGAGTAAGTGCAATAATGAAGAGAGGTTAGATCCCTCCAATGGTCTGATGCTCGCACCCCATATCGACGCATTATTCGATAGCGGTCTGATTACGTTTGATACCGACGGTACGATAAAAATCAGTCCAAAAATCGATCCGGAAAATCAAGAGCGGCTTGGAATTTCTCCCGATATGCAATTAAAAATCGAACCTGAAAGCGAAAAATATTTCGAATATCACCGCAACCACGTTTTCCAAAAAGAAGAATAAATAGTGTTGAACAGTCCGTTGATTTAAGGTCGTCTGAAAACGATTTAGCGAACCCCGCTATATTTGTTTTCAGACGACCTTTTTGCGTTCTTTTGTATACGAATACTAACCAATTACCGTCATTCCCGCGTAGGCGGGAATCCAGACCTCTTCATTTCAGAAATATTTAAAGATTACTGTAAATCCAAGCTTCTGGATTCCCGCCTGTGCGGGAATGACGGCGGTGAAATGTTTTTTGGATTCCCATTATCGGCATTCTATTAGCGTATTCTGCAAGCAGAAGCATCATTCCGTATAATCATAATCCCCCCTTAGCTCCCCATCAGCTATAATCGACATATTCAGACGGCCTTTCCCGACATTATGACTCGACAAGCCTTTATCCTCAGCGATTGCGAATTTTCCGAATGCGGAGAAAAGCCTTACGCCCTGTTGACCGCGAATCCGACGAAGGAACATCACTTCATCGCCCAAACCGAGCAGCGGCAGCATGCGCATAATCCGCAGGTCAGCCCGCAAAACCAAAACGTTTACCGCCTGCCGTTGTCTATGTTCCATACTGGCGAAAAAGCCCGTGGCAAAGAACAAAACCGCAGCGAAGCGATAAGCGTCAACATCATCGGTAACTTGGCGGCGAAAAACCTCTATACGCTGACCTTTGTCGAAGACTCCGCCAACCAATATAATCTGGAAAGCTGGTTCAACCGTCATGAAAGTGGCTACGAAGAAGCCTGCAATCATCTGCGCACTTTACCTGCAGGCCGTCTGAAAACAACTACGGCAAATGCCGATACTGTCAAAGTACCGGATGCCTTGTGGCGGATATTGCGGCTGAAATTCCTCGGCATTCTGCGCAATCCGCACAACCATAAAAACCTGTTTGCCCACCGCCTGCTCCAAACGCTTCGGGCGCGGCTGCCGGAAGTCGGTTTTGAATTTGTCCGCTTGATCAGCAAACGCGACCCCAAGCGCATCGAAGCCATTATGCAGGACTACCGTTTCACTTTTCTCGGCTATGTCGATTGGCTAGGTGGGCTTTACGGTATGTTGAGCGAAGGCGTGGCGCAGCCGTCGTTGTTTGAACGGTTGTTTTGTAATATCTTTGCCAAACCCGAAGCCGTGAAAATCGAATTGTTCCGCTATCCGGAAAACACGGGGCTGTGCCTGTTTGGCGACAGCAGTTTCTGTCTGCAAGCCTCGGCCAAACTATTCAGCGTCGGCGTTAATATCTCGCACGATATGTTTGCCGTCGTCCATCTGCAAACCGACCGTTGGCACGCGTTTAAGAATACCTTTCATCACGACGCTCCCAAACTGCAAGGCCAAGTGCGGATTATCGATGGCGACCAAACCCAAAGATTGCTGTTCAACCGACTGTGCATCCATCAGGCCCATGAAGCCGTATTCGGTCAAAGCCCGAATATCAAAGATTATTTAGAGGCCGTCTGAAACCCCTAACCAGAAGAAAGTATATGAAAATCACGCCAATCCAAGCCCTAAACGACAACTACATCTGGATGATTCAAGAAGGCAACCATGCCACCTGCGTCGATCCGTCTGATGCCACGCCCGTTTTGAAATTCCTCGTCCACAACCGTCTGATGCTGGCGCAAACATGGATTACCCATCCGCACCCCGACCATACCGGCGGCGCAAAAAGCCTGTTCCATGGCTTTTTGGAATCCCCGATCTATGGCGAAAGCGACATCGACGTAGCAACGCATACCGTTACCGCAGGTACGCAGTTCCCGTTTGGCGAAGGCTTGGTTACCGTTTGGGCAACCCCCGGCCATACCGACCGCCACATCAGCTATCTGTTGGAAAATTCAGACGGCCTGCACGTTTTCTGCGGCGATACCTTGTTCTCCGCCGGTTGCGGCCGCGTATTTACCGGCACAATCGAGCAGCTTTACGACAGCTTCCACCGATTCAACCAGCTGCCCGAAGAAACGCTGTTTTATCCGGCGCACGAATACACCGCCTCTAATCTGCGCTTTGCCCAGCATATCGAGCCGGACAACGCCGACATTCAGACGGCCTTGGCCGCTGCCGAACACACGCCAACACTGCCTGTCAGCCTGGCGCACGAACGCAAAGTCAATCCGTTTTTCCGAGTACACCTACCTCAAGTTCAGGCACGCGCCGAAGAATTGAGCGGACGAAAATTAAACAGCGAACTCGAAGTCTTCGCCGCTTTGCGTGAATTGAAAAATCAATTTTAATTGGGCTTAGTTCCTAAAGAATAAGGCCGTCTGAACACTATCTGTTCAGACGGCCTTTATTATTGAGGGATTATTCCCACTCAATCGTGGCAGGCGGTTTGCCGCTGACATCATAAACCACGCGGTTGATGCCTTTGACTTCGTTGATGATGCGGTTGGACACGCGGCCAAGCAGCGAGTATGGTAGCTCTGCCCAGTGCGCAGTCATAAAGTCGCTGGTAATCACGGCACGCAAGGCAACGACGTAATCGTATGTGCGGCCGTCACCCATCACGCCGACGGATTTCACAGGCAGGAACACGGCGAAGGCTTGGCTGGTCAGGTCATACCAAGATGTGCCGTTTTCATCGGTAGTGTTGCGCAATTCTTGGATGAAAATGTCATCCGCTTGACGCAGCAAGTCGGCGTATTCTTTTTTCACTTCGCCCAAGATGCGCACGCCCAAACCCGGGCCCGGGAACGGATGGCGGTACACCATTTCGCGCGGCAAGCCCAAAGCGACGCCCAGTTCGCGCACTTCGTCTTTGAATAAGTCGCGCAATGGTTCAAGCAATTTGAGTTTCATGTTTTCAGGCAGGCCGCCGACGTTGTGGTGGGATTTGATGGCGTGGGCTTTTTTGGTTTTTGCGCCTGCGGATTCGATTACGTCAGGGTAAATCGTACCTTGCGCCAACCATTTGGCGTTGGTGAGTTTTTTCTCTTCAGCGTCAAATACTTCGATAAATTCCGCACCGATGATTTTGCGTTTTTTCTCCGGATCGGTCACGCCGGCAAGTTTCGCCAAAAATTGCTCTTCGGCATCAACGTGAATCACGCGTACGCCCAAGTTGCGTGCAAACATGTCCATCACCATTTTGCCTTCGTTCAGACGCAAGAGGCCGTGATCGACGAACACGCAAGTCAGTTGGTCGCCGATGGCGCGGTGAATCAGCGCGGCGGCTACAGAAGAGTCCACGCCGCCCGACAGACCCAAAATCACTTCGTCGCTGCCGACTTGTTCACGGATTTTGGCAACGGCTTCTTCAATGTAGTTCGGCATGGTCCAGCTTGGTTGTGCGCCGCAAATATCCAAGACAAAGCGGTTTAACAACGCGCGGCCTTGTTTGGTATGGGTCACTTCAGGGTGGAATTGGATGCCGTAGAATTGTTTCTCAGCGTTTTCCATCATGGCAATCGGGCAAGACGGGGTGTCTCCGATGACAGAGAAGCCGGTAGGCAGTTTGGAAACTTTATCGCCATGGCTCATCCATACGTCGAGCGTATTAGGCGCATCGTCTTGAATGCCGCGTGTCAGCTCGCTGTCGATGGTTTTAACTTGTGCATAACCGAATTCGCGTTGGTTGCCCGGGCTAACTTCGCCGCCCAAGTGGTGCGCCATAAATTGCATGCCGTAGCAAATGCCCAAAACCGGAATGCCCAAATCAAAAATACCGGTATCGGCTTGATAATCGGATTCATAAACGGAATTAGGACCGCCGGAGAGGATGATGCCTTTCGGGTTGAAAGCTTTGATTTCTTCCAAAGGCATATCGAAAGAATGCAGTTCGCAGTAAACATGGGCTTCGCGCACGCGGCGGGCGATCAGCTGGGTAACTTGCGAGCCGAAGTCGAGAATAAGGATTTTGTCTTGGGTCATGGCGGAAACTTTGCAAAATGTAAGAAAACGGCGCGGCCGGGAGGGTAAATTTCAAATTTAAACCACAATAAAAAAGGCCGTCTGAAACGGCGGATTATACCATTGTTCAGACGGCCTTTATAGGGCAAAACCCAAATCTCTCATCTTTCTATTTTGTGTGTTTTTCAGGAATCATATCACTGCGCGAGAGCAACAGCAGGCAACCCAACACGACCATGCCGATGGCCAACAGCGGCGAGAGGTAAATCCAGTAGCTCATGTGCAGATAAATGGCTGTACCGATATAAACCAGCATCGGGCCGGAAACGATGGACTGTTTGTTGATGCCGTCCATAATCAACACGGCAAGGCCCAAAATAATTAATGCGCCGGCAATCATTGTCGATGTCGCAGGCAAAATATCCGTAGCGCGTAAAAACCAAATCGCACCAAAGATAATCAAAAATAAAGGCAGAAAAAGTGAGGGGCGGGACATAACAACGCTCCGTAAAGGTTTCAGACGGCCTGTATTATTGGGTGTGCCGGCCATGCAGGCAAGATATAAAAATGCAATCTTGTGTGTAATTATGCAAAGGTTGGTGCAACAAAAAAGGCCGTTTGAACCGCGGCAAACCGAAATCAAATATTTCAATTTATCCTCTTACAGACGGCCTTTCAAATCATCAGGCTTTTCCGGTGCTGCCGAATCCGCCTTCACCGCGCTCGCTGGCGGCAAACTCGTCCACAACCTTAAACGCAGCTTGGACAACCGGCACAATCACCATTTGCGCGATACGCTCCATCGGCTCGATGGTAAACGCTTCTTTACCACGGTTCCACAAAGAAACCTTCAATTCGCCTTGATAATCCGAGTCAATCAAACCGACCAAATTACCCAAAACAATACCGTGTTTATGACCCAAGCCGGAACGCGGCAACAAAACGGCGGCGTAAGCAGGGTTGGCTAAATGTACAGCCAAACCGGTCGGCACAAGATATACATCGCCCGGCTGCAATACAACAGCTTCATCCAAGCAGGCACGCAAGTCCAAACCGGCAGAACCGGGCGTTGCATAAGCAGGCAGGGAATCGGCCATTTTCGGATTTAAGATTTTCAGTTCGACTTCGGTTTGCATGACAAGACTCCGTATTGTTCTTTATTGAAAAGGGCTACGATTATACACAAATGCCCTTGAGGCCGTCTGAAAAAACGGAGTATGATTCAGTCAAACCTAAGGAGAAAAATCATGGATCTGCACAATATCCGCGAAGATTACAGCAAACGCGAGCTGTCGGAAGCCGAATGCCACGCCGACCCTATTGTCCAATTCGAGCAATGGCTGAACGAAGCGATTCACGCCGAAGTCAACGAGCCGACAGCGGTCAACGTTGCCGCCGTAGGCGAAGACGGCAGGCCCAACAGCCGCATGGTACTGCTGAAAGAAGTCAACCCCAAAGGCTTTGTTTTCTTTACCAATTACCACAGCCGCAAAGGCCGTTCCTATACTGCTCACCCTTTTGCCGCCATGACCTTTTTCTGGCCGGAACTCGAACGCCAAGTGCGCGTTGAAGGACGCATTGAAAAACTCGACGCCGCCGCTTCGGACGAATATTTTGAAAGCCGCCCGTATACCAGCCGTATCGGCGCATGGGCAAGCGCGCAAAGCGAAGTGATTTCCAGCAAAGCCGTATTGGTGGCTAAGTCCGCGGCCGTCGGTGTCAAACATCCCCTGCATGTTCCCCGCCCGCCGCATTGGGGCGGATACCTCGTTATTCCCGACCGCATCGAATTCTGGCAAGGCCGCCCCAGCCGCCTGCACGACCGCATCCAATACCGCCTGGTTGACGGCAACTGGATACGCGAACGCCTTTCGCCATAATTTTCGGATTTTCAAACAAAAATTTACTGGTTGAGTTACAATACAGACTTTCATCGGCAGGCCGTCTGAATTTGATTTTCAGACGGCCTTTTCCCCCAATCCAACCCCTGCCGCAACCGCCGCAGAAGAACCGCTTTTTCAAGCGAGTTAGGAAAAATCATGTCCAAACAGCCTTCCAGCAAACGCCAATGGCGCGACGGCGTATCCTCTACCGCCAAAAAACCTTCCAAACCGGCCAAATCCTTTGCCAATAAGAAACGTCCAGACGACGAACGAAAAACATCAGGCAAACCTTACGGCCAAAAAGTTTCAGACGGCCCTAAAGCTCAAAATACCGCGCCTAAACAACGTGCGGCCAAAGCCAAAAAACTGGTGGTCCGCAATCCCAACCAAAAAATCATGGAGCACGCCCGCGATTTGAAAGAACGCCGCAGCGACCTTTCACGCTTTGAACCCGAGCGCCTGCAAAAAGTCCTGGCCGCCTCCGGCGTCGGCTCACGTCGCGAAATGGAAGAATGGATCAGCAACGGCTGGGTAACGGTCAACGGCCGCGTAGCCCAACTGGGCGAAAAAGTCACACCCGACGATCACGTTACCGTCAAAGGCAGCATCATCAAACTCAAATGGGCCGACCGCCTGCCACGCATCATCCTCTACTACAAACAAGAAGGCGAAATCGTTTCCCGCGACGACCCGCAAGGCCGTGTCAGCATTTTTGACCGCCTGCCGCAAGCAGCCAGCAGCCGCTGGGTAGCCATCGGCCGTTTGGACATCAATACCAGCGGCCTTTTGATCCTAACCACTTCCGGCGAACTTGTTCAACGCTTTGCCCATCCCAGCTTTGAAGTAGAACGCGAATACGCCGTGCGCGTATTGGGCGAGTTGACCACCGAACAAATGCGCGTCCTGACCGAAGAAGGTGTCATGCTCGAAGACGGTTTGGCTAAAGTAGAACGCATCTACGAACAAGGCGGTGAAGGCGCGAATAAATGGTACAACGTCGTCATCAAAGAAGGCCGCAACCGAGAAGTACGCCGTATTTTTGAAAGCCAAGGCCTGACCGTCAGCCGCCTCGTCCGCGTAGGCTTCGGCCCTATCGGCCTGCCAAACCGCCTCAAACGCGGCCAGTTCTACGAACTCAATCCGGCAGAAGTCGCCAACATTATCAAATGGGCAGATATGCTACTTCCAGGCGAACGTCGCCGGAAGAAAAGTTAATGTAAGATAAATTGGGGCTCAGACTTTTGCAAAATCGTCTCAGCCCGACAAAATCTTGCCAAAGTCATAAAAATAGTGGGTATTGAAAGGATTTTCTTTATCCAACACATTCATCGGACTGCCATGTCCGACAAATAATACAGGCATTTTTTCATCGTTGCCTCCTTAATATCTGATGAGGCGGATTGTACGGATAAATGATTAAGCAATAAATCTCAATTTATGAACAACATATTTTCCCAGTAGGAAATGATGAAATATTCTTTGGGTTTGCTGCAAAGTTAAAAAGAGGTCGTCTGAAAATGGTTTCAGACGACCTCTTGGTTTTAAATAACAAGGATACATTACATACACAAAAGTGCGGTCAGATTTTCCAAAGTTTTTGCAAACCCTCTTTCAAACCCAACCGCTTTCATCATCAAGCCCTGCCCGTACTCAAACCTGCCTTGCCGTTTTCCCACAAAGTTTTCAGTAAAACTTTCCACGCCGACAATTTAGGATTGGGCTGTTTGCCTTGTCCGATCAAGTCCATTTGCGTCATATACCAGTTCATTTCCAGCATCGCGCCCGCTTTTTTATCAACCAACGCTACGCCCGTTTGGATGCGGTCGGTCTGCACGGTTTGGTAAGTGCCGTTTTGCATTTTGTTTGCCAAATCAGGGACTAAGGCAAACGGGCGGGCGACGCCGACCAAATCCAAATGGCCGCTGGCGAGTGCATCTTCCATGGCGTTTTGCGAACGGAAGCCACCCGTAATAATCAACGGAGCTTGGCTGAATCTCTACCAACTTCTAATGTACCGTTAGTAATACTGACATTAGAGCTAATATCACTCATGTTTCTTGGTGCAAATAAAGTGGTGCCACTCCCTCTTTGAACAAAGTCAACAATCTTAGTAGTAGGGGAAGCTGAGGTCATTTCAGGCGTGAAGTTAAAATCATCTGTTTGTGCGAAATCAAATTTGACCTTTTGAGGATTCTCTTCAAGTTTAATTTTTTCTACATCAAACGTGCCTGCTTTGTTGTTATCACCAATTTGGATGTTGGTTGTACCATTTCCTACTCTTAATGTCCCCGCAGTAAGTTTACTTTCATCTGCAACTAATACATTAACAGTATTGGTTTTAGAGCTCCAATCACTTGCGGCAACACGAATTTCGGCGTTTTTCGGGTACTGAAGCAATGAACCTTTACCGGTAACTGAAATTACCGTATTGGTGACATCTTCCGGGGTATCACGAAGCCATCCCCAAAAGTGAGGTGTCGGTTCAGTCCCTTCAAATTCACCGATTACCTGCCCACCATTGGAAACATATAAATTACCACTACCAAAGTTACCGATATTCATTGGATTATTGGCATCACTGGTTACAATGAGTTTACTGCCTTGCCCGTCAACGACAACAGTTCCTTTAGACTGGCGATGGTTGGCTATATGTAATGTCCCTTGTATATTTACAACAGAGCCCCCATCAATTCTAAGATTACCTTCATTACCATTACCACTACCAACTTGAACTAAGCCGTTAACCGTATCTGGGTTTACTTTCCCAAGGGTTTCCGGAATTCCGTCATTAGTCCCTGACCAAGTAACGCTTGCATTCGCAGCCAATGGCGCGGCTAATAGAAGCAACGTAAGTTTATTAAGTTTAAATTTTATAGTTTTTTTTCCTCTCTGTCTCAGAATTAAGACGGGGCGCGATCATATCACTTTTTTATTGCTGAAACAAATTAGCAACCATATTATAAGAACCAAAACATCTAATAAAAAACCACCTTCAGAAGAAGGTGGTTTTTGTTTTATATATTTGTTATTTGAATTACCAAGCGTAGCTATAACCTAACACGGCTTTCGCACCGGAACGGTTACCTTTATTGCCTAGAGAATGTTCTAAACGAAGATCTGCATGAATAGCGTGATTACCGAATGGTACATTTAAACCTGCACCACCTTCCAACCAAGTGCGGGAATAATTCTCGCCATATTTGGTATCACCGATTAAGACAGATTTTGCTTTAACAAAATCATGCCATACGTTTGCGACAAAATACACGTTTGGGTTACGTTGGAAGTCTTTGCTGTGGCTTAAACGCACACCAATACGTCCACGTAAGTTGTTGTCCGAACCTTGTGCAACATCACGAACTCCATCATGGAATGATTGAAGTTTTAAGCGTTGGTAAATCAATTGGGTTTGAGGTTCAATACGCCAGTTGGAGTTGCCCAATGCAAAGCTGTGACCACCCTCAACAGATAGTGCACCACTCCAACCATGTTGTCTTACTTCTGGATTAGATACAAAATTGTATTTGTTAGTTAAGTAAGAGAATTGCGCTACTGTGTCCACATAGGCATTATTTGGTGCACGGTATAAGTGATATACACCGATATTTGCTGCTGTTGTTTTACCTTTACCGGTATATTTATCAGCAGCCACAACGCCGTTTTCAGCACGATATTGGTCGTAGAAGCGACTATCTGCACGAGAATAAGCAAAATATACACCGCTTAGAGATTGTGGTACGCCATTTTGCATTTCGCTGCGGTTAAAGTCATAACCTACTTGTGCGACATATTGTGAACTATCAACGTCTAAACGGGAACGTCCCTCGGTTTCCAAGCGTTTACCGGAAACACGCGCCCAAACGGAAGAATTTGGTGATTGACTAATTTCACCACGACGTTGGTGTAACGTATCCAACACGCTATAACCCAATTCCATGTTGACTCGTGGCATTTGGATATATGCAGAAACCGGTGCCGCATAAATATCATGACCAAATGCTTTTAATGTCCACGCGTAAACAGAACGATCTTTTTTCGTTAACTGAGCTTCTCCGGCATTTCTTGTTTTTGCTGTTCCAGTAAACGTAGCTTGAGAGTTTATATCTGCGTCCCAAACCACAGGAGCTGAATACGCATCTTCATGAGCTTTACGAAGAATGTCTCCTTCAATATAACCACTAGCCGTTTCAACTACAGTATGACCGGTTGCTGAACGTGTAATATACAAAAGATCTGACTTGGTTGTGCTTGAGTCATTATTCCAAACGGAACTGACAATCAATTTTCCGTTATTAGAAGTATAGTCAAGCACTCGAAGTGTTTTATTTGCCGATTCATCATCAGAGGCAAGACGAATAGTACCTTCATTATTAACGGTTAACGCATCAGCATTATGACCATTTAATGCTAATGTACCTTTGGAACCAATATTAATCTCATTGGTTTTAGTTCCTGCACCAAAAAAGACATTATCTCTACCGACTTTCAATGTACCATCGGTAATATCAATTTTAGAATTTACGCCTCTCATGCTTGTTGGCGCAAATAACGTTGTGCCAGAACCACTTTGTATGAAATTAACATGAGATTCTTTCAGTGAACCATACGTGTGGATAATAGGGGTAAAATTCAACTCATCATTTTGGTCAAAGGTGAATGTTGGTTTTGTAAGACCAATAGAAAAACGTTTAACATCTAGTGTTCCACCTTTACCTTTGTTGCCAATTTGGATATTGGCTGTGCCATTTTCTAATTGCAACACACCTGCGCTGAGTTTACCACCATTAGAAATCAATACATCAACATTTGTTTCTTTGTGGCCGCCACCAACTACACGAATTAATGAGTCTTTATGATAAGAAAGTTCAGAACCTTCACCATCAATAATAATTTTAGTATTAATAGCTGTTCGACCATCTGGCTTATGAAGAAGCCATCCCCAAAAGTGAGGCGCGTTAGGATCACCATGAAATGTTGAGCTTACCTTTCCGCCCTCTAAAATAGAGAGATTCGCATTACTGTAGTTACCGATATTTAAAACCCCGCCTACATTTAATTCACTTCCGGCACCTGTGACAGTCAATTTACCACCGAAACCGTCATTGTTTTGATTTCCAATCATTACTGTATCACTGATATTTAACTTAGAGCCATTATCAATGGTCATTTCACCATTTGCTTGCCCTGCAGGGGTTGTTTTACCCCCCTCCGCAATGGTTAAAAACCCATTTATAGTATGCTCTTGATTATCCGTGATGCTTGTAGCTAAGCCACTAGGCAGAACGTTGGTTCCGTTATGAGTGATACTCGCATTAGCAATAAGCGGAGCTGATAATAAAACTAATGTAAGTTTATTAAGCTTAAATTCCATTATTTTATCCTCGTTTTTAATTAAATAGAGCTCGAATTTTAGCACGACATATACCCCAACACAAATCAAAGGAGTGTTTCGGAAAAAACTGACAGAAAACTCACCGCACTTTTCTAATTAAATCCAAAAAGTGCGGTAATTTTTCAAGGTATATTTCATATAAAAAATCGCCTTACTGCGGAACAATAAGGCGATTTATTTTAGATAAATAAGTCAGAATATTATTTTGCGTCTTGTGCCGGCGCTGCGACCGGTGCAGGATTAAATTTTTGTTCTAATTCGACACTTTGTTTTTGTAACTCGGCCATTGCATTTCTTAATACTTCAGCTTTTTCAGCATAAGCTTTTTGTTGCTCCGGTGTTTGTGTCGGGTTAGTGAAACTCATATTAGCTTGATCAACCAATAAACCACTCGCCAAGCTTAATACATTTTTGGTTTGCTCTTTGATAGATTTAATTGATTCTGCTTTTACATCTAATGCATCTAAGCTTGTAATTGTATCTTTTACTGATTGATTAAATGTTTCAATCGCTTCTTTCACTTTTTTCTCATCTTGAGCTTGAACTGCAGCCACCAAATCTTGTTGGAATTTTTGTTGTGATTGTAACTGTGTTTGTTCTTGTGCCTTGTTCCAAAAATTATGAATGGTGAAAACCGATTTAGCCGGACGACCTTTATTAAATAAATAGGCTGCGGTTAAACCGGCATGCGCCTCATTGGTCTTGGCGGCGGTTGTGGTGCGACGAGAGGAATTGGCTGATGAGATAGCCGTGCGCGGCGTGAATTTGTACGCCTGAAAAGCCTGCCTGTTCGGCAATTTTCGCGGTTTGCACAAATTGCTGAATCAGCCCGTTGATTTCGTCGGCACTCAATTCGCGCGGCGGATTGATGAAGCCGTCCATGCCCACCAACGGCACGGCGCTCGGCGCAAGCGGCGTTTTATTGACCACCGCAGGCGACTGTTTGCCCGCATGGTTGATTTGCATGATAAACAGCGTGTCGTTTTGCGTGCCGGCTTTTGCCCATTTTTTCAGCATTTCAAGACCACGGTCGTCTGAAATCACCACATCGTTTATCGAGCCTTTACCACTTTCGGTGACCATCACATTGCCCGTAACCAAAACACCCGCGCCGCCTTTTGCCCAAGTGCCGTACAGGCGGACGAGTTTTTCAGACGGCTGGTCGTTTTGGGCAAGTTGCTCTTCCATGGCGGATTTGAAGATACGGTTTTTAGCAGTCTTTCCGTTTGGAAAAGTGAACGGGGTAAATAACATAATTCTTCCCCTTAAGTTGATAAGTTTAAAAATGTAAACGTATTTGTGTAAAAATAAAGGGTTAACGGATAACCCTATTTTGAAAGCGGGCAATTTTGAGCCATCAAATCGGCAAGTTGTTTTAATCTCGCCACCGCATCCGCCATGGCAATACTGTAAAACCGCTCTTTGCCGACCTGTTCCACCGCCACCGCACCGGCTTGCAACATAATTTTCAAATGATGCGACACAGCAGGGCGCGACAGATGCAGATGCTCGGTCAGCTCATTCACATTCATCCTGCCGTGTTCCCACAGCACGCGCAGGATTTGATGGCGGTTTTCATCGCTCAACACGGTAAAAATAGGAATGCATTCGCGCATTAAATTCATAGTTTGTTGCGGCATATTCGGTTTCTTGAGTTTATATGTTTAAAAACTTAAACTCATTTTAAAGGGAATGAGGGGGAATGTCAAAGGGAATTTAAGAAGATGGTTTTAGTGTATAGTGGATTAAATTTAAATCAGGACAAGGCGACGAAGCCGCAGATAGTACAGATAGTACGGCAAGGCGAGGTAACGCCGTACTGGTTTAAAGTTAATCCACTATACAAATCACAGCGTTTCATCAATCATTATCTCAGTCTGCAAGCCGTTTCAGACGACCTTTTTCGTAATAAAGAGCGGTCAAATTTTTAAGTGTTTTGCAAATCATCTTAAAAATTTGACCGCTTGCATCATTATCAAGACCGCAGCCGTCTGAAACATTGATAGACCGGTTACTGATGTTCGCTTTCTGCCACTTTTGTCCATTTTGCCAATGTCTGCTTCATCTGTGCCTGAGGGATGAAGCGGGCCATCCGTTCTACTTCTTTGCCTTGATAAAACAACAGCCATGCAGGTACGGTCAGCACGTGGAAACGTCCGGCCATTTCGGGTATTTCAGCAATATCCGCTTTTACGGCATACACATTCTCCTCCACCGCCAAAGCTGAGTCAAGCTGGGCGCCCACGACCGTACAAACACCGCAGATTGGGGCTTTGATGTACAGTGATACTAAAGGGTGTGTGGCGATGGCCTGTTCGATGTCTTTCAAAGTGTGCAGTTGTTGCATGCCATGTACTCCTTTGAGCGATTAAGCCCTTTTCTAGTTGTCCAGAAAAGGGGCTTTTAACGAAATGAAAACAAGAAAACGTTTTGAGTCGTCTAGATTTTTTCCACAACCACTTTTGCCCGCGCTTTCAGGCTGTTCAACACTGGCGAGGTGGCGGCGGAGCGGTCGGCGAAATTTTGCAGGGTAGGAAGGTCGGCGTCGGCTTTTACTTTTACGGTTAGCACCAGATTATCCAGTCCGCCGTAGCCATCTTCCATGCCAAACAGTTTGGCCATGTCGATACCGCCCCTTGCGGATATTTCAAACTGTTCCAGTTTCACGCCTGCCAATGCTGCTTGCAATTCGAAACCTATGGAGCAGCAGCCTGCCGCAGCGCTGATCAGGTATTCCACCGGATTTGGGGCGGCGTTTTCACCGCCCATGCTTTTCGGTTCGTCTGTGGTAAAGGCTGGGAAGCGACGCACGGAGATTTCGTTCTTTGTGCCGGATACCCAGCGTGAATCGGCGCGTAATGCTGCCTTGCCTTTTGTATGGTCGTTTTCAATCGCTGCCATGGTAGTTCGGAAACGTTCGATATCTAACCCGTTAATCATGTTTTGTCCTTTCATATGATGAATTGCAGATGGTTTTTCGCTACACTTACACGCCCAATTTCCACGCGGAGATGCGCTTCAAATTATCCACCGTGTCGTGATTGACGATGGCGGCGAACGTGCTGTCCAGTTTGGCAATTTCAGCTTTGTCTTCATCGCTGAGGGCAAAGTCAAAGACGTTCAAGTTTTCCGCCATGCGTTCGGGTTTGGTGGATTTTGCCAACACGATGATGTCGCGTTCCACCAGCCAGCGGGTAATCACTTGCGCCACGGATTTGCCGTATTTCGTACCAATTAGCGACTGACAAAATGGTAGGCAAAAGCCCACCGCTTCAAGTTGATGTTTTATCATTAACCAAACACTTTTTTCAAATGTGCTTGGTAGTCTGCGAAGTATTGTTCTACTTGTGGATTTTTAACTACATCGTTACATGTAAATGTCGGTAGACGGGTCAAACCGATGAACTCGTTGAGTTTGTGGAAAGGCATGTACACAGCATCCACATCTTTGCCTTCAAAGAAGTCGCCTTCACGGGTGAACGCTTCAATCGGCGCATTCCAAGTAAGCGAAAGCATGTGTTTTTTGCCTTGCAACAAACCACCTGTACCGAAGCCTTCGGTCGGGCTGACACGATGACGGCCATCACTGCGGTAAAGCTTGCCGTGTCCAGCGATAAATACTTCGTCTATGTATTTCTTCACTGTCCAAGGCTCGTGCATCCACCAAACAGGCATCTGCCAAATTACGGCATCCATCCACAAGAATTTTTCGATTTCTGCCTCAACATCATAGCCAGCATCAATCACAGTTTCTTTTACATTGTGTCCAAGTGCGGTCAAAACTTCTTTTGCTTTTTTGTGAAGCGTGTGGTTTAACTCACCATGTGAATGGCCGAAAGCTTTACCACCGTTTAATAATAAAATGTTCATTTTTACTCCTAAGAATAAATAATTTATAAAAAAAGGATGTGATGTTTACGGATATTGACTTCTGTTCACTCTCATGAAAGTGCAGTCATTTTATGATTTGTTTTTATTGAGATAAATAGGGTTTAGCTTTATTATGTAATGAATTAAATTCACTAATAAAAGAGAGTTTAAAGAGAAAATGCAGAACTTTAACGAGCTGAATTATTTTTTGACACTCGCGCAAACGCAGAGTTTTGTGAAAGCGGGACAGCTTTTGGGGATTTCTTCTTCGGCGTTGAGCCATAGCATGAAAAATTTAGAAACGCGGCTGAACCTGCGCTTGTTCAACCGCACGACACGCAATGTGTCGCTGACCGAAGCCGGGCAGCAGCTTTTCGACCAACTTTCGCCGCTTTATCAAGCCATAAACCAAGAAGTCGATGCATTAAATGATTTTTTGAATACGCCATCGGGATTGATTCGCATCAACGCCCCGTCGATGGCAGCGGAAGCCGTGTTGTATCCAAAATTAAAGCCGATTTTGAACCAATACCCGAAAATCCGCTTGGAAATCGTGGTGGACGATCGTTGGGCAGATATTGTGAAAGAAGGATTTGATATGGGCGTTCGGTTAGGTAACAAGGTAGCGAAAGAGATGATTGCCGTACCGATTTCTGCGCCGTTCAAAATGGCGTTGGTCGCCTCACCCGATTATTTGGCGCAATACGGTTCGCCGAAAAATATTGATGATTTGCATCAGCACCGCCTTATCGGCATAAAACTCTCCGCTGAACACGGTACGGAGATGCAGTGGGAATTCAAATACAAAAAAGAGCTGATTACGTTCACGCCCAAATCGCAGTTTTCTATCAACAATCATCTGCGTCAGCAAGCCGTTTCAGACGGCCTCGGTATCACTTGGCTGCCGCATATCATCGCCGCAGACGCACTTCATTCTGGGCAGTTGGTCGAGCTGTTACCCGAGTATGCCATCACTTACGATCCGCTTTACCTCTATTACCCCAGCCGCCGCGGGCATTCGAATGTGTTTAAGCTGATTGTGGATGCGCTGCGGGTAGAGGTCGTCTGAAAATGCAAAAGCAGCCTGAGTTTCGTTTGCCGAAATGCAGGCTGCTTTCAAATAATCTCAATATGTCCGTCTGATTTTCAGACGACCTCTCCGTGCCGTCTTCATGACTGAGTGCTCTCGGAGTCCACGCCATTTATACGCGGATTAACTTTAACCACCATAACAAACGTCGTCTGAAAACCAAACTTCCAGTTTTCAGACGACGTTTTCAGTTCATAAACCTAAGCGTTATTTCTCTGCCTTCACCACCCGCTGACGGCGCGTTTCGCTCAACACCATACCTGTACTGACGGATACGTTCATGCTTTCGACCGTGCCGAACATGGGTATCGACACCAGCATGTCACAATGTTCGCGCGTCAGGCGGCGCATGCCTTCGCCTTCGTTGCCCATTACCCAAGCCACGCTATCGGGCAAGTCGCAGTGGTAAAGGTCGGAGTCGCCACCCATGTCCGTGCCGACAATCCAAATGCCGTATTCTTTCAGCTCACGCAAAGTACGGGCAAGATTGGTTACGGTAATATACGGCACAGTTTCCGCCGCACCACAGGCAACTTTGCTGACGGTCGCATTCAGGCCGGCGCTTTTGTCTTTGGGCGCAATCACGGCATGCACGCCCATCGCATCGGCAGTACGCAGGCATGCGCCGAGGTTGTGCGGGTCGGTAATGCCGTCCAATACCAGCAAAAACGGAGGTTCGCTCAGGTTTTCCAACACATCTTCCAAGTGAACATGGTTTTTGGAAGCATCGATAAACCCTACTACGCCCTGATGGCGCGCCCCTTTGCTGATGGCATTCAGGCGGTCGGCATCGGCAAAATGTACGCGCACGTTTTCAGAGGCCGCTTTTTCCAACACATCGCGGGTGCGCGCATCGGATTTACCCTCTTGGATATAGAGTTCGGTAATCGATTTCGGGTTTTGCCACAAACGGGCATTGACGGCGTGAAAGCCATAGATGAGTCGTTGGTTTGCCATGTTTTTGCTTTATCAAAAAATTCAGACGGCCATTATAACAAGTAAGGCCGTCTGAAAATTTTTTATTTCATCAAATAACCGAGTATGCCCGAAGTACCGACCCCGATTAATACCGTCACCAACATCGAAAACCGGCTGGCGGCCAATACCGTCAAAGCAATAGCAATCAACTCATGCAGTTTATCCGATACAAAATAAGGCGCAATCACAGAAATCAACACACAACCCGGCGCAGCCTCCATAACCACTTGCGCGCGACGGCTCAATGTACGGTTGCGCAAGGCAAAAAAGCCGATTAATCGGGTTGAATAAGTAACGGCCAACATGCTTAAAAACAGCAGAAACGATTGCAGCGACAGCAAATCCTTCATTTTTGCTCTCCCCACAAATACGCCGCTAACAAGCCCGACAACGTTCCGGCCGGAACATACCATGCGCCATCTACGGTCAAATAGGTTACGCATGCCACAATCAGGCTGACAAACCAAGGGCGTGAAGCCGCAAAGCTCTTCCACATCCCGCGCAGCAACACCAAAAACACCGCAGGAAACGCCATGCCGAAGCCCCAAGCCGCCACATCGCCAAACATCGGGCCGACTGCCGCACCAAATGCCGCAAAACCAATCCAAGTCACATACAAAATAAAGCACACGCCCGCATAAAACGGCATATTGAATGCAGACAAACCAAGCGCCTTGCGTTTTTGAATTTCAGCAAACGCCATTGCCCAGCTTTCATCACACATAAAAAACAGCGCGGGCATCGCCTTTTTCAGCGGCATATCCCTCATATACGGCGCAATCGCCGCACCCATCAGTATATGGCGCGAATTGATCATAAACGTAACCGTTGCAATCAGCATAATCGGCAAAGGATTTGCCCACAAATTGACTGCGGCAAATTCCGAGCCTCCGGCAAAGTTCATGCCCGTCATCAGCAGCATTTCCAGCCAACTCATGCCTTTCTGCCCGCCCTGCATGCCCAAAATCAGCGCCCACGGCAACAAGCCGATCAGCATGGGGGAGCATTCTTTGATACCGCGCAGAAATTCCGAGCGAGGAGAAACAGTTTGATTCATTTTGATTGAAACGGTTTATTAAAAAGAAGCGACGTATTATAAAGCAGGCCGTCTGAACAAGGTATAATACGGAAAAATTAGATTTATTTACGGAAACCGATATGACCCACACCGTCCATTTGCAGTTTGAAGAAATTGACAATACCGTGTTGCAACGCCTGTGCGGCGCGCTCGACAGCAATCTCGAAGCCTTAGGCAAAGCCCTTGATATCCAAATCAGCCGCCGCTTCGAACATTTCACCTTCATGGGCGAACTGGCACACGCCGGCCGTCGTGCCTTGCTGTCGCTTGCCGAAGCCGCAGAAAAAGGCGACTTGGACGACAACGCCATCAGCCTCGCGGCCGTCGAAGCAAAAACCGCAGATGAAAAACACGAAGAAAAACACCACGACCAACAATACTATTTCCGCACCAAACGCGGCAGCATCGGCGGCCGTACCCCGCGCCAAAACGGCTATATACGCGCCTTGCTCAACCACGATGTCGTGTTCGGCTTAGGCCCTGCCGGTACGGGTAAAACCTATCTTGCCGTTGCCGCCGCAGTCGATGCCATGGAAAAACACCAAATCGAACGCATCGTTTTGGTTCGCCCCGCAGTCGAAGCAGGCGAAAAATTAGGCTTCCTTCCGGGCGATTTGGCGCAAAAAGTCGATCCCTACCTGCGACCACTTTACGATGCACTGTATGATTTAATGGGCTTCGACCGCGTAACCAAATTGATGGAAAAAGGTTTGATTGAAATTGCGCCGCTGGCCTATATGCGCGGCCGCACCTTAAATGGCGCGTATGTCATTTTGGACGAAGCGCAAAACACCACGCCCGAACAAATGAAAATGTTCCTGACCCGTATCGGCTTCGGTGCCAAAGCAGTCATTACCGGCGACATCAGCCAAATCGACCTGCCGCGTAACATCAAATCCGGCTTGAAAGATGCACGCGAAAAACTGCGCGATGTAGAAGGCCTGTATTTCCACACCTTCACCAGCGAAGACGTCGTCCGCCATCCTTTGGTGCAGAAAATCGTCGAAGCCTATGAAGCAGCAGAAGAACAAGCTGAAAAGAAAAACGGCGAATAATCTTTTCAAACACTTCAGGCCGTCTGAAAATCAAATTTCAGACGGCCTTTCTACATCATTCTCCCCATAATACTGCTATAATCCGAAAATCAAGTAAAACAACGACTTCAAAAGGAAAAATATGACCCTCAAGCCACCCGTCCGAATCGCCGTTACCGGCGCGGCAGGCCAAATCGCCTACGCCACCCTCTTCCGTATCGCCGGCGGCATCATGCTCGGACGCGACCAACCCGTTATCCTGCAGCTGCTCGACCTGCCGCAGGCACAACAGGCATTGCGCGGCGTGATTATGGAAATGCAGGATTGCGCCTTCCCACTCCTTGCCGACATCTTCGCCACAGACGACCCCGAAGTCGCCTTCAAAGATGCCGACATCGCCCTCTTGATTGGTGCGCGCCCGCGTACCCAAGGCATGGAACGCGCCGATTTGCTGCACGCCAATGGTGAAATTTTCAAAGTACAAGGTGCGGCGTTGAACAAAGTTGCCAATCGCAACGTTAAAGTCCTCGTCGTCGGCAATCCGGCCAATACCAACGCCTACATCGCCATGAAATCCGCACCCGACATCCCGCCGGAAAATTTCACCGCCCTGATGCGTCTTGACCACCACCGCGCCGTCAGTCAAATTGCCGAAAAAATCGACCGCCCGATTACTTCCATCGAGCAAATGTGCGTCTGGGGCAACCACAGCCCGACCATGTACGCCGACTACCGCTACGCCACCAGCAACGGCGAGTCCGTCCAAGACATGATTACCGAACCCGACTGGAACACCGAGGTCTTCATGCCGAAAATCGCCGGACGCGGCGCTGCAATTATCGCTGCTCGCGGTTCATCATCTGCGGCCTCCGCCGCCAATGCCGCCATCTATCACCTGCGCGACTGGTTGCTCGGCAGCAGCGGCAAATGGATAACCATGGGCGTTCCATCCGACGGCTCTTACGGCATTCCCAAAGGTTTGATTTTCGGCTTCCCCGTCATTTGTGACGAAGGCAGCTACCGCATCGTCCAAGGCTTGGATTTGTCGGACGAATTCAGCCAAAAACGTATTGCCGCCACACTGGCCGAATTAGAAGAAGAACGTTCAGCCATCCAGGATCTACTCTAAAACAAAGGCCGTCTGAAAACCAAATTTCAGACGGCCTTTACCGTGCAGCCTTATTCCGCTACATCAATGCACAAATATTTCAGTTCCAAATACTCATCCGCACCATATTTGCTGCCTTCACGTCCTAAACCGCTGCGTTTTACGCCGCCAAATGGTGCTACTTCATTACTGATTAAGCCGGTATTGATACCGACCATGCCGTATTCCAAGGCTTCGCCGATGCGCCATTGGCGGGCGGTATCGGAGGTGAAAAGGTAAGCTGCCAAACCGTATTCCGTATTGTTCGCAGCCTCGATGACTTCGGCTTCGGTTTCAAAACGGAACACCGGACACAAAGGCCCGAAGGTTTCCTCGCGAGCTACCGCCATTTGCGCCGTAACGCCGCTTAAAACAGTCGGCTCAAAAAACGTTCCGCCCAATGCGCTCCGTTTACCGCCGGTCAGACAACTTGCGCCTTTAGCCAATGCGTCGGCGATGTGCTGCTCGACTTTCTCCACTGCTTTTTCCTCAATCAGCGGCCCTTGGTTCACACCATCCTCCAAGCCGTTGCCCAATTTGAGCGCGGCCACTTTTTCACTTAATTTGCGGCAAAATTCGTCGTAAATGCCGGATTGAGCGTAAACGCGGTTGGTGCAGACGCAGGTCTGACCGCTGTTGCGGAACTTGCTGGACAGCGCGCCTTCGACGGCTTTGTCCAAATCGGCATCGTCAAACACGATAAACGGCGCGTTGCCGCCCAGCTCCAAACTCAGTTTTTTAATGTCCGCCGCGCTGTCAGCAAAAATTTTTGCGCCGACTTCGGTTGAGCCGGTGAAACTGATTTTGCGCACAGTCGGATTCGTAGCGAATTCATGGCTGATTTCCGAAGCGCTACCACTGACAACAGGCAACAAATCCTGAGGTACGCCAGCTTCATAAGCCAGTACGGCCAACGCATACGCACTCAAAGGCGTGAGCGATGCAGGTTTGACAATCATCGCGCAGCCCACTGCCAAAGCAGGCGCAGCCTTGCGCGCAATCATCGCAGACGGGAAATTCCACGGCGTAATCGCGGCGGTAACGCCGATTGGCTGTTTCAACACGACCAGTTTTTGCGACGCCTTCACACTTGTCAGCACATCGCCGTCAATCCGCCTCGCCTCTTCGGCAAACCAGCGCACAAACGAAGCCGCATAATCGATTTCGCCGCGAGCCTCGGTCAGGCTTTTGCCCTGTTCCATCGTCATGATACGCGCCAGTTCTTCTTTGTTTTCTTTAATCAAAAAATACCAACGCCACAACACATCGGCACGCTCCAACGCAGTTTTTGCCGCCCATAATTTTTGTACCGCCTCTGCCTTTTGAATCAAAAGCTTCAGGCCGTCTGAATCAGTCTTACGGACAAATGCCAAAGCCTCGCCCGTTGCCGGATTGCCAACTTTGAGGCCGTCTGAAATCGGGGAAAAGGAAATATCGGGGTGGTTGAGCAGTTGGGAAAAGGTTTTCATGGGAAACGACCTTTCTAAAACCGAGGATATATGTTCATTATCATATTCACACCATGAAAGCGCAACTGAATTGCAAAATAAGCCGACAGCAAATGCCGTCTGAATATCTTACAGCCGGTCTTTGGTTTAGCGACATCATATTCATCTTAATAACGAATGAAATACGATTATTAATACTCTACCTCAAAAGGATAAGACACATGTATTACAACAATTTGCTATAATACAAAACTCATTTCAACTCTCATCAAAAATCCCATTTTCAGACGGCCTTTGTCTGTTTATAAGGCCGTCTGAAATGTTTTCCGTCCATCCTCTTCTGCCGAGCCATGATTCCATCTGATTTCATTGACGAGCTTTTGTCCAAAGTCGATATTGTCGATATTATCGACGAGCAGGTTCCGCTGAAGAAAGGCGGGGCGAACTATATGGCCTGCTGTCCGTTTCACAAGGAAAAGACGCCGTCGTTTTCGGTCAGCCCGACCAAGCAGTTTTACCATTGCTTCAGTTGCGGGGCGCATGGTTCGGCAATTGGTTTTGTGATGGAACATCAGGGGCTGTCGTTTCCGGAGGCGGTACAGTTTCTTGCCGACCGTGTGGGCATGACGGTGCCTAAAGTTCGCGGGCAGGAAGACAACCCCGAAATCCGTGCCGAACGTAAGAAAAAACAGCAGACTTTGGAAGAAACAACGGCAGCGGCAGCGGATTTTTATGCGCAACAGTTGAAATTCAATCCGGCAGCGAAGGCTTATTTAGACAAACGCGGCTTGAGTGCGGAAGTCATCGCGCATTATGGTTTAGGCTATGCGCCTGACGGTTGGCAGCCTTTGGCGCAAGTGTTCCAACCCTATCCTAATACTGCATTGGTGGATACGGGCATGGTCATCAACAACGAAGGCAAACATTACGACCGCTTTCGCCATCGGATTATGTTCCCTATCCGTAATCCGCGTGGGCAGGTTATCGGCTTTGGCGGCCGCGTATTGGACGACTCGAAACCCAAATACCTGAACTCGCCGGATACTCCTTTGTTTGACAAAGGGAAAAACCTTTACGGACTATATGAAGGGCGTGCTGCCGTAAAAGAGGCCGGACGGATTTTGGTGGTCGAAGGCTACATGGACGTGGTCGCATTGGCTCAGTTCGGTGTCGGCTACGGCGTAGCGGCTTTAGGTACGGCAACCACGGCGGAACACGTCAAAATCCTGATGCGTCAGGCAGACAGTATTTATTTTTGTTTTGATGGCGACAGTGCGGGACGTAAAGCGGCTTGGCGCGCGCTGGAAAATGCATTGCCGCAATTAAAAGATGATAAATCGCTGCATTTTTTATTCTTACCCGAAGAACACGACCCAGACAGCTACATCCGCGCCTATGGCAAAACGCAATTTGAGGATGCCTTGTTAAACCAAAGCAAGCCCCTATCGGAATACTTTTGGGAACATCTTTCAGACGGCCTCAACCTCAATACGCAAGAAGGCAAAGCAGAATTGGTCAAAACCAGTTCTCCGCTTTTGACTCAGATTACCGCGCCAGCATTGGGCTATCTTCTGAAACAAAAACTCAGCGAGCTGGTGGGCATTGACCCAGACAACCTTGCCCAGTTACTCGGACAAGAAGCACCAAAGCGGCACGTCAAACAAAAAAGTTACAAACTGCCGCCTATTTCTGTCAAACAACCAACCATGCTGACACTGGTTCAAAGACAGATACGCAGCCTCTTGATAAATCCGGCTTGGGCTTCATATATAGACCTGCCCGATTATCTGGCTTTAAGCGGCGACTTTGCCTGCCTTGCCAATTTGGCCGAAACCATCAAGCATCATGATACGACTCCTGCAACTGCACAAGTGCTTGAATATATGCGCGGTTCGCCCTATGAGGAAACCGTCAATCAAATCTTTTTATCGACCCTTCACTCTGAAGAAATGGAAGGGGATAACGAAGAAGATTGCGAAAGTTTCCAAATCGGCATGAAAAAGTTGTTAAATGAATTAAAATACAGTCAAATCGAAACTTTAAAGCAAAAAAGTATTCAAACTGGTTTGACCGAAAATGAAAAAAGACTATTGCTGTCGCTTTTGACGGCAAAGCAAAACTAACCCCTCAGGCCGTCTGAACAATCTAAATACACGCTGCGAAACATGACACGCAGAACACTCCATCTGTAATATTTTCAGACGGCCTCAGAGTATTAAAGTGAAATCTGATTTCACAACAAAAAGCTCTGCTCCGCCTTCAGGTACGGCCACATCACCGTAAACCGTCGGTATCCTATCAACCTAGAGAGCAATCCATGTCTAAAAATCAAAACTACGAAGAATACCAAGACCAAGACGACAACCGTCCCTTGAGTATCGAAGAGCAGCGCGCGCGTCTGCGCCAACTCATTATCATGGGTAAAGAACGCGGCTACATCACTTATTCCGAAATTAACGACGCCCTGCCCGACGATATGTCTGATGCCGAGCAAATCGACAACATCGTCAGCATGATTTCCGGCTTGGGCATCCAAGTAACCGAGCAAGCCCCCGATGCTGAAGACATCCTCTTGAGCGACAACGCCGCCGCCATGACCGATGACGATGCCGTTGAAGAAGCCGAAGCAGCACTCTCCAGCGCAGATTCAGAATTCGGCCGCACTACCGACCCTGTGCGCATGTATATGCGTGAAATGGGGCAAGTCGATCTGTTGACGCGCGAAGACGAAATCATCATCGCCAAAAAAATCGAAAATGCACTGAAAAACATGGTGCAGGCAATCTCAGCCTGCCCAGGCTCGATTGCTGAAATTCTGGCTTTGATCGAGCAAGTCCGCAACGATGAAATCCGTGTGGATGAAGTCGTTGAAGCCATCATCGACCCTAACGAAGTCTTATTGAACGAATTGGGCTTGGGTCATTTGGAAAATGCCAAACCAGATAATGAAGAAGGCGAAACCGATAGCGATGATGAAGATGGCGACGATGAAGATGAAGACGGTTCAGGTAGCGACTCTGAAGCCATATCAGCCGCCCATTTGGCCGAACTGAAACAAAAAGTTTTGGAACACTTCGCCTTTATCGAGAGCGAATACGGCAAAATGATCAAGCAGTTGGAAAAACACGGCAGCCAACATGCCAACTACCTGAAACACCGCGATGCCATTGCCAACAAACTGCTGGAAGTCCGTTTTGCCACACGTCAAATCGAAAACCTGAGCAGCAACCTGCGCAGCCGCGTTGAAAACATCCGCAAACTCGAACGTGAAATCCGCGACATCTGTATCGACCGCGTCCGCATGGAACGCGACTACTTCATCAAAAACTTCCTGCCCGCCATTACTGATTTGAAATGGGTAGAAGAAGAAGTAGCCAAAGGCCGTGTATGGGCAAATGCGTTGGATCGTTTCCGCCACGCCATCCTCGAAAAACAAACCGAGCTGGCAAATATGGAAGCCGAAACCCGCATTTCCATCGAAGAGTTGAAAGAAATCAACAAAAACATGGTGTTGAGCGAAAAAGAAACCTCAGCAGCCAAACAGGAAATGATTCAGGCCAACTTGCGTTTGGTTATTTCCATTGCCAAAAAATACACCAACCGCGGCTTGCAGTTCCTTGATTTGATTCAAGAAGGCAATATCGGCCTGATGAAAGCGGTGGACAAATTCGAATACCGCCGCGGCTACAAGTTCTCAACTTACGCCACATGGTGGATTCGTCAAGCAATTACCCGTTCCATTGCCGACCAAGCACGTACCATCCGTATTCCGGTTCACATGATTGAAACCATCAACAAAATGAACCGTATCTCGCGCCAATACCTGCAAGAAACCGGTGAAGAACCTGATTCCGCCAAACTGGCCGAGCTGATGGAAATGCCGGAAGACAAAATCCGCAAAATCATGAAAATCGCCAAAGAGCCGATTTCCATGGAAACCCCGATTGGCGATGACGATGATTCGCACTTGGGCGACTTCATCGAGGATGCCAACAACGTTGCGCCGGCAGAAGCTGCGATGTACACCAGCCTGCACGAAGTAACCAAAGAAATCCTCGAAAGCCTGACGCCGCGCGAAGCTAAGGTTTTGCGTATGCGTTTCGGTATCGATATGAATACCGACCACACTTTGGAAGAAGTCGGCAAACAATTTGACGTAACCCGTGAACGTATCCGTCAAATCGAAGCCAAAGCCCTGCGCAAGCTGCGCCACCCAACCCGCAGCGACCGCCTCCGCAGCTTCCTCGACAGCGAAGAAAACAAATCGTAAAAACAAACCGCAGGTTGAAAGACCTGCGGTTTTTTATTGGAATACGAAAAGGCCGTCTGAAAAACCAAATCTCAAAAGATTCAATGGTTTCAGACGGCCTTAAATTTATTTTGATAATTTATTCAGCCTCAGTGGTTTTCTTTTTCGGACGACGACGGCGACGTTTGAGTTTTCCATCAGTTGATCCACTTTGTTTCTGACGTTTGTGATCATTGGCCGCAGTCATTTGCTGACGGGTTTCCTCATCGGCATGTTGGAAAGTTGTCCACCAAGAAGCCATCTCTTTATCAACCTCGCCAACCTCGCTACGCAAAATCAGGAAATCATAAGCGGCTCGGAAACGGGCTTGTGATAGCAGGCGATACGGGCGTGCGCCGCGCATATTGTCGAATTGCGGCTGAAATTGCCAGATTTCACGCATGGTTGCAGAAAATCGTTGCGGCACGCCCCAACCTTTCTCTACCGTATCCCGCATAGTGTTCATCGCATCCATCAATGCAGGGACTGATTTTTGTCCATTACTCAGATTTCGTTGCCACATAACATTTAGTGTCGGCCACAATACCGCCGCCAATACGAAACCAACGGAAACGGACTTATCCGCACGGATACGTTCGTCGGTATTTTTCAACGCCAACATAATCATACGTTTATCGGCCGCTTCAGCAGTTTTCAAGGCATCTAAAAGCGGATGGATGCCTTCGGGAATGCCCAACTCGTTCAACCGTTTCAAACAGGCACGGGAATAACCGGAAAACAGGATTTTCAGAATTTCGTCAAAAAGACGGGCCACAGGCTCATTTTTCAGACGGCCTGCATATTCGGCAATCGGCAAAGCCGTTTGCTCTTCCACTTCAAAGCCCAACTTGCCCGATAAACGTACAGCGCGAAGAATACGGACAGGATCTTCCTGATAGCGTTCGGCAGGATCGCCTATCATCACCAATTTTTTATCGGCAACATCAGCCACGCCCTGATGGAAGTCCCAAATCTCCTCTTTAATCGGGTCGTAATACAGCGCATTGCAAGTAAAGTCGCGCCGCATGGCATCTTCTTCAATACTGCCGTAAGTATTGTCCTTCATAATACGGCCTTGCGCATTTTGCTGAACCTTATCGCCACCGCGGAACGTCGTGACTTCAATGGTTTCAGGTCCGATCATCACATGAACGATTTGGAAGCGGCGGCCGATAATGCGGCTGCGGCGAAATACTTTGCGGATTTGCTCCGGTGTGGCATCGGTTGCAATATCAAAGTCTTTGGGCTCGACCCCGAGCAACAAATCCCGAACGGCACCACCCACAACATAAGCCTGAAAACCGGCTTCATGCAGGCGTTTGGTAATTTTCTCAGCGGCAAAGCTCAACATATCCGCGCGGATACCGTGTTGCTCAAGCGGGATAATTTCCTTTTCGGGCAACGATTTGACGTGTTTTTTAGGCAACACTTTATGCAGCCATTTTTTTAACATAAGCAGCTCTTTTCACAATAAAAAAGGCCGTCTGAAACTTGTCTGGCTTAAGCCTTTGCACAATATTCTGCCGCAGAAGGGGTAAAACATTGAGCAAAGGCTTCAGACGGCCTAAAAAAGACGTGCCATTATACCTTATGGAAGTTCGATTAATTAGCGTATTGGCAAAAAATATCGGCTATAATGACGGTCTGACAACGATTCAGGCAGAACATCATGTACCACTACAAATCCGAAGCTACCCAATTCCTCGATAAACTCATGGAAGACAATCCCGAAATGGAAGCACAACGCCTCGAAAACCGCCATTTGCTGTGGGATGTTACCCTCAATCCGACAGAGCAGGCCGAATTTGAAGCGGCCAAAGTCAACAAAAAACCCTACACCTACTACCAAGACTAATCCCGTATCGGCATGACAACCAACACGCACAATACCGATCCGGCATTACAACATTACCTCAACAGCATCGGTCAATCCGAACATCCCGTTTTGACCGCATTGCGCGAGCGTACCCAATCACATCGTCTGGGAAAGATGGCCATCGCCCAAGAGCAGGCAGCAATGTTGGTGTGGTTGGCCAAATTATTGAATGCCCAAAAATATTTGGAAGTTGGCGTCTTTACCGGTTACAGCAGCACCGCCATGGCGCTTGCCCTCCCCGAAGACGGCAAAATCACGGCTTGCGACATCAATGTAACCTTTACCGATATTGCCCGCGAAACATGGCAGGCGGCAGGCGTAGCGCATAAAATCTCGCTTCATCTGCAACCGGCTTTGCTGACTTTGGACGATTTGATTGCGCAAGGCGAATCGGAAAGCTACGACTTGGCACTTATCGATGCCGACAAACCACCTACGCCGCAATATTTTGAACGCTGTTTGCAACTGGTACGGAGTGGCGGCGTGATTGCCATCGACAATATCTTGTTGGGAGGACGCGTCATGAATGAAGCTGCCGAAAATGATCCGCCCAGCTTGGATATCCTGCGCCATTTCAACCAAAATCTGCCGCACGATACACGCATTATTCCCATTACCCTGCCTGTCGGCGACGGTTTGACATTGCTACTAAAAAAATAAAACGACACAATCCGATGAAAACATTATCACATTTCCTGTTTCTTTTGCCGCTTACTCTATTGACCGCATCATGCGCCGTTTCCCATCCTCCCCAACCTGCCGACAATCCCAACTTTGTCCTGCCGGATATTCCGCGTGAGCCTTTGCCTGAGAAAAATATTCCCTATCCTCGTTTGGACGAACAAACCCAGATTGACCACTTGGGTATACAAATCGCCCGACTGGAACGCACGGTTGAAGAATTAAATCAACGCTTGCACACATTGGAACAACAACGAACCATCAAACGTCCGACTACTTCGGCTTCCAATCCCAAAGCCCAGCGATTGGACGACCGCAAGCTGAAAATGAATTATTTGGCCAATGGTGGCAGAGTGCCGTCTGAAACAGACTCAGCTTCGCAAAACGAACTGCGCCTTTATAATCAGGCGCAAAAATACTATCAGCGCAACAACTTCTCTGCCGCAGTGGCCATTTTGAAAGAAGCAGACGGAGGCAACGGTAGCGAAATTGCCCGCCGCAATATGTACCTGCTCCTGCAAAGCCAACAACGTCTGGGCAACTGCGAATCTGTTATCGAAATCGGCAACCGCTACGCCAACCGATTCCGCAATAGCCCGCAAGCTCCTGATGCCATGTACAGCATCGGCCAGTGCCAATACAAACTGCAACAAAAAGACATCGCCCGCAGCACATGGCGCAAACTGATACAAAGCTTCCCCAACAGCGAAGCGGCAAAACGTGCTTCTATCAGTCTCAAACAAAGATAAACGTTCAGACGGCCTTGTCATCTCCAAGGCCGTCTGAATATTTTTTACCCTTAATCCATTCAAGCAAAAGGAACTCCTCATGATCCAAGTCGGCATTATTATGGGCAGCAACAGCGATTGGCCGGTGATGCAGCAGGCAGCACAATTTCTCAAAGAATTCGGCGTTGAATACGAAGCGCGTGTCGTCTCTGCACACCGTACGCCTGATTTGATGTTTGAATACGCCGAAACCGCACGCGAACGCGGCATCAAAGCCATCATTGCCGGCGCAGGCGGCGCAGCGCATTTGCCGGGCATGGTCGCTGCCAAAACCACGGTTCCCGTCTTGGGCGTTCCCGTTCCCAGCAAATATCTGCGTGGCGAAGACTCCCTGCTTTCGATTGTGCAAATGCCTAAAGGTGTTCCTGTTGCCACATTTGCCATTGGCGAAGCCGGCGCGGCCAATGCAGCGCTGTTTGCCATTTCACTTTTGGCCAACGAAAATCCTGAATTGGCTGAAAAACTGGCCGTTTTCCGTGCTAAACAAGAACAAACCGTTTTGGCCATGGAATTGCCTGAAGCATAACTAATAAAGGCCGTCTGAAAGTTGTAAATGGAAACTTTGATTTCGTTTTACGATTGTTCAGACGGCCTTAGCCTTTTATCAAATTGAATTAATGCCATGAAAACCCTAGCATTCGTCCTACTCTCCACCCTGCTTTGCGCCTGCCAAAGTTCAAGCACTTCTGCTCAATCAACTGCCACCCCATCTCAACAGCAAGCCCAAGATACAACCGGCAATCTGATTATCTTCTATAATGCCCAAACCGGTTCCGCCCCATTGCTAAAAGCAATGAAAACCTCCGGCGCAACTTTGGTTTACGAATATAAAAACCTGCACGGCATTGCTATCCGTCCATCTTCCAAGACCAATATTGAAGATGCCATTGCCTATTTCAAAAAGGTAAACGGCGTTTTGTCTGTTGAACAAGACCGACTGCTTAAACTTCAATAAACAAACTATTTTTTGACCAAATAAAAAAGGCCGTCTGAAACGCATCACTACGATTTCAGACGGCCTTTACCTTTTCAATAAATTAAATCATGCCGCTGCCTTGCGCTTTAGGCTTGGCTTGACCGAATTCCAATTTGCTCAGTGCAGACAGATAAGCCTTGGCAGTCGCCACCAACACGTCGGTATCTGCGCCTTGACCGTTGACCACTCGATCGCCACGTTGCAGGCGGACAGAAGTTTCGCCTTGGCTTTCTGTACCTTGTGTCACCGCGTTGACAGAGTAAATCTGCAAGGTCGCGCCACTTTGAGCCACGCTTTCAATGGCTTTAAAGATCGCATCAACAGGGCCGGAGCCGGTAGCGGTAGCGTGTTTTTCTTCGCCGCGAATACTGAACACGATATTGGCACGAGGCTCTTCACCAGTTTCGGTGCTGATTTTTTGAGAGATGAATTTGTAGCTTTCAGCATTCAGGCTGCCCATTTCATCAGACACCAAAGCGTGCAAGTCTTCATCAAAGATTTCGCGTTTCTTATCCGCCAGCTCTTTGAAGCGTGCGAATGCCGCATTCAATGCCTCTTCACTTTCCAACTCGATGCCTAAATCAGCCAGCTTGGTTTTGAAAGCATTACGGCCGGACAATTTGCCTAAAGTCAGGCGGTTGGTTGACCAGCCGACTGATTCGGCAGTCATGATTTCATAGGTTTCAGGGTGTTTCAACACGCCGTCTTGGTGGATGCCTGATTCGTGCGCAAAGGCGTTTGCGCCGACTACTGCTTTGTTTGGCTGAATCGGATAGCCGGTGATAGTAGATACCAGTTTGGAAACCGGCACAATTTGCGTGGTATCGATGCCGGTTTCCAAGCCAAACAAATCATGACGCACCTTCAACGCCATCACGATTTCTTCAAGGCTGGCATTGCCTGCGCGTTCTCCCAAACCGTTGATGGTACATTCCACCTGACGCACACCTGCCTGAATAGCAGCTAATGAGTTAGCAACCGCCATACCCAAGTCATTATGGCAGTGGGTCGACCAAACTACTTTGTCGCCATTGGGAACGCTTTTGATAATGTTGCTGATACGCTCGTACCATACGGAAGGAATGGAGTAGCCGACAGTATCGGGAATGTTGATAGTAGTCGCCCCCGCTTCGATAACCGCCGTAAAGATTTTGGCAAGGAAGTCCAAATCCGAACGCACTGCGTCTTCGGCAGAAAATTCCACATCGTCAGTGTATTCTTTGGCAATTTTCACCGCTTTGACCGCCGCATCAATTACCTGCTGCGGCTTCATTTTCAGTTTGTGCTCCATGTGGATCGGGCTGGTAGCGATAAAAGTGTGAATACGTTTATTCGGAGCGGGGGAAACAGCTTCGCCTGCTTTGCGCACATCGTTTTCAACGGCACGCGCCAATGAGCAAACTGTAGATTTGGTAATGATTTTGGCAATCGCATTAACCGATTCAAAATCGCCCGGACTGGCTGCTGCAAAACCTGCCTCAATCACATCGACACCCATCTTTTCCAACTGGCGGGCAATACGGATTTTCTCCTCTTTGGTCATGGATGCACCGGGCGACTGCTCGCCATCGCGCATGGTAGTGTCAAAAATAATTACACGATTGGTCTGTGTCATTTCTGTTCTCTCCAGAGATTCGTTTTTTTGTAAAAAAGCATTCAAATCAAGCGGTCTGCCTTGTGCTTCCGCCAAAGCGGTCAGTTTTTGCAACTGAGCCAAAGGCAGGGAACCGCGTGTACGCCATTTGTAGATAGCCGCTGTGGTCGCAGCATTTTCTGGGTCGTGCTGTTTCAGGGCTTCGGCCAGCGCGTTTACGCCGCCAAAATAGGCAACCAAACGGTCAATGTCTAATTGCATGATGTTCCTTGTCCAAATCTGATTAAGATTATTGTGTTCTGGTTGTGCATTATACTCATTTTAGACAAAACGACAATCTATTTTTATCAAAATATTGGTATAAATTTTAAAACCTGAGAAATTTTTATACATTTTGTCTAATTTAGACTATTAAAAGCTCCTCTCAAACCGAACATATCCTAAATATAGTAAACTAATCCCCTATTTCCCCGATTTGAAACACATTATGCCCCACACCATCCCTACCAACCGCTCCGACATCGAATGGCGCAACGAAAGCACCCAAAAACCGCCCAAGCAAGCGTTTTACATCCAAGAAGCAGCCGCAGTAGAAATTTTAAAAAATGCCCACGCGCAAACTGCAACTGTTTGGACTGGCGATTTTCACAATGCCAAGCAAGTCTTGGCTGCAATGAAAAAACGTATCCGCAGGCTGTCTGAAAAAAAGAAAGGCACACCTGCCGATATTCAGACGGCCTTTCACGCCCACCGTATGAAACAGGCTCAGCAAAGCCGTTTGCTCAATATGCTTGCCGTTGAAATTCAACCGAATTTTCAACTAGATAATGCACGCGCACCCGACATCTACGCCGCCCTGTACGATGTTTACGACACACCAAACGACAAACCGTTTCTCTTACCGCTGAATCAATTACTGGGTTTTATTGGTGCACACGAGTGGCACAAAAAAGGCATAGACATTCCACAGCTAGACGGAAAAATCCATGTTCCTTTCGGCGTATTCTCTCCACTGCGTGGCGAATATTTGGATTTAATCGCCCAAGCGCCACTTGCTCCCAATATTCAGACGGCCTTTGACATCGGCACCGGCTCAGGCGTTATTGCTGCTATTCTCGCCAAACGAGGCATACCCGACATCATTGCCACAGACACCAACCCCAAAGCAATTGCCTGCGCCACAGCAAACCTCGAACGCCTAGGCTTGGATAAAGCTGTCAGCATTCAATCGATTGATTTATTTCCCAAAACTTGCGCTGACCTTATCGTCTGCAATCCGCCTTGGCTGCCGGCAAAACCGACCTCCGCTATTGAGACTGCCCTTTACGACCCCAATCATGCCATGCTGACTGCGTTTCTCAACGGCGTACGCAAGCACTTAAATCCAAACGGCGAAGCCTGGTTGATTATTTCAGATCTAGCAGAACACTTGCATTTGCGCGATAAAGACTTTTTACAACAATGCTTTCAGACGGCCTCGCTCAATGCAGTCGATATTTTGAAAACCAAACCGCAACACAAAAAAGCAATAGATGAATCCGATCCTTTGGTGTTTGCCAGAAACAAGGAAACCACTTATCTATACCGTTTGAAAGCGATATAAAATCAAGGCCGTCTGAACATTCAGACGGCCTTTAAGCATTTCTACAAAAGAAAACGGCATATCCGTAAAGATATGCCGTTGATGGGAGCAGGGACTGCTATATTTGGCAGTGGTTTGTGTTTTAGTCCTCTTGCGCCGCTGTTTGCAGGTAGTTTGGCAAACCAACTTTGCCAATCAATTCCTGCTGAGTTTCAAGCCAGTCGATGTGTTCTTCGTTGATGTCTTTTTGTTTTTCCAACAAATCACGGCTGACGTAGTCTTGTTGTTCTTCTGCAAGAGCGATGGCTGCAACCAGAGCATCATGTTTTTCATACTCTTTTTTCAGATCGCAGGCAATGATTTCTTCGGTAGATTCACCGATCAACAGTTTACCCAATTCTTGCAGATTAGGCAGGCCTTCCAAGAACAAAATACGCTCGATTAGATCGTCTGCGGATTTCATTTCACGGATGGACTGTTTGAAGAAATGTTCGCCCAATTCTTCAAAGCCCCAGTTTTTCAAAATGCGGGCATGCAGGAAGTATTGGTTAATGGTAATCAGCAACAAACCTAAGTTTTTGTTCAGCTCGCGAATAACTAAGCGATCACCTTTCATTTTCAGCTCCTTATACGTTATACGCTAGATTACAGTTGGCTTTGGTAGTAGTTGCCTTCGCCGACCAATTCGATCAGACGCAGTTGTTGTTCCAACCAGTGAGCGTGATCTTCTTCAGTGTCTTTCAGTTGAGCAACCATCAAATCGCGGGTAACATAGTCTTGAGCTTCTTCGCACAATTTGATGCCTTTTTTCAACGCATCGCGTACTTCGTATTCAGTGTTCAAGTCTGCTTTCAGGCAGGAAATTACGTCGGTACCGATGTTCAGTTCGGCACGGGTCATTTTAGGAGTACCGCCCAACATCAGGATACGACGGATGAAGTCTTCAGCGTGAGTGGTTTCTTCTTCCATCTCGTGGTTCAAACGTTCGAACAGTTTGGTGTAACCCCATTCAGAGTACATGCGAGAGTGGATAAAATATTGGTCGCGAGCAGCCAACTCACCAGACAATAATTCGTTCATGTAATCAATAACTGCTTGGTTGCCTTGCATAATTCTTTCTCTTTCTTTTAAAAGTTGACGATCACGAAATGAAGATTCGTGTGTTGTTATGGAATGACGTAATTGTATGCACAAGTAGCACTTTTGACAAATTTTCTATTTAAAATACAAACAATTATCAAAAAATTTAACCCGCCTAAAAGGCCGTCTGCAAAATTAATCCCCTGTTTTTAATAACATTTTTTTGACATTAGTATTAAGAATCCATTGCATTATTCAAAAACATTTACATTCGTTAACCATAAATAAAAGCAAATAATCCAACAAAATCAATCAAATTTAATTATGAATTATTCTCAACTGCTTTTGCCTCATTTTTTTGAATCTTCTACTCCGTCAACACTTGGGAATCGTGCTATAATTACCAGTTATCTTTTTTTTTAAGCACCTAGCTGAAACACATAAATCATCATGAAACAAATCCGCAATATTGCCATCATCGCCCACGTCGACCATGGCAAAACCACATTAGTTGACCAATTGCTGCGTCAGTCCGGTACATTCCGTTCCAACCAGCAAGTAGAAGAGCGCGTAATGGACAGCAACGATCTTGAAAAAGAGCGCGGCATTACCATTCTTGCTAAAAATACTGCCATCGAATACGAAGGCTACCACATCAACATCGTAGATACCCCGGGACACGCCGATTTTGGTGGCGAAGTGGAACGTGTATTGGGCATGGTTGACTGCGTCGTACTGTTGGTTGACGCACAAGAAGGCCCTATGCCGCAAACCCGTTTCGTGACCAAAAAAGCCTTGGCTTTGGGTCTGAAACCTATCGTTGTCATCAACAAAATCGACAAACCGTCTGCCCGTCCAAGCTGGGTTATCGACCAAACATTCGAATTGTTCGACAACTTGGGCGCAACCGACGAACAATTGGACTTCCCTATCGTCTATGCTTCCGGCCTGTCCGGCTTTGCCAAATTGGATGAAAACGACGAGAGCAGCGATATGCGCCCTCTGTTTGAGACCATTTTGAAACACACGCCTCCTCCAAGCGGTAACGCAGACGCAACACTGCAACTGCAAATTTCCCAACTGGACTACGACAACTACACCGGCCGCCTCGGTATCGGCCGCATCCTGAACGGCCGTATCAAACCCGGCCAAGTCGTTGCCGTCATGAACCATGAAGAACAAGTTGCCCAAGGCCGTATCAACCAACTTTTGGGTTTCCAAGGCTTGGAACGCGTACCTTTGGAAGAAGCCGAAGCCGGCGACATCGTGATTATTTCCGGTATCGAAGACATCGGTATCGGCGTGACCATTACCGACAAAGACAATCCAAAAGGCTTGCCGATGTTGAGCGTGGACGAACCGACGCTGACGATGGACTTTATGGTAAACACCAGCCCGCTGGCGGGGACCGAAGGCAAATTCGTGACCAGCCGCCAAATCCGCGACCGCCTGCAAAAAGAATTGCTGACCAACGTCGCCCTGCGTGTTGAAGATACTGCCGACGCTGATGTATTCCGCGTTTCCGGCCGTGGCGAATTGCACCTGACCATTTTGTTGGAAAACATGCGCCGCGAAGGCTTTGAATTGGCAGTCGGCAAACCGCGCGTGGTATTCCGTGAAATCAATGGCCAAAAATGCGAGCCTTACGAAAACCTGACCGTGGACGTACCGGATGAAAACCAAGGCGCCGTTATGGAAGAGCTTGGCCGTCGCCGTGGCGAATTGACCAATATGGAAAGTGACGGCAATGGCCGTACCCGCTTGGAGTACCACATTCCAGCACGAGGCCTGATCGGTTTCCAAGGCGAATTCCTAACCTTGACCCGCGGTACCGGCTTGATGAGCCACGTTTTTGACGACTACGCACCGGTTAAACCCGATATGCCCGGCCGTCACAACGGCGTACTGGTTTCTCAGGAGCAAGGTGAAGCCGTTGCTTACGCCCTGTGGAACTTGGAAGACCGCGGCCGTATGTTCGTTTCTCCAAACGACAAAGTCTACGAAGGCATGATTATCGGTATTCACAGCCGCGACAACGACTTGGTGGTAAACCCTCTGAAAGGTAAAAAACTGACCAACGTCCGTGCCAGCGGTACAGATGAAGCCGTGCGCCTAACTACGCCAATCAAATTGACTTTGGAAGGTGCGGTTGAATTCATCGACGATGACGAACTGGTTGAAATTACGCCACAATCCATCCGCCTGCGTAAACGCTACCTGAGCGAATTGGAACGTCGCCGTCATTTCAAAAAACTGGACTAATTCTGTTTGATTGATACGTTTTAAAATTAAGGCCGTCTGAAAAGTGTTTTAGAAATCTTAGATTTCATTTTTACACTTTCAGACGGCCTTTTATCATCTGTTCAAATAAAGTAAATCGGCATTTCTTCCGCTTGTACCGCCACTTCATCAGCGCGATCATTCTTACGATATTGCCCCGGCGATATCCCATATTGCTTTTTAAATGCCTTGCCAAAATGCGTTTCCGATTGAAAACCGACCGAGAGCGCAACCGATAAAACCGAATCCGCCGTCTGTTTCAACAATAATGCCCCCTGTTGCAAGCGGATACTGTTTACAAAGGCGTGCGGGCTTGTTCCTGTCTGCTGCTTAAATACCCGCATCAACTGGGCACGAGATAAGTTGGCTATCGCGGTCATTTTCTCGATATTCCATTCCTCTTCCGGCTTATCCACTACTGCCTGAAGCAAATTCCGCAGGCGTTTGTCCTGCCAACCATTCAGCAAACCGCTTAATTGCGCTTCCCCATTTTTCTCCAGGCTGGCTCGAAGTAGAAATACCAACAATACCGAAGCCAATGCGTTCACAACCGCTACCGAGCCAGACAAAGCCTGACCGCTCTCATACTGCAACAATGCCACCAAATACTGCAAAGAAGGATGGTTGATATTCAGTAAAACCGTATCAGGCAGCCCTGCCATAATATCCGCCTGCGCTTCATATTCAAATCGCGCGCAGAAAAGATGCAAAGCCGCATCGCCTCCTGCATGACTCTGCTTGACTTTAAATGCGCCTCTTTCACTCGTCAGCACGTTGACACCGAGATTTTCACAACTGCTATCGCTGCTCAAAGTATGCCCTACGCTGCGCGGGAAAAAAATGACATCCCCTGCACTCAGCAGCCTGGCCTCTTGCTCCCCATCAATTCGGATATAACCCGAACCGGCAGTTACGATATGCACCAAACCATGCGCACGCTTTGGTTCATGCCGCACATACCACTCCCCCTGAAACAGACATTGAACATCCACGCTGCCTTTTACCTGCGCCAATTCGACCAGCCTATCCACAATATCCATAGTGTTTTTTACCAATAAATGAGATGTTTTGACGAATTAAATCTTACGATTATTGCAATAATACACACACCAAACACAAACGGATAGGATTTTTTATCTTATCCACTCACATTAAGAAAGGACATATCGTGTTTAAAGACTGGCCTGAACATACCGCCTTAGTAAAAAAATCATTCGGCGAATTGGGTAAAAAACATCCTAAAATGCTGCAAGCCTACGGCGCACTGGATCAAGCAGCCGCTGCCGAAGCACTGGATGCCAAAACACGCGAACTGATCGCCATTGCCGTTGCCATTACCACACGTTGCGAAAGCTGCATCAGCGTGCATGCCGCCGCAGCAGCCAAAGCAGGTGCAACCGAAAGCGAAATCGCAGGCGCATTGGCCACCGCTATCGCACTGAATGCAGGTGCCGCTTATACCTACGCTTTGCGCGCTTTGGAAGCAGTAGAAACCCAACGCTAATCGGTTTGTAAAATCAGGCCGTCTGAAAGCCTACTCCCCTTTCAGACGGCCTGATGAAATGCTAAACTGATAAAGTTATCATATTGTTTTCTGTTCTAATAGGAGATTGAACCATGAAGAAACTGCTGACCGCCGTACTTTTTGCCGCCGCTATTGCCACTCCTTTGGCCGCTTCCGCAGCCTCTATGCCTAAGGTTGAAAAAAGCGCGGCACAACCTGCAAAAGCAAAAGGCGTTTGGATTGATGTCCGCTCTGCCGAAGAATTTAAAGAAGGCCATTTGCAAGGTGCACTCAATATTCCGCATGACCAAATCGTTGACCGCATCAAATCCGTCAGCCCGGATAAAAATGCGCCGGTAAACCTCTACTGCCGAAGCGGCCGCCGTGCAGAAGCCGCGCTGACTGAGCTGAAAAAAGCCGGCTACACCAACGTAACCAACCATGGCGGTTATGAAGACTTGGTGAAAAAAGGTTTGAAATAAACCTAGTTGATTTTAAAAAGGCCGTCTGAAACTTTTCAGACGGCCTTTATTGCCATTACAGACAGCAACTTCCAAATCTCAAACGTTTGCTGAGACCGGTTTCGTGAATTAATTGTTTGATAACCAAAATATTGGTGTTATCGGCCATCGCCCGAATGCTGTGTGCTTCCATCGGCTCAAGACGGATAACTTGCAAGCCTTCGGTTTGCAAAACTTCGTCCACCGTTTTGATTTCGGCTTTGCCGTTTAAAACCAAAAGCAAAATAATCGCATCCGCCTCATAGGCCGGAATTTCATTATCCTTCTGCAGTGAAAGCTGAACAATCTCCTGATTGCCGTCTGAAGCAATCACGCCGCCCAATAAAGCTTTGGGGTCTAACTCATAATGTTTCATTATTATCCTTTCCGCCCAAACGTTGCCGATTCGTGGACAATCGCTTAAGCAAACCAGTACAATACCGCCCATCTTACCGATGGACACAATATTGTCACATGAACATATTAATCTCAAACGACGATGGTTATCTTGCGCCCGGTTTGGCAGTTTTGGCAAGAGTGTGCGCAGAATTTGCCAATGTCAGGGTGGTTGCGCCCGAGCGCGATCGCAGCGGTGTCAGCAATTCCCTAACTTTAGACCGTCCTTTACAACTGAAACAGGCGGAAAACGGGTTTTACTATGTGAATGGTACCCCGACCGACTGCATTCATGTCGGCCAGCATGCCCTTGCCGACTTCAAACCCGACTTAGTCTTGTCCGGCATCAACAACGGCGCAAACATGGGCGACGATACGCTTTATTCCGGTACGGTTGCCGCCGCGACGGAAGCCTATCTGATGGGCATTCCTGCCATTGCTTTCTCACTTGCCGATTCCAGCGGCCGTTATTGGGAAACCGCGGAAAAAGCCGCTTGGATACTGCTTTCCTACTTTCTCAAACGCCCTATTTCCGAACCCATCTTATGGAACATCAATATCCCTGCCGTCGCACCTGAGGATATCCAAGGCATAAAAATTACACGGCTCGGCCGCCGTCATCATGAACAAAGCATTGTTCCCATGTATAATCCACGTGGCGAACAAATTTATTGGATTGGGCCGGTCGGCGATGTTTCCGACAGCGAAGAAGGTACCGACTTTGGCGAATGCGCGTCCGGCTTCATCACGGTTACCCCCCTGCAAGTCGATTTGACTGCCTACGGACAAATGGAGCAAACCGCTTCCTTTTGGTCAGAAATCCCTGCGCCTTAACAGTCCCTAACAGCCGAACACTTGAGAAACAAGCATATTTTTATTATGATATGCCTCGACGAGAACAATTACCCGAATACGAAAGTCATTAACATGTTGAAAAAAAGTGTATCTTATGCCGGATCGGCAGCTTTGGTTTTATTACTTGCAGCCTGTGCCAGCCAACAACCGGCTCCTGTAGTCGTCGGCACACAAAGCGGTGGTTCAACAACAGGCTCTACCGCTGACAATCCTTACGGTGCAGCGCCTTACAATACCAACACCAGCCCAGCGGCAGATGCTCCATACACTCCGCCGGCAAGTACACCTGCTCCAACATACAACAGCGGCAGCACCGGCACTTACACACCTTCTTATGCGCCTGTTGATATTAATGCGGCGACACATACTGTTGTTCGTGGTGATACCGTTTACAACATCTCCAAACGCTACAACATTACCCAAGACAATCTGCGTGCATGGAATAACCTGGCCGACAACACCATCAGCATTGGTCAAACCCTGCGCGTAAAACCTGAAGGCTACGTTGCACCGGCAGCTTCTACAAGCAAACCTTCTACTCCAACAACGACAACCACTGCTCCTGCTCCAAGCACACCTGCCAATACACCAACCGTGTCTACCGGCAGCAGTCGCAACGTCAGCGGCATTATATGGCAGCGTCCGACTACCGGTAACGTTATCGCCAACTTCGGCGGCAGCAACAAAGGTGTGGATATCGCCGGTACACAAGGCCAGCCTGTTGTTGCAGCGGCAGACGGTAAAGTCGTTTACGCAGGCTCAGGCTTGCGCGGTTACGGCAACTTGGTCATCATCCAACACAACTCCTCATTCTTGAGCGCATACGGTCACAACCAACGTCTGCTGGTTAATGAAAACCAAACCGTTAAACGCGGTCAAACCATTGCGCACATGGGTAATACCGATGCATCTCGTACCCAGTTGCACTTTGAAATCCGTCAAAACGGTAAACCGGTCAATCCAGCAAATTATGTTGCCTTCTAAGCTGATTCAAGCAACCTAATTTCAATTCAATCCCTGCCTAAATGTCATTTAGGTAGGGATTGTTTGTACCGGTTTCCCATGAAATTTCATCTTCCCTTTCTTTATACCCTGCTATTGGGCGGTTGCGCCGCGTTTTTGCCATCATTGGACGAACGCACCCAAAGCAGTTATCTTGACATACCTGCAACCCCGCGGCTGGACAGCGCATTAGGCATTCCTTCTACGTCCTCCAAGACCGATGTTTCCCATATCTATCTGCTGAACGATGCCCATGAAGCCTTTGTCGCCCGTGCAGCCCTGATTGAATCCGCCGACCATACCCTCGATTTGCAATACTATATCTGGCACAACGACATATCCGGCAAGCTTCTGTTCAACCTGATTCATCGCGCGGCCGAACGCGGCGTCCGTGTGCGTTTGCTTCTGGACGACAACAACACCAACGGCATGGATGATCTCCTGCTGGCACTCGACAATCATCCCAATATCGAAGTCCGCCTGTTTAATCCCTTTATTTTCAGAAAATGGCGTGCACTCGGCTACGTTGCCGACTTTCCGCGACTTAACCGCCGAATGCACAACAAATCGTTTACCGCCGACAACCGTGCCACCATTTTGGGCGGACGCAATATTGGCGACGAATATTTTAAGGTTAACGACGATACCATCTTTGCCGACCTCGATATCCTCGCTACAGGCCGCGTCGTAACCGAAGTTTCCCAAGACTTCGACCGCTATTGGGCAAGCCACTCCGCCTATAACGCAACCAGCATCATCAAACGGGGAAATCTGCAAAAAGGATTGGCAGAGCTCAATTACACCGACCAAGATAAAAACCAAACGCTCATCCGCTACCGTCAAAGCATCGAACACTCCAACCTCTATCAAAAAATGCAGAGCAACCTTATGGAGTGGCAAAGCGTCAGCACACGCCTGATCAGCGATGACCCGGCCAAAGGCTTAGACCGCGACCGGCACAAACCGCCTATTTCCGAACGCCTGCAAGATGCCCTCAAGCAACCAGAAAAAAGCGTTTATCTTGTCTCCCCTTATTTTGTACCCACAAAATCAGGTGTTAAGGCCATAGAAAAGCTGATTCACAACGGTGTGGACGTTACCGTCCTGACCAATTCCCTCCAGGCGACCGACGTTGCTGCTGTCCATTCCGGCTACGTCAAATACCGCAAGCCTTTGCTTAAAGCCGGGGTCAAACTTTACGAACTCCAGCCCAACCATGCCGTTCCGACCTCCAAAGACCGCGGCTTGACCGGTAGCTCCGCCACCAGCTTGCATGCCAAAACATTCATCGTGGACGAGAAACGCATTTTCATCGGCTCATTCAACCTCGACCCACGCTCTGCACGCCTCAATACCGAAATGGGTGTCGTCATCGAAAGCCCCGAAATCGCAGGCCAAATGCAGCGCACCCTCGTAACGACCACCCCAAGCTACGCCTATCAGGTAACGCTTGGCAATTACAACAAACTATACTGGTATGACCCAAGCGAAAAACGAACTTACGCACACGAACCCGAAGCCAAGTTCTGGAAACGGATGACTTCAAAAATCCTGTCCATCCTGCCCATAGAAGGATTATTATAGAGGCCGTCTGAAAACAAAAATCATGCGGCTGGAGGAATTCACCATGTCTCGACTCATCTGCAAAACCCTATTTGTTTGTACCACCGGCCTATTGTTGGCCTCCTGCGGCACCACTGGCAAGCATAAATCCCACAAGCCGCAAACAACCGCCAGAACAGTCCAACCTGTCCGTATTTCCCATATCGACCACACCCAAGGTTCGCAGGAATTGATGCTTCACAGCCTAGGCCTGATCGGCACACCCTATAAATGGGGCGGCAGCACCACAGCTACAGGCTTTGACTGCAGCGGCATGATTCAATTCGTCTATAAAAACGCCCTCAACGTCAATCTGCCACGCACCGCGCGCGATATGGCCGCAGCCAGCCGAAAAATTCCCGACGGCAAATTGAAAGCCGGCGATCTTGTCTTCTTCAATACCGGCGGCGCACACAAATACTCCCATGTCGGCCTCTACATCGGCAATGGCGAATTTATCCACGCCCCCAGCAGCGGTAAAACCATCAAAACCGAAAAACTTTCCACTCCGTTCTACGCCAAAAACTATTTGGGCGCACATACTTTTTTTACTGAATAAATCAAGGCCGTCTGAAAGGTATCGCAATATCATCATTAAAGGCCTGTCAATCTTGCAGCAATGTTATTTTAGAGTTTAGAAATCGCTATCCAAATATTCAATTAAATATTTTTACAGGAAAATAGAATCATGGAAAAAATAAAAAATTATATAGAATTCAAGAAATTATTTAAAAATATAACGGAAAAATTTGTCAGAGATTTAGATATAACATTAATTGAAGCAGCTGAATATTCTATAATTGAATTCGAAATTTATTTATCTGAATATCCGGAAGATAGTACATTTATTTTTACAGCATGGGCAATCTATCTGTTAGAAAATAACTGTCTCAATGAAAGAGGAAAAGATAATTTTTTCATCGCGGAAATGAAAAAATGTTATCAACAAACTAATTTGGATAGAATAAAATCTATCTATTCTTCGAGTGACTATCATATTTTTGCTAAGGATGTAAACAAGATTCAACAAACATTTAAATTAAATCTTGCCAATATCATGCAGCAAGAGTAGCAACTGTATTTTTAACCCCGTAATACCTTTCAATCTATTGCCGATGAGTAACGCTTGATTGCAAGATACGCCCATGCAAAAATTTACCCATAATAAAGAAACAGAAAAATAACAATTAGTTTCAACAACTTAAATCATTTTCCGCCCTGTCATTTTACAAATACGAAACCATCAAGGATATATCATGCACACAGAATCCGTTCTAACCCTCCTCAAAACACTGCAAAACCAAATCTGCGCCGCGCTGGAGCAAGAAGATGGCGAAGCCAAATTTGTGCATGAAGCATGGACTGGGAAGCTGGGTATCGGCGAAACCCGCGTATTGAAAAACGGCGCAGTATTCGAGCAGGCAGGTGTGAATTTTTCGCATGTAAAGGGAACAAAAATGCCGGCTTCTGCCACTGCCCATCGTCCGGAATTGGCAGGCGCGACGTTTGAAGCCATGGGCGTGTCGCTGGTCATTCATCCGAAAAATCCTTATGTCCCGACCAGCCATGCCAATGTGCGCTTTTTTATTGCCTATCCTGAAAATACCGAACCGGTTTGGTGGTTTGGCGGCGGCTTTGATTTGACGCCGTTTTATCCTTTTGAAGAAGATATCGTGCATTGGCACACAGTGACTCGGGACGTATGCGCGCCATTTGGAGAATCGGTTTATCCTGAATTCAAACAATGGTGTGACGAATATTTCTATTTGAAACACCGTAACGAAACACGCGGCGTGGGCGGCCTGTTTTTTGACGATTTAAACCGCTGGGATTTCGATACCTGCTTGAATTTTATCAAGGCAGTCGGGGAAGGCTATATCGCAGCGTATCTGCCGATTGTGGCCAAACGCAAAAATACGCCTTATGGAGAACGTGAACGAGATTTCCAACTCTACCGTCGCGGACGCTATGTGGAATTTAACTTGGTTTGGGACAGAGGCACGCTGTTCGGCCTGCAAAGCGGCGGTCGTACGGAAAGCATTTTGATGTCCATGCCGCCTTTAGTACGCTTCGAGTATCAATATGCGCCGGAAGAAGGTTCTCCAGAAGCCGCATTAAATCAATTTTTGGTAGCGCGAGACTGGCTGCAGGAATTCGGAAAATAATATCTGTTTGCAATCAGGCCGTCTGAAAAGCTGTTTTTAATCATAAATCCTGCTTTTTCAGACGGCCTTTGCTTCAATTGCTTTGAATTTGCATACCTTTGCCTATTGCGCTGTTTCATCTCTATAGAGTTTTTGAGACAATGCGCCCATATAAAAATCACCTCACAAACCACACTAAAAAGGAATAATCGGTGAAACGCATTTTCTTATTTATCGCAACCAATATCGCAGTTCTGGTTGTCATCCGTGTTATTTTGGCTATCTTGGGCATCAACAGTACCGACCAAGTCGGCAGCCTGTTGGCTTATTCCGCAGTCGTCGGCTTCAGCGGCTCGATTGTCTCCCTGCTGATGTCGAAAACCATCGCCAAACATTCAGTCGGCGCCGTCGTTATCGACCAGCCACAAAGCGAGGAAGAAGCTTGGCTGTTGGCAACTGTTGAAGCGCAAGCCCGCCAATGGAATCTGAAAACGCCGGAAGTAGCCATTTACGACTCTCCCGAGCCTAACGCCTTTGCAACCGGCGCGACCAAAAACAGCTCGCTCGTCGCTGTCAGCACCGGCCTGCTCGACCACATGACCCGCGATGAAGTCGAAGCCGTTTTGGCGCATGAAATGGCGCACGTCGGCAACGGCGATATGGTAACGCTGACGCTGATTCAAGGTATTGTGAATACTTTTGTCGTCTTCTTGGCGCGTATCGTTTCCAGCATGGTGGCGCGCAACAATGACGGCAGCACTTCGCAAGGTACATATTTCATGGTCAGCATGGTATTGCAGATCGTATTCGGCTTCCTCGCCAGCATCATTGTGATGTGGTTCAGCCGCCAACGCGAATACCGCGCCGATGCGGGTGCTGCAAAACTGGTGGGCGCGCCGAAAATGATTGCCGCCCTGCAACGCTTAAAAGGCAGCACCAGCGATCTGCCGCAAACCATGACCGCAATGGGTATTGCCAGCGAAGCCAAAGACTCTTGGTTCAGTACCCATCCTTCTTTGGACAACCGCATCAACCGTTTGAAAAACCGCTAATCGAAAAACATCAAGGCCGTCTGAAACATCCATTTCAGACGGCCTTTTTTTTATTTCTTCATCAAAGCCCGTTTGATGATAATCATCCAGTCTTTCTTATCCAACAGCGGCCGTTGGTTAAACACGTCATATTTGCAACCGTCCAGCTTCTGCAAAATCAACTGGCCGCCGACAATAATCATGCGCAGCTCAAAACCGATTCGCCCTTTGAGGGTTTTGCCCAACGGCGAGCCGGCCTTCAGCATTTGAAAGGCACGTTGGCACTCGTGCGCCATCAATCGTTGAAAAGCAAAGTCGGCTTTACCGGCCGCAATCTGCTCTTCGCTGACTTTGAACTTCTGCAAATCTTCCTGGGGGATGTACACGCGCCCTTTCTGCCAATCCACCGCCACGTCCTGCCAGAAATTAATCAGCTGCAAGGCAGTGCAAATGCCGTCGCTTTGCGCCATGCTCACTTCATCGGTTTGCCCGTACAAATGCAGCATAATGCGCCCCACCGGATTGGCGGACAAACGGCAATAAGCAATCAATTCACCAAAGTTTTCATAACGGGTTTTGACCACATCCTGACTAAACGCCGCCAGCAAATCATAAAACGGCTGCAACGGTAATTGAAACGGCTCAATCGCTTCGTTGTACAAACGCTGCATCAATACCGTTTGCGGTTTCCCGCCTTGTGCAATGCGGTCTAACTCTGCCTTCAGTTCGTCCAGTTGGCGCAGGCGTTCCGCTGCTTCGGCATTGCCTTCGTCGGCAATATCGTCCGCTGTCCGCGCAAAAGCGTAAACGGCGTGAACCGGCTTGCGCAAACGGCGCGGCAGCACAATGGAGCCGACTGGGAAGTTTTCGTAATGATTGACTGACATGGGAAATCCGAAAATTTAAAATAAAGTGTTTTTGCTGACAGGCTGTCTGAAATTCAGACGGCCTTACGTTTGGCCGCAAAGAAATCCTGCAATACGCTTTGGCATTCTTCTGCCAATATGCCGCCCAAAATTGCGGTATGCTTGTTCAGACGTTTGTCGGCAAACAAATCGACCACGCTGCCTGCCGCACCGGTTTTGGCTTCGGCCGCACCATAAATCACGCGCCCGACCCGCGCCTGTATCAAAGCAGATGCGCACATAGAGCAAGGCTCTAATGTGATGTACACATCGCAATCTTCCAAACGGTAGTTTTGCAGGGCCTTACCAGCAGCGGAAAGCGCGTTGATTTCGGCGTGGTGGCTGACATTGTGGTCGCCAATGCAGGTATTGTGTGCCGCTGCGATTACCTTGCCTTGATATACGATGACCGCGCCAACGGGTACTTCGCCCAATGCCGCCGATTGTCTGGCCTGTTCTATCGCCAGCCGCATAAAGGCTTCCATATTGCTTTGCGAAGGGAAAACGGCAACAGGCGGATGGTTTTTCAAGGCCTCGCCCAGCTCCGTCTTTCTCTCCTCGGAAATATGCCGGACATCCACACCTGAAACCAGCGTATCCAGTTGCCACAAGGTGCTTTTGGTTACGGTCAAACCAGACGCTTTCAGCAATAGAAATGCGCGGACTGCGCCGATTTCCTGTAAATCTCCCAGTGTACAAATACCCAATTCTTTTAATGCTGCCAATGTTTTAGGCGCAAGTGGTGGCGTGGTCAGCATGGATTATTCCTGAAAATGCTGACGCGCCAAGGCTAAGGCCGTCTGAACATAATCGCTGTCTGCGTAAGGATCTAACGTGTGCGCCAAAGGAATTTTCCGCAACCAGGTCAACTGGCGCTTGGCAAGCTGGCGCGTGGCGATAATGCCTTTTTCGACAAATGTGTCATAATCGGTTTCGCCTTCGAGATAATCCCAAGCCTGACGGTAGCCCACGCAGCGCATAGACGGCATATCGGCATGCAGCTGCGGATAATCACGGCGTAAGCCGTGCATTTCATCGAGAAAACCGTGTTCCAGCATATTTAAAAAGCGTTTTTCGATTTGGCGGTGTAACAAATGACGGTCTTCGGGGATAAGGGCAACCGTGCATAAATCCAATAAAGGCGCAGCCTGCTTCTGCTCCGTGAAATGTTCGCTCAAAGGCTTGCCGGTCAGAAGATAGACTTCCAAAGCGCGTTCAATACGCTGGCTGTCATTGGCTTTCAGACGGCCTGCCGTCATCGGGTCAACTTCCTGCAAACGGCGATACAGGCCTGCCAGACCGTGTTCGTTTTTTTCTGCTTGAAGTTGTGCGCGCACCGCCGCATCTGCGCCGGGCAAATCGTTCAAACCTTCCGTCAGCGCGTGGAAATACATCATCGTACCGCCGACAATCAGCGGATAGCGACCGCGCGCATGTATTTCATTCACCAAGCGCACGCAATCGCCAACAAAATCCGCCGCGCTGTAACTTTCCAGCGACGAGATAATATCAATCAAATGATGCGGTACGGCGGCAAGCTCTTCGGCAGTCGGCTTGGCCGTACCAATATCCATGCCGCGATACACCAGCGCAGAATCCAAACTGATGATTTCCACCGGCAACGATTGGGCAATATTTAAGGCCAGTGCGGTTTTACCGCCGGCGGTCGGGCCGAGTACGGCGAAGGCTTTGGGCGCGTTCATAAGAAAACGGAAAAATTAAAAATGCGATTATAGCAAACCCGGGCAAACCATATTTCAGGCCGTCTGAAACATTTGCTCTACATTATCAAAAGCGTTACACTTGCTGCGCCGCTTCAGACGGCCTTTTATATTGATTTCAAACCTGCTGCTGCCGTCATTGCGCCGGCAAGTCAAGCCGTCAGCGACACTGCGTCGCTGTAAACACGAAAGAACACACTATGACCGTATCTCCCGTAGCCTTGCGCCGTCAAACCGAGCGCAAGCCGCATCCGACTGCGCGTTATTGGAAAAAATGCGATGTCGAGGCTTTGTTTGGACTGCCTTTCCTCGACCTCGTTTTCCAAGCCGCCGAAATCCACCGCCAAAACTTCAACCCGCGCGAAATCCAACTTTCCACCCTGCTCTCCATCAAAACCGGCGGTTGCCCCGAAGACTGCGCCTACTGCCCGCAATCGGCACACCACAACACCAATCTGGGCAAAGAGCAGATGATGGATGTGGACGAAATCGTCGAAAAAGCCAAAATTGCCCAATCGCGCGGCGCCAGCCGTTTCTGCATGGGTGCGGCATGGCGCGGCCCCAAACCCAAAGACGTGGCTGTCGTTTCCGAAATCATCAGCGCGGTGAAAGGCTTGGGTATGGAAGTTTGCGGCACCTTCGGCATGCTCGAAGACGGCATGGCTGAAGACTTCAAAAAAGCCGGTTTGGACTACTACAACCACAACCTCGACACCGACCCCGAACGCTACAACGACATCATTCACACGCGAAAACACGAAGACCGCATGGATACTTTGGGCAAAGTCCGCAATGCCGGTTTGAAAGTCTGCTGCGGCGGCATCGTCGGCATGAACGAAACCCGCGCCGAACGTGCCGGCCTGATTGCCAGCCTTGCCAACCTCGATCCTCAGCCCGAAAGCGTGCCGATCAACCAGTTGGTTAAAGTGGAAGGTACGCCGCTGGCCGATGCCGAAGATTTGGACTGGACGGAATTTGTCCGCACCATCGCTGTGGCGCGGATTACTATGCCGCACAGTTACGTCCGCCTGTCCGCAGGCCGCAGCAATATGCCGGAATCCATGCAGGCCATGTGTTTCATGTCTGGCGCCAACTCAATTTTCTACGGCGACAAGCTGCTGACTACGGGCAATTCGGACGAAGACGGCGACCGCCTGCTGATGGAAAAACTGAATTTGTATCCGCTGCGCTTTGAATTGGAAGAAGAATACAAAGCTGCACAGGAAACGCCCAAAATCAAAGTCGACTATTAACCGCCATCATAAAAGGCCGTCTGAAACTTTCAGACGGCCTTTTATCGTTATTCAACATCGAAACTTTCAATCTTCCGTATCCATTCTTCCTTTTCCGCCTCGCTCAAAAACGAAGCGCGGAACGAATTGGCGCACAAGGTTTTGATTTCTTCCGCACTCAAATCCAACACCTCGGCAAGCGCTTCAAAATTGCGGTTCATATAGCCGCCGAAATACGCCGGATCATCGGAATTGACGGTTACCAACACGCCGCGTTGCAACATACGGCGCAAATTGTGTTTTGCCATTTCCGGAAATACTTTTAATTTCAAATTGCTCAACGGGCAAACGGTCAACGGCATTTGCTCTGCAATCAAACGCGCCATCAATGCCTCATCTTCTTCCGCCCGTACGCCATGATCGATACGGCGGACATGCAGCAAGTCCAAAGCCTCATAAACATATTCCGGAGGGCCTTCTTCTCCGGCATGTGCCACCGTCAACAAACCCTCCGCCCGCGCCTGCGCAAACACGCGCCCAAACTTAGACGGCGGATGCCCCAGCTCGCTCGAATCCAAGCCTACGCCGATGATGTGTTCTTTATAAGGCAAAGCCTGATTTAAGGTTTCAAATGCGCTTTCTTCCGACAAATGCCGCAGGAAACACATAATCAAACGCGTACTTATGCCCCATTGCCGCCCGGCTTCACGGCAGGCTCGGACAATGCCGTTAATCACGGTTTCAAACGCCACGCCACGCGCAGTATGGGTTTGCGGATCGAAAAATATTTCCGTATGCACGACATTGTCTTCTCGGCAACGCTCAAGATACGCGCGGGTCAAATTATAAAAATCCGCCTCGTGCAACAAGACGCCGGCACCGGCATAATAAATATCCAAAAACGACTGCAAATTATGAAAATCATAAGCCTGCCGTACCGCATCGACATTTTCATAAGGAATCGCTATGTGGTTGCGCTTGGCGA
>ERZ773022.66-NODE-66-length-101927-cov-8.140726_pt1 | contig 101927 bp, 93 predicted proteins | sample MGYA00580839_ERZ773022 | MGnify/ENA primary metagenome ERZ773022 (study PRJEB29015, sample SAMEA2738020) | human oral metagenome | biome: human oral; feature: human-associated habitat; material: dental | place: China | collected 2044 ...
CGTTTACGGCGTGGACTACCAGGGTATCTAATCCTGTTTGCTCCCCACGCTTTCGCGCCTCAGTGTCAGTTACAGGCCAAAAAGCCGCCTTCGCCACTGGTGTTCCTCCTAATCTCTACGCATTTCACCGCTACACTAGGAATTCCACTTTTCTCTCCTGCACTCAAGTTTAACAGTTTCCAATGACCCTCCACGGTTGAGCCGTGGGCTTTCACATCAGACTTATTAAACCACCTGCGCGCGCTTTACGCCCAATAATTCCGGACAACGCTTGCCACCTACGTATTACCGCGGCTGCTGGCACGTAGTTAGCCGTGGCTTTCTGGTTAGGTACCGTCTCTTATATGTATAGTTACTACATATCCATTCTTCCCTAACAACAGAGCTTTACGAACCGAAATCCTTCTTCACTCACGCGGCGTTGCTCCGTCAGGCTTTCGCCCATTGCGGAAGATTCCCTACTGCTGCCTCCCGTAGGAGTCTGGGCCGTGTCTCAGTCCCAGTGTGGCCGATCACCCTCTCAGGTCGGCTATGCATCGTCGCCTTGGTAGGCCTTTACCCCACCAACTAGCTAATGCACCGCAAAGCCATCTCATAGTGTTAGCATAACCAACTTTTAAATATCTCTCATGCGAGAAATACTGTTATCCGGTATTAGCTATCGTTTCCAATAGTTGTCCCAGTCTATGAGGCAGGTTCTTTACGTGTTACTCACCCGTTCGCCGCTAAGTTTTTCTAGTGCAAGCACCAGAAAAACTTCGCTCGACTTGCATGTATTAGGCACGCCGCCAGCGTTCGTCCTGAGCCAGGATCAAACTCTCATGAAAAATTTGAATTTTCATGAGCTTTGAAAAGCTCATTTTAATTACTGACTTATTGTATCTCTTTACAGAGATAAGAAATTGTTGTTTCTTCATCACTAAGATGAAGTCCCTACACATTTGGTTTGTCTTCTTTGTTCAGTTTTCAAAGGTCAATCGTTGTTTTGCAACAACTCCTATATATTAGCATAATATAGGCATTCCGTCAAACAATTATGTTTGCTATTTTCAAACCTTTTTTGAAAATGGTTTAAAAGCGAACGTTCGCTCAACAGTGATATTAATTTATCATAACCGAAGTATGTTTGCAACTGAAAAGATGTAGAATTCTCAAAAAAATAATACAGTTCACAAAATCTGCAAACTGTATTTATTTTTAACTCTATTTAAGTAATGCTTGGAGTTTACTTTGGTTGATTTTCGGATAACGATTCATAATCTCCTGAATAGTTTCTAAAATCTTTTCTTGGTAGCCAACAAGGTCATTTTCAATCTGAAGAACTAGTAATGGCTCATGTAAACTCATACGAAGCAGTAACCAACCTTCACCGAACTCTCCTTTAAAATCAATGCGAATTCCTTCTTCATTTTCTTGGTTCACTGTCCAATCTTTAGGAATCCATTGCGGGAACTCATTAATTACTTCCATACCGTGGCTCTTGAAATCTTCTGTTTCTATTTTGAAACGAACTTCCACCACTTCCTTTGGTTGAACCAATTCTTGAATTAAAGTATCTAATGTTTCGCCACGCTCAATCAATCTTGGGAGAAGCATTAAAATCTTCGCAACTACATACGCACCATCATCTAGGAAGTAGTTTTCCTTGAAGGCCGCATGCCCACTCGTCTCAATTGCTAATTGGCAATCTGTTCCTGCTTCATTCAACTCAATTGCCTTATTAATAACATTGCGATATCCAGAAATGTAACGGTATTGATGTCCGCCTAGTTTTGTAATAAATCTCTTCAAGTGTTCTGTTGTTGGTGAGTTCGTCACAATTGTTGTTCCTGGATGCTCGCTAATTTCAATGACACTCAGCACAGCAATCAAGTTATTTCTATTTAATAATTCTCCGTCTCCTGTTACGACTGCCGCTCTATCTACATCCGTATCAAAAATCACACCATAATCTGCACCTACTGCAAGAACCTGATTCTTAATACTTTCCATCGCTTCTTTATTATCTGGATTTGGAATATGATTTGGGAACGTTCCATCTGGTTCTAAAAATTGCGAACCTTCCGTATTAGCCCCTAACACTTCAAGTACCTTTTCCGCATAGAAACCACCAGCTCCATTTCCAGCATCTACAATAATATGAAGACCTTCGAGCGGTTTCTCTTTTTCACTCCCGCTTCCCTTGCGAATCAACTCTACTAAGTGGCAGCTATAGCGTCTAAAGATACTTTTTGCTTCTATAGTAGCGAAAGGCCCTTGTGGCAGCTCTTCCTCTTCATCAACTAAATCTATGATGTCGCGAATATCGCTCGATTCCAGCCCTCCTTCACGTGTGAAGAATTTCAGCCCATTATAATAGAAAGGTAAATGACTGGCAGTGAACATCACGGTTGCGTCGCAGTTAAATTCTTCAAACTGCGTTGCCATAAACATACTTGGGGTTGTCGCCATTTCAAAATCAATTACGAAAACACCAAAAGCGGATAACACTTTGATAAATTCTCTCGTTAAGTCTGGTCCACTAATACGACTATCGCGCCCAATCCCAACGACTAATTCCGTAATCTTTTTAGATGGATAACGTTTCTGTAACCATTTCACAAAAGCACTCGCAATTAAACGGCTCTCCTCTACCGTTAACGTTGCATCAAACTCTTCTGTTTCAATGGCAATACCACGAATATCTGAACTTAGTTGTAACTCTTTGATTTTTGACATGGGAATCCCTCCTTAGCTCTAGTCCTATTTTACCAAAAGCGCTGGTCTATTAATAGAAGGTTTTCAAAATTTATCCTACAAAAACAAAAAGCAAGCAGCCTTTGCTACTTGCTTTTTCAACTCAGCTATCATGAGTTATGATTTACGATAGGTTAATTGAATATATCTTTCATACCATAAATCGACATATTCAGGCGAGAACGGCCCTTTTTTGTTATTGATCCAATCCACAAGAATTTCAACGTTTGCCTTTAAGATTTGATCAATCTCTTTTGAATAATGCATTTGACGGCGATGCAATTCATATTCATCGACATCTAGCAATCTCTTTTCGCCATCAGGGAAAATCTTGATATCTAAATCGTAATCAATATATTTCAACGCTTCTGCATCTAATACATAAGGTGAAGCAAGATTACAATAGTAAGAAATTCCTTTTTGACGAATCATCGTTACGATATTGAACCAATAATGTTTGTGGTAATACAATAACGCTGGCTCTCTCGTCAACCATCTTCTACCGTCGGACTCAGTCACAAGAGTATGATCATTACAAGCGATAATTGCTTGATCGCTTGTCTTCAAAATCATGCTATCGCGCCAAGTGCGATGAAGACTACCATCATGTTTATAACTCTTGACAGTGATGAATTCTCCTTCTCTGGGATTCTGCACCACTATATCCAACTTTCTATATCTATTTAAGAGTAAACTCTTAGTTATTTCAAATCATTAGTAGTATAGCATATTTCTACCATTCTGTGAACAAAAATCAGATTAGCTGTGATTCTTCTTATAAAAGTTCTTGAGAAGCGAGTAATTCACACATCTTCCCTTGTACTCTTGACTGAGGTAGTTGCGCCATCTCCTCTTTAGTGACCCATTGCAATGTACGCGTTGCATGCTGTTCTAACGCTCCTGAAGCCGTTGCACATTGCAACTCAATATCCCAGCGTTGATGACTGAAAATATGTTTCGCGGTTTTGGGTAAAATTCGAGTTGGTTGAAGTTTCATCTTATACAGACTTTCAAACTGAACTTCTAGCGGGATATTTTGGTTAATTGCATATGACGAATCGTCTTCTGCAATCCCTTCAAACAAATCAATCGACTCTCCCACCGTACTAAAATCACGAATCAGCGGGAAATGCCAAAAACCACTCAACAGATCTGCTTGCGTATTCTTCTCTACTAAAAATCGTCCCTTTTCATCTTGAATGACAAATGCTCGCCATTTCATCGGCGTTGGTTTCTTTTTCGGCTTCTTAATTGGATAAATATGCATCGTTCCATTTTGATACGCCGCACTAAACTCTTTCACAGGGCTTTCTTCCGGGCGCGGATTTACTGGAGATTCGATATCCGACCCTAAATCCATCAACGCCTGATTAAAGTCTCCTGGCCTTTCTGGGTCAATTAAAATTTCAGCAATTTCTTGGAACGCCCAACGATTACTTGGATTTCCAATATCTAAGTTCACTTCAAACAATCGACTAATCACACGCATTAAGTTACCGTCTACTGCAGGTTCTGGTAATCCAAAAGCGATACTTGCGATTGCGCCTGCCGTATAAGGTCCGATTCCTTTTAACGAGAGAATCCCTTCATAAGTATTCGGAAACTCTCCGCCAAACTCTTCCATTATTTGAATCGCTGCTTTTTGCATATTACGAACGCGTGAATAATAACCCAAACCTTCCCAACATTTTAATAACAGCTCTTCGGGAGCCTCTGCCAAGTCTTTTACCGTTGGAAACGTCGCTAAGAAACGCTCGTAATACGGAATTACTGTATCCACTCGTGTTTGTTGGAGCATAATCTCACTCACCCAAATGGCATAAGGATCTGTTGTTCTTCTCCACGGTAGATCTCGTTTTTCTTTATCATACCAATCGAGTAGCGCCTTTCTGAAACGCTTGATTTTCTTCTTGTCCCACATTTTTACGCCAATTCCGGCTAAATCCATTCTTCTTTCTCCATTTCAAACTGCGCAATGGCCTGTTCAATCACACTAGAAGTAAATCCTTTTTGATACAACTTCCCTTTGATTTGATACCAGAGCGCTGATTCATTCTCTTCATATTTTTTTGCGATGCGTCGGTAAATCGTCGCAATCTCTTTTACTGCTAATTCTGCTTCCATCTCACTTTGCGCTTCAAACGACAAAAATGGAACCACTTCTTCAGCTATTTCTTTCGAATACCCTTTTTGCATCACAAATACTTTTACTTTTTGCTTCGCTACTTTGGGTGTGACGCGCTTTTGCCCTTTTAAATACGACTGAGCGATTTGAATCGCATTTTCAAGTTGCTCTTTTAGCGTATAGCCTTCAAGTACTGTTTGAATGACCTTATCGCTAATCCCCTTCTTTTGCAAATCAAAAACAACAGACTTTGGCCCTTTGAATGTCACAAACTTAGCTTGATTTAAGTAACTTTCTGCATAAAACGTATCATTAATAAAATTCTGCTCATGCAGCTTCCCAAGCACTTCATTAATAATATCTTCGTCAAATTCTAATTTTTCTAATTTTTCATAGACTTCTTTCGTTGAACGAAGCTTAAAATTCAAGAAATGTAACGCCTTTTGATAGGCTTGCTGAATACAATCATCATGCTGAATTTCATCAATTTGTTCTTTTGTTAATTCGGTTCCTTTAAATAAGGCATACTTTACAACTGTTGCCTCATCAACACCAAACGCAAAAGAATCATCCAAATAAATATTGTAACGCCCTTTTTTCTTCTGCGCCTCAATTTTTGTAATGACCATACTCCCACACTCCAATCTACTAAGAAATATTTTAACAAAATACACAGTTGAATAAAAGCTAGACTCTCTACTTCTATTAATACATACGAAAAAAAGGCTCACACGAGGTGAACCTTTCTTCTTTGGTTTTATTCAATTAGTCTTTGTCCATTCCCATTGCACGCATAATTGCTTTTGCAATTTCTACGATTGGAACGATTGAGAATGCTGAAGCAACTACGAACAACCATTGACCTGCTGTTAGAGTCGCTACGTCAAATACCGTTGTTAATCCAGGAATCACCATTACACTTAGAAGCATTACGGCTGATAATAGGATTGCGTAGTTAAACATCTTGTTCTTGAACGCACCCACTTGACCAAGTGATTTGTACACTGATTTCACGTTGAACGCATGGAACAATTGGATTAAACCTAATGTTGCAAATGCCATTGTTTCACCAACCGGGTTCCCCCATTTAGCTATGTGAGTCGCATACCAGAATACAAATAACGTAATTCCACCTTCGAAGAAACCTTGGTAGAAAATACTTGGCAACACACCGTTTGATAAGAAGTTCGAGCCCTTACCACGAGGTGGATGGTTCATGATGTCTGCTTCTGCTTCTTCAAGACCTAAAGCAATCGCTGGGAACACGTCCGTTACTAAGTTAATCCATAAAATATGGATTGGTTCTAGAATAGACCAACCAGCCATTGTTGCAACGAACATTGTCATTACTTCACCAAAGTTGGCAGATAGTAAGTATTGAACTGCTTTTTGGATATTCGAGAATACTTTACGTCCCTCTTCAACGGCTACGACGATTGTTTCGAAGTTGTCATCGGCAAGTACCATGTCTGAAGCTCCTTTAGAAACCTCAGTACCCGTAATCCCCATACCAACACCGATATCGGCTTGTTTAAGTGAAGGAGCATCGTTTACCCCATCCCCTGTCATCGAAACAACTTTGCCGTTCTTTTGCCAAGCTTTTACGATACGAACTTTATGTTCTGGAGATACACGAGCATATACAGAATAAGTTTCAACGGTACGTTCTAATTCTTCATCAGAAATGTCATTTAATTCGCCACCTGTTAAAACTCCGTCTTCTTGATCTGGACGAAGGATGCCTAAACGTTTTGCAATCGCTTGGGCTGTATCACGGTGGTCCCCTGTAATCATGATTGTACGGATACCAGCTGATTGAGCTACTTTAATCGCAGCAGCTGCTTCCTTACGTTCTGGGTCAATCATCCCTACTAAACCAGCAAAGATTAAATCATGTTCGATTGAATCTGAGTCTACTGTTTCAGGAAGAGTATCAATCACTTTGTATGCCATCGCTAACACACGAAGCGCTTGAGTTGCCATTTCTTTGTTTAATTTCATTAATGTTGTGCGGTCATCTTCTGTAAACGCAGAAACCTCACCATGTTTTTCAATCTTAGTCACACGGTCTAATAACATATCTGGAGCACCTTTTGTTGCAACCAAATATTTACCGTCTTCTAATTGATGAATCGTTGTCATTAATTTACGTGTTGAGTCAAACGGAACTTCCGCAATACGTGGAATATTTACTAACTCTTCACGTACATCATAGTTTTTATCAAGACCGTATTGAACCATTGCTGTTTCAGTTGGGTCTCCTAACAATGAGTTATCTTGAGAAATCTTTGTGTCGTTTGCTAGGTTCATTACACGAAGCGCGATATTGTCTTTAGAAATCTCTTCCGACGCATCATGAATTTCATTGTCATAAACCATTTTTTCAACTGTCATTTGGTTCAGTGTTAATGTACCTGTTTTATCTGAACAGATAATTTCAACGCCACCTAATGTTTCAACTGCTGGTAACTTACGAACAAGCGCGTTACGTTGCGCCATCTTTTGAGTTCCTAATGCAAGGATAATAGTTGAAATGGCAGGTAATCCTTCTGGAATCGCAGCAACGGCAATCGCAATCGCTGTTAATAACATATGAGTCCATTCATTTCCTCTTAGCATCCCTACCACGAAAATAATCACAGCAATTACTAAAATCATGATTGTTAGCCATTTACCAAGAGCGTCTTGGTTTTCTTGAAGCGGCGTTTTACCTTCTTCAGTGTTTGCTAACATGTCGGCAATTTTACCAACTTCTGTATTCATACCAGTACTTGTAACTACCCCAACAGCACGGCCGTAAGTTACGTTTGTACTTGAGAACGCCATATTTGTACGATCTCCAATTCCCACTTCGTCTCCTGTAGGAATAACTAAGTCTTTATCAACTGGAACGGATTCCCCCGTTAAAGCTGACTCTTCAATTTTCACTGTATTTACTTCGAATAAACGCATATCCGCTGGTACGACATCCCCAGCTTCAAGGATAACAACGTCACCTACTACGATGTCTTCCCCTTTAATATGTTCCACATGTCCATCACGTAAAACACTTGCTACAGGCGAAGCCATTTTCTTCAATGCTTCGATTGCTTCCTCGGCTTTAGACTCTTGGAAGACCCCTAGAACTGCGTTAAGCAAAACTACTGCTAAGATAATAATTGCATCCGTTGGATCTGGTTCGCCTTGGTGAGCAAACATAGAAACAACTGCCGCCACTAAAAGTACTAAAATCATGAAGTCTTTAAATTGATCCACGAATTTTTCTAATAGTGATTTTTTCTTTCCTTCTTGTAACGTGTTTGCACCGTATTTTTCTAGTCTTGAAGCAGCTTCTTGTGAGCTTAAACCAGAAGGACTTGATTGTACTTCTTTAAATACATCTTCTACAGACTGCAAATATACGGGTTTTGTTTGTTGTTCCAACAAAATACACTCCTTTTCTTTTTCTATAAAAAGAGAGACTTATGCCCATCATCCTATTGATAATAAACACAAGTCTCACTGTTCAAGATAATACCAGCGAGAATTCGCTTGCTGTTGATATTATCGCAACGATTGGTTGCCAGTTACTCCCTTATAGAGATTGATTATTGTTGTAGTTACTATACCAAATAAGTATGAGTTTTGCAAATTTTTTAGATAAATTGTTAACCTTTCTTTTTACCTAAATTTCGCGGATTTTAGCCAAATCCACTCGTTCCAATGACGGCGCATTTTTCGAGATAAAGTAATCATCAAGCACTTTAGCTTTCAGATTCATCGCTTCTAGTTTTTGGTCCATCTTCGGTGTTTTCTTAAACACCCATTGTGTACCGTGAAGAACTCCTTCGTGAATTCCTAACGATATCATCCAATTCTTAGCGCGCCTACTTTTTTCGATATATTTTTCAACCATTTCTTTACGATGCTTCTCAAACATTCCATTTTCAATAAAAAGGGTAAAAGTCTTTTGCATCATCACATTCGAATCGTAATCCATCCACTGCTTTCGCATTGAAAAAGTGTCTACCAATTCTTTTGGTAAGACAACAATCCCTATTTTCAAGGCTGAAAACAAAATAGACGAAAAGGATTTTACGTAAATAACTCTTCCATCCATATCGTAATAATAAAGTGGTGTTGCATTCCCCTCTATAAAGTCTGCCATATAATCATCTTCAATAATATATACAGAGTAACATCTCGCTAGTTCTACAATTTTTTTCTTTGTCGCTTCACTATAACTTCCACCAAGAGGGTTATGAAACCTAGAAATCGTATAGAATAGTGAAAATTTTCCACTCGAAAACAATTCCTCTAATCGGTTTAAATCAATTTCTCCGTCAATTCTGCGATCAATCGTTTCGTACGGAATGTTCAAATGCTTCACCAATTCATTCATTCGTGCATAAGTCGGTTGTTCGAGCAACACCTTTTTCCCTTGAATCAGCTGTAACAAAATATAGAGCGCTTGTTGAGTTCCAGTCGTGATAACTAGTTGTTCCTTCGAAGCATATACCCCATACTCTTCTAAAATAGGCATTAACGCCTGAATCAATTCATCCATCCCAGAAGCTTGTTCTTTTTTGGTTAGCTTTAGATCATGTGCACTGGCAAGCGATTGATTAAAGCATATGCGCAAGTCCTCAATCGGAAGTTGAGAATAATCTTCCTCGCGTTCTTTCCCCTCTGAATTTTTCAGCACGTAATAACCACTCTTGTTAACCGCATAAATAAAACTTTCTTCCTTTAAACTACGAAGTGCACGTTGCACCGTATCTTTATTGACCTCATATTGTTCTACTAAGTCACGAATCGAAGGGAGCTTATCCCCTTTTTGCAAGTTCCCGTTTAAAATTTCATTTTTTAATAGTTGCGCTAATTGTTGATATTGATACATGACACACCTCTTTTGTACCGGTACAGATTATTTTCATCCCTATTGTATCCTCACCTGTCCCGTTTTACAATACAGATACATTGAAATTTGAGGAATAGACATGAAAAAAATATTATTAGTAAACGACTTACCTGGAATTGGCAAAGTCGCACTCGCCCCCGCTATCCCGATTTTTGCTTGTTGTCAAATTGAAACGATGCTCCTGCCTACGGTGCTCCTTTCATCTCATACAGGCGGATTCAAAAATATCGCCACTGCAGAGCAAACAGCATTTATGAAGCAATCTTTAAACCAATGGAGAGAATTGGAATTAAATCCAGACGCTGTTTTAACGGGATATTTTCGGAATGCGGAACAAATTGAATTGATAATAGATACTATTGAAAAACTGCCTGAATCTACACAACTTTTTGTTGATCCGATTATGGCAGATAACGGAAATCTATATAGCGGATTTACGGCAGAACACGTTAAAGCGATGAGAAAACTCATTCAACATGCTCAAGTTATTTATCCTAATATTACGGAAGCTTGCTTATTAACCGAAACGGCATATCCTACTGAAAAAATAACCATGGACTTTACAAGGGAACTAGCCAAGAAACTAGCTCTACTTGGGCCAAAGTACGTCATCATTACCGGTTGCCCGGATAACGAAGAGTTTACGGGTGTTCAACTGTATACCAAAGAGACGGATTCATTCTTTGATTTCTACAAAACAAAGTATCCGCATCATTTTTACGGAACAGGCGATACTCTTGCTGCTCTAGCGACTGCATGCATTCTACAAGAAATGCCTATAGAGGACGCACTGTCCTTTACGTTGCAATTTATCGACGAAGTGCTTCAATTAAGCAGCCAACAACCAGAACAAATTCCATTTGGCCTTCCAATCGAGAGAAAACTTGGAATGCTTACTACAAAATTTACTACTGAGGTGTCATTATGAAAAATACAGATTTAAGAGATTTAGTTCAAACAAGCTTATTCGCAGCTTTAATTTTTTTGGGTATAAGTGTCTTTAGAATTCAAATACCGTTTTCCACACAATTCGTTCATTTTGGGAACGCACTTGTTGTTGTGGGATGTTTATTATTTGGAACAAAACAAGGAGCCATCGCTGCAACCATCGGTCTTGGAATCTTTGATATCTTAAACGGTTATGCTGCTGTTGTCTGGGAAACCATTCTTGAATCATTAATTGTCTGCTTAATCATCCATCTTGTTTACGAAAGAGCGTTAAAGAAAAATGATAAAATTAGAAACATCATCTTAATTGGTGTTTTAGCAGCTCTCACAAAAATAATTGTGAATATTATTAAATATACATTTTTACGCGGAATGATTGTCGGAGGCCTTGCCTTAGCTCCAGCCTTTATTCAAGCCATCAATAAGATTACAGGGACTTTCGGTTCAGCCGCCCTTACTATTACCGCAGTTCCAATCATATATCCACTTTTTAAAGAAGCCTTAAAACGTGTAAAAAGATAAACAAAACAGCTATTACGAATTCAATCGTAATAGCTGTTTCTTTTTTCCTCCCTATAGAGGAGCATTTAAAATACATAGTCTCTCCTATCAGCGGTCTAATAAATAATTAGCAATAATTTCTACCACTGAGGATAACCTATTATTTGCTTCTTTTCTTTTCTCAAAATCCTCGTCCCAATAATGGATGTCCGACAACCCTCCATGAGGCGGAAATAACGACTTGTAGACATCTAACTTTTCTCTTTCGTCAAGAATTCCATTTGCATCTAGAAGCACCTCTACATTCACCAAAGTCGTAATTTGTGGATTCACATTTTTTATTTGATATTGGTTAATTATTTCCAATAAATTATCAATTGCATTAATTACTCCCTCTGACATCACTATTCTCCCTTGATTACTTTTCTCTATTTTGCCATACTACACTTCTAGTTTTCACTGCGGAAGAAGGTTACTAGAAAAAGTCTTAGCACCATTTTCCTTATCTAAGCAGAAGACTATTAGAAATACGAAAAAACTCCTCGGAGTTATTGTGGCAATAGTAGGAATTTATAACCAATGTGAATTAGGGAGAGTTACGATTTTTTTGTTACTCTCCCTTTGAAGCTTGGTAGGCTTGAGACCTTAGGCTCAAGCCGGTATCCTACTATTCTTGCCACAATAACAACTCCGACAAACTATTAGCACTCTTCTCTTTCCTTCCACAGAAGGTTACTAGAAAAAGTGAAAATCAAATAAAACTCCTCGGAGTTATTGTGGCAATAGTAGGGAATTATAACCAATGTGAATTAGGGAGAGTTGCGATTATTCGCTACTCTCCCTTTGAAGCTTGGTAGGTTTGAGACCTTAGGCTCAAGCCGGTATCCTACTATTCTTGCCGCAATAACAACTCCGATAAACTCTTAGCACTCTTCTCTTTTTCTCCACAGAGGACTATTAGAAATACAAAAAAAGAACTCCTTGGAGTTATTATGGCAATGGTAGGGAATCATAACCAGTGTGAATTAGGGAGAGTTACGATAAGTCGTTACTCTCCCTTTGAAGCTTGGTAAGCTTGAGACAAAGGCTCAAGCTGGTATCCTACCATTTCTGCCATAATAAAAACTCCAAAGGAGTTCTTTTGACTTAAATTTCAGCAGTATTAAAAATTATTTCTAATAGCCCTCTGGATTTTTCTTTTGCCAGTTCCATGAGTCGCGCACCATATCGTTTAAGTTCTTCTCCGCTACCCATCCTAGCACTTCTTTTGCTTTAGTGGCATCCGCATAACAAGTTGCGATATCCCCAGCACGACGAGGTGCAATTTTATAAGGAATATCCACTCCGTTTTCTGAGATAAATGCTTTCACTAAATCTAATACACTGTATCCAATACCTGTTCCTAAGTTAAAGACTTTCGCCCCTTTTTGAGCCGAATTGTTTTTAACTGCAAGTACGTGCCCACGAGCTAAATCAACAACGTGGATGTAGTCACGAACTCCAGTACCATCATGTGTATCGTAGTCGTCACCAAACACGCTTAAGAATTCGCGTTTACCAACAGCCACTTGAGTGATGTATGGCATTAAGTTGTTTGGAATTCCGTTTGGAGCTTCTCCAATCAATCCACTTTCATGCGCTCCGATTGGGTTGAAGTAACGTAAGTTTGTGACAGACCAGTCGCTATCTGAGAAAGCAACATCATTTAAGATTTGCTCTAGCATTACTTTTGTATAACCATAAGGGTTTGTTGCGCTAGTTGGCATTTCTTCTTTAAAAGGAACGACATTATTCATACCGTATACTGTTGCACTAGAACTGAACACGATATCTTTTACATTGAATTGACGCATTACGTCTAGTAATACTAATGTTCCTGTAATATTGTTGTGATAGTATTCTAAAGGTTTTTCAACAGACTCTCCCACAGCCTTAAACCCTGCAAAATGAATCACTGAATCGATATTTTCTTTTTCAAAAACCGATACTAAGAAATCACGATCAAGAATATCTCCTTCATATAGAGGGAAATCTTTTCCTGTGATTGTTTTTAAACGGTTCAATACTTCTGGCGAGCTATTTGAGAAGTTGTCAACGATAACTACCTCAAATCCAGCTTTATCTAATTCGATAACTGTATGAGAACCGATATACCCTGCTCCACCTGTTACTAAAATTGCCATTTTTGCTTCCTCCCTTAGTTCAACACATCTTCTGCGTGATCTTTTTGTAATGTTAAAATACGTGGACCATCTTTTGTAATGGCTAATGTATGTTCAAATTGGCAGCTTAGTCCACCATCTAATGTATGAGCTGTCCAACCATTACTTTCCATTTCTGCTTTCCAAGTACCAGTATTCACCATTGGTTCAATAGTGATAACCATTCCTTCTTTTAAGCGAAGGCCTTTCCCAGGTTCGCCGTAGTGAGGAACTGCTGGACTCTCATGAATCGTTGGTCCAATTCCGTGTCCGATAAAGTCACGAACAACCGATAACCCTTCACTTTCAACATAAGTTTGAATCGCGTGACCGATGTCCCCAATACGATTTCCAACTTTTGCTTGTTGGATTCCTAAGTATAAAGCTTTCTTTGTCACTTCGTATAAATGGTCGATTTCTGGAGTACTTTCACCAACAATATAGCTCCAACAAGAGTCTGATAAAGCACCTTTAAGTTCCACACAGAAATCCACTTTTACTAAGTCGCCTGATTTTAACGGTTTACGACGTGGGAATCCGTGACAGATTTCGTCATTAATACTTTGGCATGTTGCGTATTTATATCCCTCGTATCCAATTTGCGGTGCTGAACCACCCGCTTCTTCAATTTTCTTTTGTACAAATTGATCGATGTCCCAAGTAGTGACACCTGGTTTAATAAAATCACGAAGTTGCACGTGAATAGATGCTAACAGTGCACCTGATTCTTCCATTGCATCAATTTCGCGTTTTGATTTTAATGTAATCATTAAATAAACTCATCCTTTCTAACAAAGGCAATTATATCATATATATGAAAAGAAAGAATAATGATTATAAATATTTACAAATTTTTAATAGTGAATAAACTATAGATATTATATTTGTCAAAAAACTATGCTTAGGTTCATTTTGACAAAATTTCTAGATACAAATAATGCAGCCCTTTATATCAAGGACTGCATTTGAAAATAAAAACATTTGATGCACTTAATCTAACTCAATCTGACCCGTATATAACTTGTAGTAAACACCACGTTTTTCCATAAGACTTTCATGGTCTCCACGCTCAATAATCTCACCGTGATCCATTACCATAATCACATCTGAATTACGAATTGTAGATAAACGGTGGGCAATTACAAATGAAGTACGACCTTCCATCAATTGGTCCATACCACGTGAAATCAACGCCTCTGTATGGCTATCAATCGAACTTGTTGCTTCATCTAGAATTAACACTTTAGGGTTTGCAACGGCAGCACGTGCAATCGCGAGTAATTGACGTTGTCCTTGAGACAAGCCTTCGCCGTCTCCAGTAATTTCTGTTTGATACCCTTGTGGAAGACGTTTAATAAAGCTGTGGGCATTCGCAAGTTTCGCCGCTTTAATGACTTCATCATCCGTCGCATCTAAGTTTCCATAACGAATATTATCCGCAATCGTTCCAGTAAATAAATGCGTATCTTGCAACACGATAGAAATCGTCTTACGTAAGTCATCTTTCTTAATCTTCGTTACCGGAATCTCATCGAAAGTAATGACCCCAGAATCAATTTCGTAGAAACGGTTAATTAAGTTTGTAATGGTTGTCTTACCAGCACCAGTCGCCCCAACAAAGGCTACCTTCAATCCTGGTTCAGCCCATACATTGATATCTTTTAAAATACGCACGCCTGGCACATAGCCAAAGTCAACATTGTGTAGTTGGATGTTTCCGACAACTGGAATCCGTTTGTCACCATCCACCCAGTACCATTGGTTTGGATCGCGTTGGTCCAAAGTGACCGTTCCTTCGTCGACTTCAGGTTCTTCACGAAGAATCGCAAAAATACGTTCAGCCCCTGCCATCGCACTAAGAAGTACATTCATTTGTTGAGACATTTGACCAAGTGGTTGCGCGAATGTTCTTGAGAATTGTAGGAATGAGGCAAGTCCCCCGATATCCATTGTGTTAATAATTACCAAGTATCCACCAACTGCCGCCGTAATCGCATAGTTCACGTAGCTAATGTTTCCTAAAATTGGGAACATGATACTTGAATAGAATTGTGCGTTCGTTGCAGCTTCTTGAAGCTCAGTGTTAAGTTTATTGAACTCATCAAGCACTTTATGTTCGTGGTTAAATACTTTAACTACTTTTTGTCCTTCAATATGCTCTTCCACGAATCCATTCACTTGTCCAAGAATCGCTTGTTGCGCAGCGAATTGTTTTCCTGATTTTACCCCTAGTTTCTTCACGATTTGGAACATCAAGAATACCATCGCAATTAAAAGCACTGTTAAAATCGGTGAAAGAATAATCATCATCACAAATGTCAATACTAATTGAAGGATTGAGCTGATAATCATTAACATACTGTTGTTAAACGCGTTTTGAATGTTTTCAAAGTCGTTTGTAAAGCGAGACATTAAGTCCCCGTGCTTATTCGTATCAAAGAAACGAATTGGCAAGCCTTGAATATGGTTGAATAAGTCCGCACGCATTTTTTCGATGGTATTTTGTCCAACGGTTATCATTAAACGTGCTGAGAAGTAGCTGGCTATCGCCCCAAGTACATAGACAATAGCGATAAAACCAAGCATTTTCGCTAATCCTCCTAAATCTCCTGTTTCAATGAAATCATTGATTAACGGACGAATCGCATATGTCCCGATAATTCCGGATGCACTTGAAACGATTAAGCAGACGACAACAACTGCAAGAGTCCATTTACTCTTCCATAAATAACCCCATAAGTCTGCCAAAGTTTGTTTCATATTTTCTGGACGTTTTGGTCCTTTATTTCTACTCATCTCCTTTGGCTCCTTTCATTTGGGTTTCGTAAATATCACGATACAAGTCGTTTGTTTCCATTAACTCTTCGTGTGTTCCGAGTCCATTGACCTTACCATCATCTAAGACAAGAATATTGTCTGCACCTTGGATGGATGAAATACGTTGAGCAATAATAATGACCGTTGTATCTGGTAAATGGTTAAAGAACGCTTCACGAATTTTTGAGTCAGTGGCTGTATCCACTGCTGAAGTGGAATCGTCTAAAATTAACACGGCTGGTTTACGTAACATCGCACGAGCAATTGTCAGACGTTGTTTTTGTCCACCAGAGAAGTTTGAACCACCTTGTTCTACACGAGTATCGTATCCATCTGGCATTTCCATAATGAAGTCATGCGCTTGAGCGTGTTTCGCCGCTTGGATCATCTCTTCTTCTGTCGCATTTGGATTTCCCCATAAGAGGTTCTCACGAATGGTTCCAGAGAATAATGTATTCTTTTGTAACACCATCGATACGTTTTGACGTAAATCTGCAAAACGATAGTCACGAACATCATGACCACCCACACGAACCGTACCAGCTGTTATGTCATAGAGTCGAGGAATCAACTGTACAAGAGAAGATTTTCCTGAACCTGTTGGCCCGATAATCCCAAACACTTCACCTGGTTTAATCTTGAAGCTGATATTACTTAACACTTCTTCATCTTGTTGTTTCCCGTAAGAGAAATGAACATGGTCGAATTCAACTTCACCATAGACTTTATCCACAGTAATTGGATATTCTGGTTCTTCTACATCGATATTTGTATCTAATACTTCGAAGATACGATCCATAGAAGCTTTTGTCATTGTTAACATGACGAATACGAATGAAATCATCATGAGAGACATCAAGATTTGTGTAATATAAGAAATGAAACTGATCAAATCCCCTGTTGTCATCGTTCCGCTAATAACAAGACCGCCACCAAACCACATGACTGCAATCGTTACTGCATAAATGGTTAATTGCATGATTGGGTTATTCCACATCACGACATACATCGCATGTAGGGCACGTTCTCTAAATGTAGAGTTTTCTTTACCGAATTTCTTCTTCTCGAATGTTTCACGGACGAATGATTTTACAACACGAATACCGATAAAGTTTTCTTGCAATGTACGGTTGATACCGTCTGTTGCTTGTTGTAATTTTCTAAAGCGAGGAAAGGCTGTAGAAATAATCAATGCTAATGAAAGGACTAAGATTGGTACAGCAACCATGAAGACAAGAGATAATTGCGCATTGATACTTACCGCAAAGAAGATGGCGAAGATAAACATCATTGGCGCACGCGCTAAAATACGCATCGTCATAATGGCTGTATTTTGAATATTGTTTACGTCACTTGTCATACGCGTAATTAAAGATGCATTTGAAAAGTGATCGATGTTCTTAAATGAGAAGGCTTGAATTTTCTTCATTTCAGCAGAACGTAATTCTGCAGCTACTCCAGCTCCGGCAATCGATGCAAATTTCGCACCGAGCACCCCGGCAGATAGAGAAACAATTGCAACCAGAACCATAATCAATCCTTGTTGCATAATATAGCCCAAGTCTTTATTTGGGATCCCTTCGTCGATAATTTGCTTCATAATAATCGGTTGCGCTACTTCACAGAGCACCTCGATTAAGATGGCAAAAAACGCTAAGAAAGGATATTTTTTATACTTACTAAAAAACGGAATAATCTGTTTTAGCATTTTCTCACTCCTTTATATTGATTTTGATAATAAAAAACTGTCCCTGAGTCACCCCAAAGACACGTAATCAGCTTGAATCACTAGAATAATTCTATCAATCTTTATCCTTGTTTTCAACAGATTGCCCTTCGTTTTCTAACGAAATTTTCATTTTATTTTAAGGAAAATCTTTCTATTTAAAATAATCCCTCCAAAATTTCTTATCACGAGAAATAGGCCTGTGTTTTGTGTTCAGAGCGCGATTTATGGTACAATGAGCCCAACGAAATTTTAGAAAGCGAGGGACTCACGTGTCCACAATTCAATACATTAGTACACGAGACACAAACAACCGCGTGACAGCTTCACAAGCCATTTTAAAAGGAATTGCTGAAGACGGTGGTTTATATGTACCGACTGCCCTCCCAGAGGTGACTCTGGACTGGGAAGTTTTAAAAACTCAAAGTTATCAAGAAATTGCAATCGAAATTTTATCTGCCTTTTTAACAGATTTTACAAAAGAAGAAATTACAGACTGTGTGCATTCTGCATATGATACAACGTTTGATACAAAAGAAATCGTACCTGTGAAGAAAGTTGGCGACCGTCATTTCATGGAACTTTTCCACGGAAGAACTATCGCCTTCAAGGACATGGCTCTTTCCATCTTGCCATATCTTCTCACAACTGCAGCAAAGAAAAATCAATCGGATAAAGAAATCGTCATTTTAACAGCGACTTCAGGAGACACTGGTAAAGCTGCCCTTGCAGGATTTGCGGATGTTCCTCATACAAACATCATCGTCTTTTATCCAAAAGGTGGTGTAAGTACGATTCAAGAACGCCAAATGGTGACACAAGCAGGCGACAACACTTTTGTATATGGTGTTGAAGGAAACTTCGATGACGCACAAACAAAAGTGAAAGAGTTATTTGCGGATAAAGAACTAAACGCAACACTAGCAGAAAAAGGATTCCAATTCTCTTCTGCAAACTCGATTAATATCGGACGTCTTTGTCCACAAATCGTGTACTACGTATTCGCGTATGCACAATTAGTGAAAGACGGCACTCTAAACATTGGTTCTCCAATGAACGTTGTCGTTCCAACTGGTAACTTCGGGAACATTCTAGCAGCTTACTACGCAAAAGGTATCGGTGTTCCAATTAACAAACTCATCTGTGCTTCAAACGAAAACGATGTACTTGTTGATTTCTTCCAAACAGGAACATACAACCGACTACGTGAATTTAAATTAACAAGTTCTCCAAGTATGGATATTCTTGTTTCAAGTAACCTTGAGCGTTTCGTCTTTGAATTAACTGGACGCAACTCACAGGAAACAAACGCGCTGATGACTTCTCTAAAAGAAAACGGAAGCTACTCTGTTCCAAATACAGATACGCCTCTCTTCCAACAATTTTATGGAAATCGTGCAAGCCAAGAAGAAACAGCTCAAACGATTCACGATGTATTCAAGAGTGAGCACTACTTATTAGATCCACACACTGCGGTCGCAGACGCTGTGTATACGAAATATAAGAAAGAAACAGGAGATGCGACTCCTACGGTGGTAGTATCGACTGCCAGTCCATACAAATTCCCACAAAGCGTACTTTCAGCTCTAGATGTGGATACGAATCAATCTGACGCAGAACTCATGGATGCGATTCAACAAGAAAGCGGCATTGCCATTCCAACAGCAGTAACAAGCGTATTGGATGCGCCAATCCGTCATACAAAAGTTCTTTCAATCGAAGGCATGAAACAATCCGTCCTTGATTCATTAAATATTCAATAATACAAAAAAGACAAGAAATCGTTGAAACGACGATTTATTGTCTTTTTTTATTCTTCTGTTAGGAAACCTTGTGATTTTAGTACATCGAACATTTCTGCACGTTTAGCTCCAAGCGTGTGGTATTTCGTAGAAACTTGTTTTGTAAAAGCATCTACACGTCGATTAGCATCACGAAGGTCGTAATATTCTGTTACTGTCGCATCATACTCTTTCAACTCTTCTAATGGATTTTCCAATTCACGGTAGCCATTTTCCATATGAATCACTTCTTTTGGAAGACGTGGTTTTAATTGTGGCTCTTGGGAGGGCCAACCTAGTGCTACCCCGATTGCTGGATAAGTGTATTCAGGTAAGTTTAATAGCTCAACCACTTTTGCTGTATCGTTAAATAAACTTCCTAGATAAACAGCCCCCATCCCTAAAGATTCTGCTGCTACAACCACATTTTGAGCTGCAATCACTGCATCAGTCAATCCAGACACGAAACGGTCTGCGCTCCCTTGAACGCCTACTTCTTGTCCTAGGACTTTTGCAATTTCCGAATTACGACGTTGGTCCACAACGAATACAAATAGATGCCCATTGTTTTCTACATAAGATTGACGACTGATAGCAGCCAACTCTTTCTTTAATGCTGGATCTGTCACGCTAATAATCGAATAGGCTTGTAAGTACATACTTGAAGCTGTTCGTTGCGCCACTTCTACAAGTAAATCTACTTCCTCTTTTGTTAAAGGTTTGTCTTCAAATGCACGGATTGAACGGTGATTTAATTGTGTTTTGATCGTTTCATTCATTTTGATTACTCCTTTGTATCAAAAAAAGAGTCGACTGCTCAACTCTTTTTGGTTTTTAGAAATATTGTTTACCTGTTTCCAAGGCTGCTTCTGGCATAATCACTTCGCCGTATTCTTTCAATACTTCCCATGAAATTCTTGAGAACTCGGCGTACTCACGAATAAGAGCCATTTTTGAAGCCACTTCTTCTGGTTTTTCCACTTGATGGAAAACGTGTAAGAAGTAATGTCCGCTGTAACGGTAAAGAACAGATAGGTCAAATTCACCTGATGCTTCTTTTGCCATTGAGACAAAATCTTCGAAGTCTTCAAAGACTACTGTCACATCGATTGGTTTCAATGTAGAAGATTTATCTTCTGTATTTATCACTGGTTTTGGAGAAAGTTTGCCATCTTCATTCTTGTCCTTGCGCTTCTTCCCAATACGGTCTGTAAGGGAATGTTGAATCGTGTCGACAATATTGCGCACCATACGCTCGTCTGTTGATTCATCTCCCATGTCCACAATACGTGTCACATAAAGTTCTAGACCGTCTGGATTTGGCATGATTTGAAAACTCAATCCGTCTGAATCTTCGAATTGATGTAAGACGCCCATCTCCTCTAAAATACTATGGAAAAAGCCTTCGATTTCGCCTGGATTTCCAAGTAATTCAGGTATTGATGTACCACGGTCGATTAGATCTTGGTTCTCGATACGCAACAAGAATGTATCGTCGTTAATGCGTTCCATTTCCATAATATTCACCCCTTTTTACCTTATCTATCTATTCTAGACCAAACCTGACAAAAATAAAAGAAATACGATTGGAACCCTACTGCAAATTGGTTTACGCTTGGTGCTTCTTGAGAAAAGCTTGGATAGGGCAAATTGAACTTGCGTTCATAGCCTAAAAAAAGATTACTGCGAACCCTTGCGGATTTGGATTATAATCGCTGTTACGGGGCACCGGTGCAAGCCTGTAGTCTTGCACCTTCAAAGCTTCAAAGGCGGAGTAGGGATACGTCCCTACTCCGCGTAATTCTTCTTCGATGCGATTTCCCGTTACTGCGATTATAAAATCCGCAAGATTCTTCGTAATCTTTTTAATTAATTTTGTTCAATTTGCCCATCCAAGCTATTTTAGCAGTGCCAGAACCTTTGTATTTCCTTCTTATTTTTGAAAGGTGAATAGGATGGAAATGAACCGCGAAACGACGAGGCTTCTTCTCTTTTTATAAAAAAGGCTTAGGCTTTGCGGAGGGTGAGGCCGAATTGTCTTGTTCGGATTTGTTGGATGCTAAAGGCTAATGCTAAGTACAAGATTCCAAACAAGAGAACCATACCCAGATTCATAGCGTAACTTGAAAATTCTAGCGATGGGTTTTCGGTTGCAGTGATGACATAATACACTGGGAAGAATTTCGCAATGCTAATGGCTAATGGATTGAGTAACTCTAACGGAACGAAAATTCCTGAGATAAAGGATACACCCATCCCCACTACCGTACTTGCTGCAGAATAACCATACGTGTTATCCCCGATAATGATTGAGCAAAGGAAGGCTAGTGCATAGGCTGTAAGTGCTGACGCGAAAGTGAGCATTAACGCCTTTGGAGCACCCGCACTCACATAGAAACTTGGTGCCACAATGGCTACGAATAGTAAGTTAATTCCAACGATAACCCCAACAACTGTTAAGCCCCCAAGGAATTTTTCAATCATCACTTGGTTCACACTCTTCATACCGATAACAATTCGTTTTGCAACTTCGTCAGTTTCAAGTTTTGCAAAGATTAATCCTAGTAAGAAGATAAAGATTGAGATGTAAACGAACGGTGTGTACGCAAAGTAGATCTCACCAAATTTTGCATAGTAATCGTCCCCTTTAAGCGTGTTGTCTTTTAAAATCACACTTACAGAAGCTTCTTTGCTTAAAATCTTATTCATATTCTCAACGTTGAAGTTGCCTTGATTTTTCAATACAACCGCATAACGAATATACGAATTGACGTACTCCCGAAGAATATTTCCGTTCAGTGAATTTCCAATTTCCATAGTGACAGCAGATTCCCCATTGTTGATTCTTGCCTCAACATCCGATGGAATCCAAAGTGCACCATCTACATCATTTCCATAGACAGCTTCTTTCATGCTGTTATCGCTATTGGTTGTGAGTGTGACTTTATGATCTTTTTGAAGTGCGGCAATGAGCGCGTTGATAATTTCGCTACTGCCATCTGATTCGTCTTTAATCAAGACTTTATATTGAGTATCTTTAAAACCTGTAACTTCATTGTTTCCTAGTACTGAAGAAAGTCCCATTCCCATAAAGATGACTAGGAAAATAATCGCATATGATTTTAATCGATAAGCCAGTTTTAGAAAATATTTATAGACTATCATAACGTGTTCTCCTTAATCTCCATAGTGCACATCCTAGAAGTGCTAGTGTGTATGCGCCAAGTAATAAGTAGGTTCTACCCATCTGGGCGCTACCTACGAGGCGATTTAATTGATAAAATCCTGTAACCATTAACGCAACTGGATTAAATTGGTTAAATCCTGGCATGAAGGTATTGGCAAATCCTTTCATGGCCGTACCCATCATCCCAGCGAGTGCTGAAAGGACGAGGTTTGTAATTAATGAGAAGATAATTCTTCCCTGAATGGTTAGTTTTTGATTGGTTCCGATGAGAAGCCCTGCTGCAATTCCAAATACATTTCCCATCAATATAAGAAGAAGACTTCCTGCCCAATCTGCAAATAGATTAATTTTCAATACTTGTGTCGTATAAATCAGCATGATTGCATTTGATGCGAGATTGAGCAATAAGCCAATCATAAAGCAGTTTGCAATTAACTTACCTTTACTAAATGGGCTGCCCATAATTCGGCGTCCAATCGGCGATAAGTTCCCGTTTAAGTAAGCTGCACAAACGACACCACTAAACATCGAATACATCGTGAAGCTAGCAATCGCGCTGTAAAATAACATCGTCCCTTGACTGACATCGGTTGTCTCCTGCGTCACCCAGCTCTTATTAAAGTCGATAGATGCTGCGCCTTGTCCAAGGCTTTGCACTTGTTTAATTTGTGTGGCTACATTTTTCAACACGCTTTGTGGAATCCCCATCGATTTGCTAACCACCACGTCTAAGTTCTTTTCAAGAAATCCGTCTGCTTTATCCTCTGTGACGAGTGCCTTCCCTGCTTCCTCTGACTCTACATCGATAATCTCGAAGTAATCTCCGGCTTGTTCAAACACTTGGTGATATGGGTTGTCGGCCGTCATGGCTACGCGAACCGTCCCCATGTCTTGTTCCATGATTCCTGAAAAGGATACGAAATAGAGTGAAATCAAGATAATCGGATAGAGTAACACCCAAAACGAGAATGAAAAGTCTTTTAAGGCGTCTTTGGATAAATACGTAAATAGCTTTAAGAATGTCTTCATGAATCTCGAAGTCCTTTCCCTGTGTATGCAAGGAACACATCATCTAAGCTTGGCTGTTCACTGTATAAACGAACATAGCTTAAGTTCAATTCTTCTAGGGCGTTTGCCACGTGAAGTAAGTGATTCGTTCCTTGTTCAAAGTTGAATTTCAAATGATCTTTATGATGTTCTAATACAAGTACGTGCGGAATTTGTTTTAAGCGTGCTACTTGTTCTTCTGTTGGAACTGTCGAAAGTTCTACTTGGATGATTTCAGAAGTCGCGATGGATTTCTTCAATTCTTGCGAAGTTCCTGAGACAATGCTCTTTCCTTTATCCATAATCACGATACGGTCACTTAATCCATCCACTTCGTCTAAGTAGTGTGTTGTATAAATAATTGTGCTTCCTTGTTCATTCAGTTTGCGAATCCCTTCTAAGATGAATGAACGACTTTGTGTATCTACTGCTACTGTTGGTTCATCGAAGAAAATTAAACTTGGCTTATGCACAATTCCGCAAGCGATATTCAAGCGTCGTTTCAATCCTCCACTCAATTTCTTTGGAACAAACTTGCGAAACTCTTGTAGTTCTACAAACTCGATAGCTTCTTGTACATATTGTTTTCGTTGTTTTGCATCTGAAATATACAGCCCGCAGAAGAAATCAATATTTTCTTCTACTGTTAAATTTTCTAAATACGCTAAATCCTGTGGAACAATCCCGATTTCGCGACGTACTTTATTGGATAACGGGAACTTACTCTCTCCTAGAACGGTTACCTCTCCACTATCAAAGGTTAAAAAACCTAACATACTATTAATCGCGGTTGTCTTCCCACAGCCGTTTGGTCCAAGAAGTGCTAAAAGCTCTCCTTTACGAATTTCAATATCAAAATGATTTAATGCCATTAAGTCTTTGTATCGTTTCACTAAACTCTTTACTTGGATACTATTTTCCATGTCCTCACCTCATTAATTGTTTTACACTCTTAGTATATCGACCACCCTTGTCACAAACTAGTGTCAAATGTCGTTAGTTTCATATGACATTTGTCATAAATCGCTAGAAATTTATCTCTATTTCGGCTACACTGAAAGAAAGAGACTTGGAGGTGAGAAGCGTGCGGACATTTATAGAGAAGTTAATGTTTTTTATTTTGATTAGTATATATTTAACAGGTCAACAAACGGAAGTCTTTACGATATTTTTAGGCCTGTGTATTTTTATTCTTTCTCTATCTATAGAAGTTTTTGAAAACCATTGGATTCGACGCGTTTCGCTAGTGATATCGGGTGCTCTATGCATCTTCTATCCTGAAACGGGATTCTATCTTTCTATTTTCATCATGCATGCTACCCAACTATTTGGGCTACCTGGTGCGTTTGCCGGAATCCTCCTTTTACTGCGACCAGATTTATTCACATTACTATTATCGGTCATTGGAGCTTATCTGATTTTGCGTAGTCGAACTGATAAAGAATTCCGTACGAAGAATTATCAAATTCAAGATACCTTAGAACATGAACGACTTCGCTTATTGCAAAGGCAACAATTTAGCCAAGAGGAAACCTTAAAGCAAATGGAAGTTGCAACACTGAAGGAACGGAATCGTATTTCTCACGCCTTGCATGACCAAATCGGACATACGATCAGTGCTTCTATTATGCAGCTAGAAGCCTTACAAATTATCACCAATGAACCTGTTGTTGAAAAGAAGTTAGAGCAGGTTTCTAGCATCCTTCAAAACGGGATGGACGAAATCCGAACAACGATTCATCAGCTATACGATGACTCTTTCCTACTTTCTCAAAAGATGGACGAGATTCTTCACCCGCTTGAGGAAAAGGCACAAGTCAATTATCAAAATACGATTTCAGATGAAATTCCAATCGGATTGAAATACGACATTCTGACCATTTGTAAGGAAATGGCAACGAATTTTATGAAGTATTCAAATGGCAATCAAATCCAATTGTTTTTACTAGAACAAAAGAACTACTACACGATTCAATATAAAGATAATGGAAACCAAACGAGTAACGACACCCCGGGAATGGGTCTCACGATGATGAAAGAACTGGTGGAGAAACATAAAGGGATTATGACATTACAAACAACAAACGGATACGATATCTTTATTTGCATCCCTAAACAGGAGGTCAAACATGATTAAAACGATTCTAGTCGATGACGACTTTCTAGTGCTACAAGCGCTTGAGACAATTCTGTCTGTTCAAGACCATATCGAAGTGGTTGGAACAGGTAGTGATGGACAGGATGCTGTCGAATTATATATCACTCACAAACCAGACTTAGTATTGATGGACATTCGAATGGAGCCTACTACCGGAATCGAAGCTGCAGAAACGATTTTAAAAGATTTTCCTGATGCAAAGATTTTATTCCTGACGACCTTCCAAGACGACGAGTACATTACAAAGGCTCTCTCACTTGGTTGCAGAGGATATTTATTGAAGCAACATATTAAAGGAATTCTTCCAGCAATCGATGCCGTGATGAATGGTCAAATTGTCTATGATTCAACGATTGAAATGCCCGTGAAGAAAACCTTCGAGAAGAAGTCGAGTGCTCATTTAAGTGAACGTGAAAATGAACTGCTCTATCTCGTTGCAGAAGGCTTCAATAATAAAGAAATCGCCGAGAAGATGTATCTCAGCGAAGGAACGGTAAGAAACTACTTATCAGCCTTACTCGAAAAGTTAGAGTTACGAGATCGTACACAATTGGCAGTTTATTACTATAAAGAGCTATAGAAAAATAAGAACCTCGCAGGAGGTTCTTATTTTTTTGCAATTGATTCGCTTATGTATAGTTATTTCCAAACTTTTCCAAAAATCAGTAAGTTTTGAGCACAAAAAAAGCCCCGAATCATCGGGGCTTTAGATTATTAAAAGTTAACTAAGCGTTGTGCCATATCTAATTCATAAGCACGAACTTCACGTGGTAAGAAGCGACGAATTTCGTCTTCGTTGTACCCTACTTGGAATCTCTTTTCGTCCAACATAATTGGGCGACGTAGTAATCCTGGGTTATTTTGTATTAATGAGAATAATTGATTTAATGGAACTTCATCTAAGTCAATCTTCAATTCTTGGAATGCTTTTGAACGAGTTGAGATAATCTCTTCTGTTCCGTCTTCTGTCATTCGAAGGATGTTTTTAATTTCGTCAATTGTTAATGGTTCTGAAAAAATGTTTCGCTCTGTGTACGAGATGTTATGTTCTTCTAACCATGCACGAGCTTTACGGCAAGATGTACAGCTAGGTGATGTATATAATGTAACCATACGTCGATGTCCTCCTCTTTTAATGTCTTCGGTCCAATCTACGTGTATTATTATATATGATATATAAAAAAAAATCTATATGATTTTTTGATATTTTTTAGTTTTGCACAAACTTTTTTCACTTTTGATGAAATTTTTATTGTTTCATAATATTTTCATTTGCTTTCATTTCGTATTTGTTTCCGCAACTGAAAATTTCTGGATTCACAAATAGTGAAAATACCTGAAACTATTTTTTCATGAAAATCCTTTTAAAATAGGGTATAATAAAACTAACAAGTTTAAGGAGCACTTATATGTCTAAAAAAAGAATTTTCTCAGGCGTTCAGCCTTCAGCCATCCCAACCATTGGGAACTATATTGGAGCGATGAAAAACTTCGTTGCCCTGCAAGATGAGTACGATTGTACTTACTGTATCGTAAACCAACATGCGATTACCGTTCCACAAGATCCAAAGAAATTAAAAGAGCAAACTCGTTCACTTGCAGCACTTTACCTTGCGATTGGTCTTGATCCTGAAAAGTCAACCATTTTCGTACAATCAGAAGTTCCTGCACATGCCCAAGCCGCATGGATTGTTCAATGTAATGTCGGCGTTGGTGAGTTAGAACGTATGACACAATATAAAGATAAATCTCAAAAACAACAATCTGTTTCTGCTGGTTTATTAACATACCCTCCTCTAATGGTAGCCGATATCGTTTTATATAACGCTGAAGTGGTTCCTGTTGGAGAAGACCAAAAACAACATATGGAATTAACACGTGACTTCGTTGAACGCTTCAACAGTCGCTACGGAAATGGCAACCAACTACTTGTAATGCCAGAACCATTTATTCCAAAAGCTGGCGCACGTGTCATGAGCTTACAAACGCCAACGAAGAAAATGAGTAAATCAGACGCCAACGTAAAAGAATACATCAGCATGCTTGATGAGCCTTCTGTAATTCGTAAGAAAATCAAGAGCGCTGTGACAGATTCAAGCGGTGTGATTGAATTCGACCCAACTGAAAAACCTGGCGTATCTAACCTATTAACAATCTTCTCTGCTTTCTCTGGAGAAAGTATTGAGTCCCTCGTGAACCGCTTCAAAGGTGTTGGTTATGGCCAATTCAAAGAAGAATTAGCCGATGCGATTATCGCAGTGATGGAACCAATTCAAGAACGTTATTATGAGTTACTAAAATCTGACAAGCTAGATGAGATTCTTGATGAGGGTGCTAAGAAAGCGAACTATGTAGCGAATAAGACACTTCGCAAGATGGAGAAAGCGGTAGGCTTAGTGAGATAAACCAAGAAAGGTTACCTTCTTACTTTCTAACATAAAATCAAAAGAGTCCTCTCGGACATTATTATAATGACTTTAAAGGCTACACCGGGTTGAGCCATGGTCTCAACCCTACCGAGCTTCAAACAGATTCTAGAAGAATTTTCTTCAAGAATCTGTAATTCACATCGGTTGCGACCGCCATTAATGTCATTATAAAGTCCGAGGGACTCTTTTTCTTTATGTATAAGCAAACTTTTCTTAGTTTATCTCACACCGCAAAAAGGAAAATCTTCTAAAAATAATTCTGAAAAAGATAAATTTCCAGAGTTTACTACATTTTAATTTTTTTCTGCAGTATATTAATCTTAGTCTCTTATTCAATTAATAAACATTTACTAACAATTTAAAAAAATAAATTCATTAAAACAATTAATTTTATTTATTATTTACTATTTTTACAAATCCAAACTTTTCCATCTCTAAATAAATTTCATCAATTGAATTTATTGAATATAAATGTATAAATTTCCCGTTAGCCTTTTTATTTTTTAAATCTCCTTTTGATATCCTGTATAAACCGTATCGTTTACCTTTAACACCCAAGTTCTTGAGTTCTAACTTAATTTCTGCTAATTCAGCTTGAAATCTTTCAAACAATATTTGGTTAAAATAAAAGTAAAGAGTTACAAGTGACTGATAATAATCTTCGACTATTTTTCTCGCATCAATATATTTATTTATTTCCCTTTTTTCTATAAGTTCTTTCTCCAATTTCTTCCAATTAAAACTTGAATTTAATAAATAATCGATTTCTATTAAATATTGTTTTTCCCAAACTCCATTTTCAATACTCTCTTTTACACAACTAATTGGAAGTCCTACATGTTGTGTAAAGTTTCGAAGATATAAACAAAATCTATGAGAAAAATCATTATCAAATTGCGCACTATTAACCTGTTTGAATTTTTCTTCTAGATTAAAATACTTATTTGAGTATTTCTTGCATTGTACTATGCTATATTCAATAAATAACTTTGCACTTGATAGTAAATGAACCATACTTCTAATTACTTCTTTAGATTCATCTTTTACATTTAATTTCAAATTATTATTCAATAAATTTAAATAATCATCTATATCTGCACTTAACATTTCAAACATTTGTTTAACTCTAGTAAAATTTTCCTTTATATCTCCAATCTTTTCAGAATAATAGCATAATTTATTTTTTTCTATTTCATGAGAAATAGTTAGTTGTTGTTCTCCCTTTCCCCCTTCAAGTATTGCACATTCCTCAATAATATCTGTATCTTTTAAATCCGGATACATCTGATCGACTTGTTCAATATACGTTTTATCCATCATACTAATTCCTTTCACCTTATTTTATAAAAGATAAATATCCTAACAATAGAAAAAGTGCTAAGAGATAACACTCAGCACTTCTATCGTTTGCTATTCTATAACGAGCAGGCCGGCACCAATGATACCATTATCCCCCTTAATGGTTGATGCTTGGATATGCTCCAGAATATGTTTTTGTTCGCGATGAAGGAGTTCCCCTAACTCTTCTTTCACGAGTTCTATAAAGTCTGGGTTGTAGTTTGAAACACTACCTCCGAACACAATAGTTTTTGGATCTAGTAAGCAGACCATTCCATGAAGAACACTTGCTAATCCCATAGCTGTTTCTTCGATGATACGGCTAGCTGCTTCCTCACCATTGCGCCATTTATCAAAGATGTCTTTCGTTGTCAATGTCTCGTCTTCATAGATTTCACGACCTGTACGCTCGATTCCGACCCCCGAACAAGCCACTTCTAACGAATCAAGACATTCAAAGTAAGGCACTTTGACAAACCCAATTTCGCCTGAGAAACCTTCCCCGCGTAAGATTGTATTGTTGACGATGTTGGTGGCTGCGATTCCTGTTGATACCGTTACGTATCCAAACATATCTGTAGGTTTTAGATTGAGTAATCGATATTCCGCATAAGCAGCTACTTTAACGTCATTATCGATTTTCACCGGTATGTCTCCGTACGTTGCCTTCAATCTTTCTACAATTGGAAAATTAGCCCAAGGTATATTATTTTGGAAAATCGCTACCCCGTTTTCCACATCTACCTTTCCTGGTAATCCAACACCAATCCCATACGTATCCTGAATGCGTAAATCATTATCATTGAGTACTTTATCCACCAGTTGGACCACACCTTGATATAAACTTTCGGCACTCGCTGTTTGGCTTGGGCTTTGTGAACGACTAACAATCTCCCCATTTTCGTTAATCAACGCAACCGCGACCTTCGTCCCCCCAATATCAATACCAACCGCGACTTTCATCAAAATCCCTCCGTTCATTATGATTTCGCTTTCATATTTAGTTTACACCGAAAATTCTTTTCTGGCTTTCCCTTTCTTGTTCTATCCTATAACTATTTTGCTGTCTTTCATTCAGATTGAAAAATGATACCTGTTTTGATAGCCGTTTTAGTATAGTGGATTTTGTGATGGGGCACCACCAAGAGCCCTAGGTCTCTTGGTCTTTGAAGCTTCAAACGCGGAGTACGAAAAGTGTTTCTACTCCGCGTAATTCACATTCAATGCTATTCCCCATCACTCATTCCACTATAACGGCTATCTTCAGGTATCATTTTTCACCCCCTCTTCTTAAACTCTCCTCTCTTATTTAGCAAAAATTGGGTATTAAATACTAAAGGATACGATACCAAAATATCCGTTTATAATGAAAATGGTAGTGAGAACTGCATCAAATGTGAATTAGAGGGAGTTGCGAATGATTTCGCTACTCCCTCTTTGAAGCTTTGAAGCCGAAAGACCTTAGGCTTGAGGCGGTGCCTCACAACCATGTCCATTATGTAAAAACGGATATTAAACAGGTATCGTATCCTTTCAACCTTCGGTTGAATCTCTCAATTTTTGCACAAAAAAGGAGGGGAAGCAATCTGCTTCCCCTCCGTAATTCCTAGGAATTAATTATTTTTTTAAGTTGTAGAACGCTGATAGACCTTGGTAAACAGCTAAGTCACCTAATTGATCTTCAATACGTAATAATTGGTTGTATTTAGCAATACGGTCTGTACGGCTTAATGAACCAGTCTTGATTTGTCCAGCGTTTGTTGCAACTGCGATGTCAGCAATTGTAGCATCTTCAGTTTCACCAGAACGGTGTGAAACAACTGCAGTGTAACCAGCTTTTTGAGCCATTTCGATTGCGTTGAATGTTTCAGTTAAAGTACCGATTTGGTTAACTTTGATTAAGATTGAGTTTGCAACGCCTTCTGCAATACCACGAGATAAGATTTCAGTGTTTGTTACGAATAGGTCGTCACCAACTAATTGAACTTTTCCGCCTAAGCGTTCAGTTAATAATTTCCATCCATCCCAGTCGTTTTCGTCACAGCCGTCTTCGATTGTGATGATTGGGTATTTCTCAACTAATTCAGCTAAGTATTCAACTTGTTCAGCTGGAGTACGTTTAGCACCTTTTTCACCTTCGAAGATTGTGTAGTCATATACGCCATCTTTGAAGAATTCAGATGAAGCACAGTCAAATCCTAAGTAAACATCTTTACCAGGTTCTAGACCTACTTTTTTGATTGCTGCTAAGATTGTTTCTACAGCATCTTCAGTTCCTTCGAATGTAGGAGCGAAACCACCTTCGTCACCAACTGCAGTTACTAAACCACGGTCGTGTAAGATAGCTTTCAATGCGTGGAATACTTCAGCACCCCAACGTAAAGCTTCTTTGAATGATGGAGCACCAACTGGTAAGATCATGAACTCTTGGAATGCGATTGGAGCATCTGAGTGAGATCCACCGTTAACGATGTTCATCATTGGTGTTGGTAATACTTTAGTGTTGAATCCGCCTAAGTATTGGTATAAAGGTTGATCTAAGTAGTCAGCAGCTGCGCGTGCTACAGCGATAGATACGCCTAAGATTGCGTTAGCTCCTAATTTACCTTTGTTTGGAGTACCATCTAATTCGATCATTAATTTGTCGATCGCCATTTGCTCACGAACATCATAACCTAAGATAGCTTCAGCGATAATGTTGTTAACATTGTCAACTGCTTTTTGAACTCCTTTTCCTAAGTAACGAGATTTGTCGCCGTCACGTAATTCAACTGCTTCGTATTCACCAGTTGAAGCTCCTGAAGGAACCATACCGCGTCCGAACGCTCCGCTTTCTGTGTAAACTTCAACTTCGATAGTTGGGTTTCCACGTGAGTCTAGTACTTCTCTTGCTAATACATCTGTAATAAATGGCATGATTTATTAACTCCTTTAATATTTATTTTGTACGTTATTATTTTAATCGAAAATCATCAAACTTTCAACCTTTGATAAGGTTTTCTTTATTTTTCGATCAATGTTTCCCCAGTCATTTCTGCTGGTTTTTCAACATTTAGTAAATCAAGCATTGTTGGAGCAACGTCTGCTAAACGTCCACCTTCACGTAATGTGATTCCTTTCTTAGTCACAATCACAGGTACTGGCACTGTTGTATGTGCAGTATGTGGTGTTCCTTCTGGTGTAATCATTGTTTCTGAGTTACCGTGGTCGGCAAAGATAATCGCGCTACCGCCTTTTTCAAGGATGGCGTCAACTACTTTCCCTAAGTTTTCGTCCACTGCTTCAATCGCTTTAATAGTTGGTTCTAACATTCCTGAGTGTCCAACCATATCTGGGTTTGCAAAGTTCAAGATGATGGCATCATTTTCATCATTAATGATTGAGTTGTATAATGCATCCCCTACTTCGTAAGCACTCATTTCTGGTTTCAAGTCGTAAGTTGCAACCTTTGGAGAAGGAATTAAAATACGGTTTTCGCCAGGGAATTCTTCGTTACGTCCACCATTCATGAAGAATGTTACGTGTGGATATTTTTCAGTTTCGGCAATACGTAATTGTGCAAGACCTGCTTTAGATAACACTTCACCAAGAACGTTTGTCATTGGGATTGGTGGGAATGCCACTTCTGCATCCACGCTTGGGTTATATAAAGTCATTGTCACAAATTTAACGTTTGTAGCGCGCTCTCCACGATCAAAGTTTGTCCACTCTTTATCAGTGAATGCATTTGATAATTGGATAGCACGGTCAGGACGGAAGTTGAAGAAGATGATTGCATCGTTGTTTTCAACTTTTGTCACTGGTTTGCCATCTTTAACGATTACTGATGGAATCACGAATTCGTCTGTAACGTCTTTAGCATAGCTATCTTCGATAACAGCTTGTGCGCTTTCGAATTGTGGGCCTTCGCTATGAGCGATTGCATCATAAGCTAATTTCACACGTTCCCAACGTTTGTCACGGTCCATTGCATAGTAACGACCTGAAACTGTTGCGATTTCACCAACGCCTACTTCAGCTAATTTGTCTTCTAATGTCTTGATGTAAGAAGGACCAGCTTTAGGATCTACGTCACGTCCATCCATGAATGCATGAATGTACACTTTGTCGATTCCTTTAATTTTAGCTGTTTCTACTAAAGCTAATAAGTGATTGATGTGGCTGTGTACCCCACCATCAGATAATAATCCGAATAAGTGTAATGCAGAGCCGTTTTCTTTAACGTGGTTAAATGCACCATTTAACGCTGGGTTTGTTTCGAATTCGCCATCCAAAATTGCTTTGTCAATACGAGTTAAGCTTTGGTAAACGATACGACCAGCACCGATGTTTGTATGACCTACTTCTGAGTTCCCCATTTGGCCATCTGGTAGACCTACATCTAATCCAGAAGCTTTTAATGTTGTATGAGGGAATTCGTTATAATAACGATCAAAATTTGGTTTTTTTGCTTGTGCAACGGCATTACCTTCAACGTCTGGTCTCCATCCGAAACCATCTAAGATAATGATTGCAACTGGTGATTTTGCCATTATTTTACTGCCTCCAATAATGCTAAGAATGAATCTGGTTGTAAGCTTGCTCCACCTACAAGAGCTCCGTCAACGTCTGGACAAGCCATGTATTCAGCAATGTTTTCTGGTTTTACAGATCCACCGTATTGTACGCGAACTTTATCAGCAACTTCTTGACCGAAGTCAGCTGCTACAACGTCACGAACAACTTTACACATTTTTTGAGCGTCATCTTGAGATGCTGATTTACCAGTTCCGATAGCCCAGATTGGTTCATAAGCAATGACTAATGATGATACTTGCTCGTTTGATAAACCTTTCAATGCTGCAGAAACTTGTCCGCCTACGAATTCTGAAGCTTTTCCTGCTTCGTAAGTTTCTAATGTTTCACCACAACAAATGATTGGTGTTAAGCCGTTTCTGAAAATAGCATGTGCTTTTTTGTTGATATCTTCATCAGTTTCGTGGAAGTATTCACGACGTTCAGAGTGACCGATCACAACATAGTGCACGCCCATTTCAGCTAATACTTTAGGTGAAGTTTCACCAGTGAAAGCACCAGCATCTTCGAAGTAGCAGTTTTCAGCAGCTACTTTTAATTCTGATCCTTTTGCACATTCTACTAAAGTTACTAAGTCAACTGCAGGTGCCGCAATAGCACTTTCTACGCGTTCGCCTGAAGGTAATTTACCTACAACAGCTTCCACAAAAGCTTGAGTTTCTTTTGGATTTTTATTCATTTTCCAGTTTCCGGCAATAATTGGTTTACGCATATACACAACATCTCCTTTTAAATGTTTTTAAATTATTTTTCGCTAATTGCAGCAACACCTGGTAGTTCTTTACCTTCAAGATATTCTAGAGAAGCTCCACCACCTGTTGAAATGTGAGTAAATTTGTCAGCATATCCTAGTGAGATTGCAGCAGCTGCAGAGTCCCCACCACCGATGATTGTAGTTGCGCCTTCAAGGTTCGCAATCGCTTCACATACACCGATTGTTCCTTTAGCAAAGTTTGGTAATTCGAATACACCCATTGGTCCATTCCATACAACAGTTTTTGCATCTTTTAAGTAGCTTGCAAATAATTCAACTGTCTTAGGTCCGATATCTAACCCTTCTTGATCTGCTGGAATTGCATCTGAAGCAACGATTGTAGCTACAGCATCATTAGAGAATTCTTTTGCAACAACGTTATCGATTGGTAACACTAATTTGTCGCCAGCTTTTTCCATAATTTCTTTTGCTAATTCCACGCGGTCTAATTCTAATAATGAAAGACCTACTTCACGTCCCATTGCTTTGAAGAATGTATAAGCCATTCCTCCACCGATAAGAACTTTATCCGCTTTGTCTAATAAGCTGTTGATAACTCCAATCTTGTCTGAAACTTTTGCTCCACCTAAGATTGCTACGAATGGACGTTCTGGGTTATCTACTGCGCCACCGATGAACTTGATTTCTTTTTCCATCAAGAATCCAGCAGCTGATTCTAATTGGCTAGCAATACCAACGTTTGAAGCGTGCGCACGGTGAGCTGTACCGAATGCATCGTTAACAAATAAATCGCCTAAAGAAGCCCAATATTTACCTAATTCAGGGTCGTTTTTAGATTCTTTTTTACCATCTAAATCTTCGAAACGAGTATTTTCGAATAATAAAACATCGCCTTCTTTAAGTGCATTAATAGCAGCTTCTAACTTTTCTCCACGAGTTTCTGGAACGAAAGTAACTGGTTTTCCTAACAACTCAGATAAGCGTTCTGCAACTGGTCGTAAGCTCAATTTAGCTTTGTCTTCTTCAGATTTCACTTTACCTAAGTGAGAGAATAAAATCACTTTAGCATTGTGATCTAATAAGTGCTTAATCGTTGGCAACGCTTGAACAATACGGTTGTCGTCTGTAATCACGCCATCTTTTAAAGGAACGTTGAAGTCCACACGAACTAAAACTTTTTTCCCTTCCACTTGTAAGTCTGTAACGATTTTTTTAGCCATAAAATAGCCTCCTACATTTTTATTTGGAGCGAGTGCATTACTCACATTATGAAAACAGGGCGAGGAAGCGAATGCTTCCATCGCCCTGAGAAAATAGATACGATTAGCTAAATCTATAGTTTAAATTATAGTTTTGCAAAGTATTGTAAAGTACGAACTAATTGTGCAGTGTATGACATTTCGTTATCGTACCAAGCAACAGTTTTAACTAATTGTTTGTCGCCTACAGTCATTACTTTAGTTTGAGTTGCATCGAATAATGAACCATAAGTGATACCTACGATATCAGAAGAAACGATTGGATCTTCAGTGTAACCGTAAGATTCGTTAGCTAATTCTTTCATAGCTGCGTTGATTTCTTCAGCAGTAACTGGTTTTTCTAAAACTGTTACTAATTCAGTTAATGAACCTGTTGGAACAGGAACACGTTGTGCAGCTCCGTCTAATTTTCCGTTTAATTCTGGGATTACTAATCCGATAGCTTTAGCAGCACCTGTTGTGTTAGGAACGATGTTCACTGCTGCAGCACGAGCACGACGTAAGTCACCTTTAGCGTGAGGTGCGTCTAATGTGTTTTGGTCACCAGTGTAACCGTGGATTGTTGTCATTAAACCTTCAACAATACCGAATTTATCGTTTAACGCTTTAGCCATTGGAGCTAAGCAGTTTGTAGTACATGAAGCACCAGAGATAACAGTTTCTTTACCTGTTAAAATGTTGTGGTTTGTGTTGAATACAACAGTAGGAACATCATTTCCACCAGGAGCAGAGATAACAACGCGTTTAGCGCCACCTTTTAAGTGTAATTCAGCTTTTTCTTTAGAAGTGAAGAAACCAGTACATTCTAATACGATATCAACGCCTAGTTCACCCCATGGTAATTCTTCAGGATTACGGTTAGCAAGTACTTTAACTTCTTTACCGTTAACGCGGAAAGCTCCATCTAACACTTCAACTTCACCGTTGAAACGTCCTTGAGTTGAATCATATTTTAACAAGTGAGCTAATTGCTTAGCGTCTGTTAAGTCATTGATTGCAACAACTTCTAATCCTTCCACATCTTGAATACGACGGAATGCTAAACGACCGATACGTCCGAAACCGTTAATACCAACTTTAACTGTCATATAGTTTTTCCTCCTAGGAATTTTTTATTTTTATTTTTTGCGGGTTTCCCCGTTCAAAACCAACTCTGATGTCTCCTTGTCAATCACAAACCAAGTGCGATCCACTGGAGCTAATTTGGCATATGCTTTTAAAGCAGCTGCCTTCTCTGCACCTTCCACAACGGCAATCGAATGTGGAATCGTAGATAAATCACTAAGATGCAGCCCTACTCGTGGGATTTTTAATACCACATTTCCTTCTGCATCGAAGAAACAACCGAACGCTTCGCCAATTGCTTTCTTCTCTTTTAACGTAGCCATTTGTTCTTTGGTAAGGCCACGTCTCTCTCCCATTATAATAGCACTTCCAACGCTATATAACAAACACTCCGCCTTTTTCATGAGACCTATCGTCTTTGCGACTGAAGGTTCTTGCATTAGCGGTGCATAAGTCGCTTGTTGGACATGTTCTGGGACGAATAACGCTTCATGATGAGCGCCAATTCCAGTCGCCATTTTCTCACTGACATTATTTGCCTGAATCAGCATCGACCCAAACATGCCTCCTCTTGCAGGAACAATTGTAAGGTCTCTGTTCACTGAAATATCTCTCGTGAAGCCTTCGCTAACACGGACCATCGTTTGACCACCCGTGATGGCAATAATGGAAGTTCCAAGCGGTAAAAGCACATCCATAATCTCTTGTACCAATTCAGAAGTTCTTTCCGGATTTTCAACCACTTTAACGTACTGAACTCCTAAAGTTTTAGCAACCTTATGTTCCATAAGACTCATCTGAATAAAGTTGTTTTTTAAATCATCCGAACGCTCTAATATAAATTCGCCAACTTCTGTAAGATACATCCCTGCACCCTGCACTTCAATGAGATCTAATTTCTTCATTGCCTCACATTCATTACGAAGTGTTCTCTCAGACATTTGGACCACTTTTGCAAGCGCCCTACGTCCAATGGGTTGATAGGTTGCAATAGCTTGTAAGATACGAAAACGCGTTTGAAGAACGATTCTGCTTTCTGGAACCAATAGATGAGATAGATTAAGATAATTCATCGAAGCCTTCCTCCAATCATCTCCAGATAGGGTCTAATATCGTCCCACTTGCTTCCGGTATCTTTGAATCCATATTTCTGAACACATTTATATTTTAACATAAAATACAAGAAATGCAACCGCCCTCAGATTACAATTTGGTTAAGTTTTACGATACAAAGGGACTTGTTTTGTCCCTGTTTGTTTATTAAGCTTTTCATGGCAAGTTTCTCCGTCATCCATCACAAAAGAAATTTCCATATGTGCTCCGACTTTTTGTGCCATCTCTTCTAAGAATAAAATTGAGGGATTATGGTGTCCTGAAACTAACCGTGACAAATGAGCTGGTTTTATCCCAACCTTTTCTGCAAATTCGGTACGTGAGAGTCCGGACACAAGTCTCAACTCTGTAATCCTTACTGCCATTTCTTTTAGAGTGAAATCTAAATTTAAGTCTTTTTCGTAGTTCTCCCAATCCAATGACAAGCGTGCTATTGAACGCTTCAGATTTTGATCCATTTTTTAAAGCCTCCTCTTTAGTATATACAACTGGAATATTCAATTCAGTCTGCGATTTATTTCCCCACATTTCGAGTATCGCAGGACTTAATCCTTCCTTATCCAACAGTTTAAGAGCAGCAAGCATTTTCACCTTTTCTTTATACGGTCTACTATCCACATACTCTAACGTTCTTGGGTCAATCTGATGTTCTATTTTCATAATTTTCCCTCCCACTTAAATATTACCATATTTGGTAATTACCATATATGGTAATGTTGCTCTCTTCTTATACTTTTTTGCTCTCTTTTAAAAATAAACGAATTAGACTATTTCTCCTTTATACTCTGATTTTTTCCAAAACTTGCACAGTTTTATAAAATTAGATACACTTAGAAAAGAACGTCGCCTTAGTGTAGTGGATATCACATGAGATTCCGGTTCTCATAACAGGGGTTCGACTCCCCTAGGCGGCTTACAATATACTCCACGCTACAAACATTGTTTTGTAGCGTTTTTTGATGCACAAAAAGCAGAACTTGAACTAAATTCAAGTCCTGCTTTGTAAGAGGTTGTATCAACTTTCTTCCCTAAAAGTAAAGAATTTAATTTTTATGCGAATTTTGAAAAATCCCAAATATCTGTCGCTAATCCTTCATAAAATTCAGGTTCGTGACACACCATTAATATACTTCCTTTATATTCTTGTAATGCACGTTTGAGCTCATCTTTAGCATCTACATCCAAGTGGTTTGTCGGTTCGTCGAGTACGAGCACGTTTGTCTCTTCGTTCATCAACTTACAGAAGCGAACTTTTGCTTGCTCTCCCCCACTGAGTACTTGCACTTGACTCTCGATATGCTTACTGGTTAATCCGCAACGAGCGAGCGCTGCACGTACTTCTGGTTGTGTCATTGATGGGAAAGTATCCCAGATTTCTTCTAAGGCGGTCTTACGATTTCCTTTTGGCGTTTCTTGTTCGAAATACCCAAGATCGATATAGTCTCCACGCGTTACTTTTCCGTTCAATGGCTTAATAATCCCTAACAAGCTCTTCAAGAGTGTTGTTTTCCCGATACCGTTCGCACCGACAATCGCAATTTTTTGACCGCGTTCCATCTCCAGATTAATAGGTCCTGTTAATGGACGATCGTATCCAATCACTAAATCTTCGGCTTGGAAAATGTAACGACCAGGAGCTCTAGAAGTCTTGAAATCAAATTTTGGTTTTGGTTTCTCACTGGCTAATTCAATCACTTCCATCTTATCCAGTTTCTTCTGACGAGACATCGCCATATTCCGTGTTGCCACACGTGCCTTATTCCGGTTTACGAAGTCCTTTAAGTCCGCAATCTCTTTTTGTTGGCGATTATACGCTGCTTCTAATTGAGATTTCTTCATCGCGTACACTTCTTGGAATTGATCATAGTCTCCCACATAACGGTTCAACTCTTGATTGTCCATATGGTAAATCAAGTTAACGACACTGTTTAAGAATGGAATATCATGCGAAATTAGAATAAATGCATTTTCGTATTCTTGTAAGTAGCGTTTCAACCATTCGATATGCTCTGCATCTAGATAGTTTGTTGGCTCGTCGAGTAATAAAATGTCTGGTTTTTCTAATAATAGTTTTGCCAGTAACACTTTTGTACGTTGCCCACCACTGAGTTCACTCACGTCGCTATCCATTCCAAATGCTGCAACGCCTAATGCACGCGCTACTTCATCGATTTTGGCATCAAGAATATAGAAGTCATGGCTATCTAATCTCTCTTGCAACTCGCCCACTTCTTCCAGCATCGCGTTCATTTCGTCTTCGTTTGCGTCTCCCATGGCCATATACAATTCATTGATACGCGCTTCAGCCACAAATAAATCGTCAAAGGCTTTTTGAAGGACACTGCGAACGGTCATTCCTGGTTCAAGGACTGTATGTTGGTCCAAGTATCCCACCTTTACATTTTTAGACCACTCAATTTTTCCTTCGTCTGGTTGTAATTGACCTGTGACGATATTCATGAAGGTGGATTTCCCTTCACCGTTTGCTCCAACGAGTCCGATATGTTCTCCTTTTAATAGACGGAAGCTCACATCATTGAAGATGGCTCTTTCGCCGAAGCCGTGTGTTAATTTTTCTACATTTAAAATACTCATCAACGTTCTCCTTAAGTTTTCTCTGGGTCATTGTATCATAGTTTGCGGTAAATTCAAAAAGGCTCAAACAAATACGGAGCAAGAATCAAATTCCTACTCCGCATTTTTCTACTATTTAAATTGTGCTTTGTATAAAGCCGCATACGCACCGTTTTGTGCGAGTAACTCTTCATGCGTGCCGTCTTCTGTCAGTCCATCTTCTGTAACGACAATAATTCGGTCTGCATTTTTAATTGTAGCCAGACGGTGAGCAATAATAAAGGTCGTTCTGCCTTTTGCCAACTCGTCAAACGATTGTTGAATAAACTTCTCCGTTTGCGTATCGAGGGCGCTCGTTGCTTCGTCCAAAATTAAAATAGAAGGATTCTTCAAGAAAATACGAGCAATGGAGAGGCGTTGCTTTTGCCCGCCTGACAATTTCACACCGCGTTCTCCGATATGTGTATCCACTCCATCTTCTAAATCTTCAATGACTTCTTTCAGTTTCGCTTGCTCGATGGCACGGTCTACTTCCTCATCTGTCGCATCGAGTCTACCATACAATACATTTTCGCGAATCGTTCCATTAAAGAGAAACACATCCTGTTGCACGATCCCAATTTGACGGCGAAGAGACTGTAAAGTGAAACGATTGATATTGGTTCCATCAATCAAGATTTCCCCTTCTTTTAAATCATAGAAGCGAGGCAATAAGTTCACGAGCGTTGTCTTCCCAACCCCACTTGGTCCAACGAAGGCTACCGTTTGACCTGGTTCCACCGTCAAGTTAATATGTTCCAATACTTTCTTATCGTCTTCATATCCAAACCCTACATTTTTATATTCCACACGTCCTTCAAACGCTGGTGCAGGAATGGCATCGGGTGCGTCTTCGATATCGATTTCGACATTCATTAATTCCTTGAAACGACGGAATCCCGCAAACCCTTTTGGATACAATTCAATCATCGAGTTCATCTTATTAATTGGTCCCACAAAGACATTGGACAGTAAGATATAGCCGACTAATTCTCCAGCTGTTAAATCACCAATGACCGTGAAGTATGCCCCCACGATTAAGCTGAAGAGATTAATACTGCGCATCAATAAGTAGTTGAAACTACTACTCGTTCCCATCGTGCGATAAAATGCAATTTTATTCGAGCGATACTCTTGAATGAGTTCTTCGAAGAGTTGTTGTTCATGACTTTCGTTCGCAAAGGCCTTCACCACACGCATTCCGCTAAGTACATTTTCCAAACCTGCCGTATAGTTGGCTAATCCCTTGTAGATATTTCGATTGATTGCAGACATGCGACGATTAAATACCGCCAGTGTCACTGCAATAATCGGAACGAAGAATATCGTCAATAGCGCAAGCGTTGGATGGACTTGATACATTAAGAAGAATGAACCTATTAAGGTCATAATTGCAATAAAAAATTCTTCTGGCCCATGGTGCGCTAATTCGCTAATATCGAATAAATCACTCGATAAGCGACTCATCAATTCCCCGATTTTCATATTATCGAAGAAAGAGAAGGATTGTTTTTGAATTTTTGCGAATAACTCACGACGCATATCCGTTTCAATATTAATCCCTAAAATATGCCCCATATAAACTACGATAAAGTTTAAAGTTGTCGAAAATGCATAAAGCGCAAGTAACCCAGCTCCCACAAGCAAGATCTGTTGTAAGTTTTGAGACGGTACGATGTTATCAATGACACTTCTCACCATCACTGGAAAAGCAAGCTCAAGAATGGCCACAATCACCGCACAGGTAAAATCGAGTAAGAATAACTTCTTATATGGTTTGTAATAATGAATAAAATCTTTAATCACGTTTGCTCTCCTTTAGCATAATGTAATGTACTCCAGTCTTTTATCTTATAGACTATATGCCCATAAAGAACTGTTAACGCGTTTGACAATAACATGGCAATCCATACACCGGTAGCCCCGAGTGCTGTAAAGGCTCCGAGCACCCAAATAATTGGGAGGCGCAAGATCCAAAGACGTCCAACTGACATATTCATGGAATATTTCGTCACGCCACATCCTTGGAAAAAACCATTGTACGCTGAAAATAATCCCATGAAGAAAATAATAAAGGCGGTATAGTTTAAATACTCAACGGCATTCGCCCAAAGAACGGCATCGCTTCTGTCTTTAATAAAGATTCCAAGAATAGGAGATTGGAAGAAGAAGACAACCACACAGCCGACTGTTGAAATCATCAGCACCCATAGTAATGCTCTTCTAAAGATGGCATGCGCACGGTCATAAAGCCCTGCCCCCATATTTTGTCCGATAATGGCGGTTAGCGCTGCCCCGATTCCCATCTGAGGTTGCGTTAGTAAATCCGAGATACGATTCACCATCGAATACGCAGCCAGCACGGATGTTCCATAGGACTGAATCAGTCCATTTAGCACTGTGAATCCTAATGCCGCTCCTCCATACCCAAATGCAGATGGCCATGCGACTTTAAGAATCTCTTTCATCACTTCTTTATCCACTTTGACGTGTTTCAAATAGATTTGAATTTCTGATTCCTTGCGAACCGCACGAATGGCAAGCACTAGTAACAACACTTTAGCAATGACCGTTGCCCATCCAGCCCCTTCAATTCCCCAGTTCAACCCAGTGAGTCCGACAAATGGAATGGTCGCAAAAATGAAGATAGGATCTAGAATTACATTTGAAATGGAAGAAGCCGCACTAATCATTGTAATCGTGCGTGTTCTTCCTTGTGCATTTAGCAAGGATTGATAGCCAAAGTAGCAAAAATCAAAGAAGAGTCCAATGAAATTAATTTTCAAATACGATACGGATTTTGCTAAGAAAGTACCCTCTGCCCCCATCCATTCCACGAATAGAGGAGCTAAGAAATATCCAATCACGGATAATACGAATCCAAAGAAATACGTTAAAATCATCGCATTTCCCGCATAACGTTTGGCATCCCTGAACTTTCCTGCTCCAAAATATTGAGCAATGAGTGCGGTGGCTCCCACGCTTATCCCCATACCAAGTGAAATAAATAAGAAATTCAATGGCCAAATAAACGCGGTGGCTGCAAAATCTTCAGCTGAGAGTTGCGCCACATATAATCCATCCGTCAAATTGTATAAAGTTCGAATTAAATTATTAATCATTAACGGAGTCGCAATCGTTAAGATCACACGATTAATGTGCCCCGTTGTAATAAAATTTTGTTTTTCCAAAATAATCACCTATTCTAGTATACATGATATCCCCACCTCTGTGAACAAATACCCTGCACCAATTCCACTTTAAAGAGTGAAAAAAGCTCGCTTTATGGGACACGGGATTTCTTCATAATAGCGGTAATAGGGCACCGGTTAGAGCCGAAGTTTCTCACCTCTAAACCTCAAAGCAGGAGTATGGAAATTCTCCCAACTCCCGCTAATTCGCTTTTAGCGTCATCCCCTATTACTGCTATGATAGAATCCCTTGTCCCTCCGCGAGCCTCTTTGCATTCTTAGTAAATTAGAATAAGTTACATTATTTATCTCTTCTCACCAAATCTGACGAAATATACTACTCCTTATTTTTTTGAAAAACAAAATTTCAAAGCACCTTGTCCGAAGAATAATTTGGTCCATAGTAGCAACAATAGCGAGTGTAATCGATGCGAATAACTAGGAGTTAGGAATTCATTCCTTACTCCTACGTTGAGGCTCGATAGGCAGTGAGACCTAAGGCTCGCGCCGTTACAGCTATTGTAGCTACTATAGAGACCCAAATGATTCATAAAAGACCTGCGGTCTGTTTACCAAAGCACAAAAAAAGAGTTAGGCACCAGCCTAACTCTTTGGAATTTCTCAAAATTATTTTTTAGTTTCTTTGAAGACAACGTGTTTACGTAATTTTGGAGAATATTTTTTTAATTCTAAACGCTCTGGATTGTTACGTTTGTTTTTGCTTGTTAAGTATAAACGTTCACCTGTTTCAGCACATTCTAATAAAATGTTGATACGCATGGATGACACCTCTCATTCAATTTATTTCATTAACTCATTGAGTTTCATACTGGTATATATTAACAAATGCCGTTCGCTTTGTCAATTCACAATACCAATGATTTTGGATTTTTATTTTCCTTCTTCCTCTTCTTTTTTACGTGATTTCAGAAGGCCTAATCCCATTAACACACTAATGGCGGCGGAACTAAAGAATACACTATTTGCCCCAGTTCCTGTATTTGGCAATTCTTCTTTAGTGCTTGAGTGATTTGAAGGTTGCGAACTTGTAGTTACTTCTGAATGCTTCTTGAAAATATGAGTTCTATTCCCCTCATCATCCAGTACCGTTTTCACATATTCATATCCGTCAATTTTTCCTTGCTCTTTTTCACCATCTTCTTTAGGTTTTAATACATTATTATCTGTATCCACCCAAGTCGTTGTCAATTGACGGTATACGTTTGTAACATCGCCATTTTCTTTCGTCGTTGTTGATACCAGCTTGTAGCCAGGAAGATCCGTACCTTTTGTATCTGGATGTTGACCCTCTTTAGAAGGAAGTAACTCTTTTCCATTCGTATCCACCCAAGTCGTAATTGTCTTGTGATATACGTAAGTCACTTCTATAGGTTTTTTTGTCGTAGTTCCAGTCTCTTCTCCTTGAGTTTTCGTCGGAATAATCGTGTACAGTACGCCATCTTTAATAATCGTTACTGGCTTATCAGATGTGGTGTCGTATTTTTCTCCAGTAGAAAGTTCTTTTTTCTCAACTTTATCTTGAAGAACATTTCCATCCTCATCTACATATTGAACAGTAATAGAAGTTTTCACTTCACGGTAAACATAAGTGACATCGGCATTTCCCTTAAGGACAATTCCAGAAACCTTATCCGCACCCTCTTTAGGAGCCTCACTAGATAATTCATAAGTCTTTCCATCTTCAGCAACAATTTCTTTATCTCGATTTGGAGTCGTATCATATGGTGTTCCTTTAGAAACTTGATCCATTATTTTTACTGAAGCCTTAATGGTCTTCCCTTTGGTATCGACATAATGAACCGTCACAGACCCTTTCACTTCTTGGTAAACATATGTCACGACTTTATCACCTTCTACAGTTCCTGTTTCTGATGCAGATCCTGCTTTAGGGGTAGTTGAAGTTAGTTCATAGGTTTTTCCATCTTTTTCGATTTGTTGCGGACGAATGCTTTCAGTTGTAGTGTCATAAGCAGCTCCTTTCGGCGTGTTTGCCGGAGTGATGACATTATCCTCTTTCAACGATTGACCATTTTCATCTTCATACTTCACTATCACGGTTCCTGTAACTAGTTTGTATTCATACGTTATGGTTGTTGTTCCTTCCGTTAAGTTTCCTTTTTCGTTTGGAACAGCTTTTTCAACGAGCTGATATTCTTTTCCATCTTTTGTAATAGTTGATGGCTTTTGATCCGTCGTATCATACGTCGCTACAGTTTCGTTCTCATCTGAAAGATAAGTAGAAGGTGTATCTGTCACAGCGTCTTTAATCTCCTCAGAAGTCCCTTCAATGACATATTTAACAACGACTTCACCTTTAGCACGTTCTTTATAGACATAGGTGACTTCTGTTTCACCTTTTTCGACTACTCCTTTTTCGGTTCCTTTTGTAGCATCTGGCAATAAATCATACAGCTTACCCTCAGCAGTCTTAATGAGAGTTAGTTTATGGTCTGTAGTATCATAAAGGTTTCCTACAGGATCGTTCGGTGTATCTACTACAGATTCCTTAATTGTATTACCTGCTTCGTCTTGATAATTCACTTTCACAGAACCCGTTTGTACATAGACATGCGTTACATTGCCATTAGGATCTTCTTCTGAACGAATATAATGGACCCCTGGGAACTCTTTATCCGTTGAAGCTTCGAATTTCTTAGTAGCTTTCTTTTGTTCCACTAGATTTGCAACTTTATTTCCAGTCTTATCTAGAACCACAAAATCTTCCGTCCAAATTCGTGGCGTCATTTGTACTGGATCTGACATGATGAACTTATCAAATCCTGACGCTTTCATCCCTACTTGCGTATATGCGACATCCTCCACTTTCAATGGATCAGTTGTCTTCACCGGCAAGATAAAATCATTATATTTCGGGAAATCATTTCCAGTTTGGACATATCTTACAGCAGTCACTTTAGAGTAATCGGAAACAGAATCCGTCCAAGTTAAGTGGTCATTATCTTGATCACGATCTCTTGTCGGATCGTCAACTGCATACTGTACTTTAAAACCAGGAGCTGGAGTTACTGGACCTGTCAACAGTACGTCATAAGTTGAGTTTTCAACACCTTTTCTCGGTAGGTATTGAATTCCAACTCCTCCAGTAATAGAAGAATCATATGTGTTGATTAAAGTCGATTTGATAGTAAAATCTACATCTTTTTCCACATCTGTTTTAGCAGAAGTATAGGCTCCTATCTTATTGGAAGCAGCAGTTTGAGAACCAAATGTTAACCCATTTGAAATGATATATGTTTTTATATTTTTGGTTGTTTCTTTGTCTCCTGGAATTGGATTTCTTCCATAAGTAGCCCTTCTAATTCCCTCATTCGCACTTCCCCATGTTAAATACCAAGATAGATCATAGCGCCCATCTTTCACATCTGGGCTAGTTGGTTTCAGTTCGAAATCGAATCTCCAAACATTATTAGCATCAAATCCAGTTTCTGCAAAATCACTAAGTAATCTAGTATACGTTCCACCAGACAGCGTTTCTCCAGTTTTAAGGGTCATAGTCAGCTCTGGCGGAATTGAAAATGTCACCATAGCATTGGCTTTTTCTACGATTTCATCATACTTTAATTTCACTAATTTATTGGACGTATCCTTATAATCGGATACTTCAATCGCGATTTGTTGAAAAGAAAATGGCATTGATGAATTTGAAATATCTGTTCCCCAATAATGTTTCGTATTTAAAACTAGTTCTTGACGTTGATACTTTGTAATAGATGTATTACTTTCATCTCCCATCGAAATCGTATGATTCAGCGTAACCGGAGATTTAGAAGGTAAATCTGCTTCACTTGTTGGTTGGAATCGTGTAAAAATTCTTAACCCTTTTGCTTGTGCAGCCGATAATTGCGTCATTTTTCCTGTTGGTCTTAAAATAATCCCCGAAATATTTTCCGGCAATGTTAAATTCGTGTATTTAAATAAATGAACACTCGTAATTTTTTGAGTGGGGTCATCTAATGAATACACATCGAAAGTAGCTTCATCATATTTTAAAGCAGCTAAATTCACATCTATCCCTTGAATTTCATGAAAAATTGCTCTATATTTTCCAACAGTTTTCTTTTCATCAAACTTGATTACAATATCGGAGAGCTCCTTGGACTTTCCTGAAGCATAATCGTCCTCATCCATAATAATTTCATCCCTATAAAAATCTTCCGTAGGATACTTATCAGATGCATTATACTCTTTTAAATCATTGACATAGGAAGTAACAGATGCACTAGCCACACTATTTTCAGGATCTTGTGCGCGTAAAACACCTGATGTGTCAAACGTTTGAGAAGTTTTATATCCCATTTCATCAAGAGTATCTACTCTGGATGTAATTGTCCAAGTTTTTCCCGAAGGAGAACTAAGTTCCTCTACAGTTCCATAAGCAGAGGTATCAAAGGATAAACCTGAAGTATACACATTAGTGTAGAAACTTTCCATCTTAGCGTATCCCTCACCTAAGTTGGCTCTACCAAAACTAGAATTCGGAATTACATCCGCAGCATAATAATAATGATCACGAATGACTGTATTCCCGACTTGTTTCCATCCATTTTTCTTAGAATCTTCGGTAATCTTAAATCCTTCTGGAACGGTTAAAGTAACCTTTTCAATTAATCCCGTATTATAATTTTCGTGCTGCACAACTGAGAATGGAAGTGGAGCTGAATTTCTCACTTTCCCATTACTATCAAAACTGGTTAAATATTCTGTTTGAGTATACTTTTTCGCTAAAAATTGCGGGTCTGGAAGTTTTGCCGTAAACGTCTCTGTAACGCTTGTGATCACTTCATCATTATCTACTAATTCATACGTTACATTGTATGTTTGTCCTTGTGAAAGAAATTTAGCAACTACCGTATTGTTAATAGAGATGGCGCTTCCTGATTTCAATTCACCTACACTAATTTTCCCTGTATACATCACTGTTGGATCTTTTACTTTATCCATTGGACTTGGAGCATTTAAATAAAAAAGTCTTTGCCCTTCCGTATTTGAAGGAATCCATAAATTAATAATCTCATGCGGATCATTACTCCAGTACTTCACACGAAGTTCCGCATTCGGACTTAAAAATTTTGGAGCCGTTGCACCGATTGAAATGACAGACTGAATTTTTTGTTCATTATTGGTAATGATATGGTCTGGATGAGACGGGCTCTTTACCGTTAACGTAAATCCATCGGCTTCCGATTTACTACCTTCCTCTGCAGATCTTTTAGTCCTTGTTTTTGGCGCTTGAGTCTTTTCTGTTTGACTTGTTGTAGTTCCTTCTTCTGTCGTTTCAGAATGAGTCGTTGTTTCAACATTGTTTTGTTCTTGTGTGGTTTGTTGAGCGCTTTTTTGAACTACTGTTTCAGTTGTTGCTGACTTCTCACCATCTGCTTCGATGGAGAATGCTACCGGCCCAAAAAAGGCCATCCCTACTAATACAGATACTAAGCCACAATTTAATTTTCGAAGCGAGAATCTTTGCTTCTCATTCCCATTATTCTTAAAATTCATAAAAATAATATCTCCTTTTTTCTAAAAAATAATCTTCACTTATTCTACTTTTTGAATCCAACCTTCTGGAGCTTCTACGTCCCCATACTGAATTCCCACTAATTCATCATATAAACGTCTTGTGACTGGTCCAACTTCTGTCTCTGAATAGAACACATGGAAATCATCCCCATTTTGAATTCCGCCTACTGGAGAAATAACTGCAGCTGTACCGCAGGCTCCTGCTTCAGCAAAAATATCTAATTGATCAACATACACATCTGCTTCTTTTACAGTCATTCCTAAACGGTGTTCTGCTAACCATAGTAATGAATATTTCGTAATACTTGGTAAGATGGATGGAGAGTAAGGTGTGATAAATTGGTTATCTTTTGTAATCCCAAAAAAGTTTGCAGCTCCTACTTCTTCAATTTTTGTATGCGTCAATGGATCAAGGTAAATACAGTCACTGAAATGACGTTCTTTAGCTTCTTTACCTGGAAGCAAGCTTGCTGCATAGTTCCCACCAACCTTGGCAGCTCCTGTACCAACGTGTGCTGCACGGTCATATTCAGAAACAATGAAGTTCGTTGGTGTTAATCCACCTTTGAAGTATGCCCCTACTGGCATTACAAAGATTGAGAAAATATATTCGGTTGCTGGACGAACCGCTACATTGTTTCCTACCCCAATCATGAACGGACGGATATATAAGCTTCCGCCTGTTCCGTAAGGTGGTAGCCATTGTTCGTTTGCCTTTACCACTTTTTTCACAGCTTCTACAAAGCGTTCTTCAGGGAATTCTGGCATGAGTAATCGACGACAAGAACGTGCCATACGAGCCGCATTTTGATCCACACGGAATAAGTTGATGCTACCATCTTTACAACGGTATGCTTTTAACCCTTCAAAACATTGTTGTCCATAGTGAAGTGCAGTTGCAGCTTCGTCAACCTTTAATACATTATCTTCAATCAATGCGCCTTCATCCCACTGTCCATCTTTATAATAGCTGATGAAGCGTAAGTCTGTCTTAATATAATCGAATCCTAAATTATTCCAATCTAAATTTACTGTATTTGTCATATTGACCCCTTCTTTCCTAAATTACTCGACTACTTTATATTCTCCCGTGAGACTATCCATCTCTTCTAACTTATGGTCTTTAGAGTGATATCTAAAAAATCCATAAATTGACGTCGAAGAACGTTCCTCATGTCGAATTTGTAAATCGATGGTATCACTAGATTGAGCTTGAATAAGAATATCATAATTCTCATCTAGAACGACTTTCTTTCTTTTTTCAATCTCAGCAATTGCTTGTTTAGCAAGTACATTCCCATTCTTTTGTTCTACAGTAGTCCCTTCAACCTTAGAAGAATCTGTTGTATCTAGAGTCTTTGTAGTATTCTCTACTTTTTCTCCTTTAGACTCAGTTGTTGAAGATTGATTATTGGAAATTTGAACTCCCGGAGCAGAATTATCTGCTGTTTGTCCTGACCTACGTGAACAGGCTATTAATGTTATTCCCAAAAATGTAAACACTAGTCCTTTTATGATATTTTTGCTCATTCATACACCACCTTTCACATTTTTATTATTCTATCATAATTTTTCTGAAAAGTATTTCATTTCATATTATTGTAATTATATTGAAAAACAGATTATTTTATAAATGGAATTTTTCCCCGAAAAAAAGGTCCTATCATCAAATAAATGATGATAGGACCTTTCCAGTGAACATTATTGTTTTTCTTTAATTTCTTCCACATAATTATAGACCATATGTCCTGCTTGTCCGCCATCTCCAACTGCTGTTGTGATTTGACGTAATGTTTTTTGACGAACATCGCCCACAGCAAAGATTCCAGGAATAGAAGTTTCCATTTGCTCGTTTGTGACAATCCAACCTTCTGCATCTGTGATGTTTAAATCTTTGAATGGATCAGAAACTGGTAATAGACCTACATAGATGAAGATACCATCCGCATCATGTGTTGTTACTTCGCCTGTATTCACATCTTTTACGCGAATTCCAGTGATTTTTGAACCGTCTCCTACGAATTCTTCCACGACTGAATTCCATAAGAAGTCGATTTTTTCGTTGGCAAATGCACGGTCTTGCAATACTTTTTGCGCACGTAATTGGTCACGACGGTGAACGATAGTGACGCTTTGTCCGAATTGTGTTAAATATGTTCCTTCTTCAACCGCTGAGTCTCCCCCGCCAATCACGAAGATTTTCTTATCTTTGAAGAAGGCTCCGTCACATACCGCACAGTATGAAACACCACGTCCAGCATACTCTTCTTCCCCAGGAACTTCTAATTTACGGTGATACGAACCAGTCGCAATGACTACTGCATAGGCATAATAAGTTTTCTTGCCTGCTGTGATGACTTTAAGGTCGCCCTCTAATTCAATTTTTGAAACTTGACCGTATGCATATTCAGCACCGAATTGCATCGCACCTTTATACATATTGTCCGCTAATTCTGGTCCAGAAATCGTTGGGAAACCAGGATAATTTTCTACATCTGAAGTGTTTAATAACTCTCCACCAGGAACCCCTTTTTCTAGGATTAATGTTTTTAAATTTGCACGTGAAGTATAAAGCGCTGCGGTCATCCCACCAGGGCCACTTCCGATAATGACTACATCATAAATTGTTCTTTCTTCCATCAGAGATTCTCCTTTTGTATAAACTAAGAGCGCTGAGACATAGTCCAACGCTCCTCTTCATATTTTAGTTTAAGATACTCCCTTTAAAACGGCAACTTTATTGCTCATCTAAAGTTCCTTCGAGTTTTTTACCTAATTCAATGACGTATTGTTTTAAGTTATCTTTGATTTCTGGATGTTCTAAACCGAATTCAATACTTGTCTTCATGAACCCAAACTTATCACCCACATCGAAACGCTCACCCTTGAATTGTTTTGCAAATACTCTTTGAGTAAGGTTCAATGTATCGATGGCGTCTGTTAATTGAACTTCGCCACCTGCACCTGGTTCTTGTTTTTCTAAAATCTCAAAAATCTCAGGCGTTAATAAGTAACGACCGATAATCGCTAAGTTACTTGGTGCTTCTTCTGGTTTTGGTTTTTCTACGAAACGACGTACATTGAATAATCCATCTTCCACTTGGCTTTCAGGATCGATAATTCCGTATTTATACGTTTCTTCATGAGGAACTTCCATCACCGCGATATTCGAAGCATGTGTTTTTTCATATCCTTCAATCAGTTGTTTTGTTAAAGGAACCTCATCACGCATAATATCGTCTCCAAGCATAATCACGAAAGGTTCTCCTCCAACAAATGCTTTTGCTTGAAGAACCGCGTCTCCTAATCCTTTTGGATAAGATTGGCGAACAAAGTACAAGTTAATTCCTGTTGTTTCTTGAACAAGTTCTAACAGCTCTGTCTTTCCTTTTGCTTCAAGGTTTGACTCTAATTCAATATTGGAGTCGAAATGGTCTTCGATTGGACGTTTGCTCTTACCAGTAACGATTAAAATATCTTCGATTCCTGATGCTAGAGCTTCTTCAACGATATATTGAATCGTTGGTTTATCCACGATTGGTAACATTTCTTTGGCCATCGCTTTTGTTGCTGGTAGGAAACGAGTTCCTAACCCTGCTGCTGGAATAACTGCTTTTCTTACTTTTGTCATAGGTCTGTTCCTCCAAGTGGTTTATTGGTGTTCTTTAATCGATGCTTCTGATTTAAATTCACGACCCATTAGGCGTTGAATCTCTTCACGAACATCATGTCCTTTATATAAAACATTATAAACAGCAGTTGTAATTGGCATTTCGATATTCTTCTCTTGTGCCAAAGCGTAGACGGCTTTACACGTTTCTACCCCTTCTACAACCATTCCCATATTTTCCAAAATCGTTGGCAACGGAACGCCTTTTCCGATTTGGTCCCCACATCTCCAGTTACGAGAATGAATACTCGTACAAGTTACGATTAAATCGCCCACACCACTAAGTCCAATGAAGGTTAGCGGGTCTGCCCCAAACGCAACTCCTAATCGACTGATTTCTGTTAATCCTCTTGTCATTAACGCTGCTTTAGCATTGTCCCCATAGCCTAATCCATGGAGAGCCCCTGCTCCAACTGCGATAACATTTTTAAGTGCAGCTCCCATTTCAACTCCGACACAGTCCGTATTTGTATAGACACGGAAGAAGGAATTGCTGAAGAGTTCTTGCACAAACTTAGCAGATTCTAAATTCTCGCACGCTGCCGTAATGGTTGTGATATCGCGACGAGAAACTTCCTCTGCATGACTTGGCCCTGATAACACCACGATATCCTCATAGCTGTCACGGTCCAATTCTTCTGCTAGAATCTCTGAAATACGTTTATACGTTTCTTGTTCTAGCCCTTTACTTGCATGAATAATCATCGGTTTATTTTCTAGCAATCCATTTAATTGTTTTGATACTAAACGAATCACTTTCGTTGGAAGTACGAATAATGCCGCATCCACATCTTTTACCGCTTCAGCTAAGTCTAAATACCCTCGAATCGAAGGATCTAGGAAAACTCCTGGTAGGAAATGCTCATTGGTATGGCGCTCATTAATCTCTTTAATTTGAGCTTCATTATTTCCCCATAAGCGAGCCTCATGATGGTTTTCACTAAGTACCATTGAAAGTGCTGTTCCCCATGAACCTGCTCCTAAAATAGCTACTTTTTTCATAGTAATTCTCCTTTACGCTTTTCCAAACAATGCTGGAGATTGTGGGTTGTCTACTGATACATAATCTGGAACCTCAGGAACCCTGCGTCTTCTCACTACAACAATAGCGACGCCAACTAAGAATAACACAATAGAAACTAATTGCGAAATTCGAATGACATCAAATAACCAGAGACTATCTGTACGCATTCCTTCGATAAAGAAGCGTCCAAATGAATACCACATTAAGTATCCCGCCATGATTTCTCCCACTTTTACGCCTTTACGTCTGCGTAAGTAGAATAAAATCAATACGCCGATAAATGACCAAAGGGATTCATAAAGGAAAGTTGGATGGTAATAGACACCCTCGATATGCATCTGTTCAATAATGAAGTTTGGTAAATGCAATCCTTCTAGGAACGCACGCGTTACAGCTTCCCCATGTGCTTCTTGGTTTGTGAAGTTCCCCCAGCGTCCAATCGCTTGTGCGAGTAAAACGACAGGTGCCAAAATGTCTAAGAGTAATGCAAACGACACTTTTTCTTTTTTCGCAAACCAATAAACGGTTGCTGCTCCGGCAATGACACCACCGTAGATGGCAATTCCACCATGCCAAATTTGAATAATTTCAGACGGATTTGCGAAGTAGTACTGCCATTCAAATAGAATATAGTACAATCGCGCACCTACGAATCCAAGAGGAACTGCCCAAAATACTAAATCGATAATAAATTCTTTTCGATACCCTTTACGAGTCGCTTCTTTATCCGCTAATGTTGTTGCTAAGTAAATTGCAAAAGCAATAATAATCCCATACCAACGCACTTGTAATCCACCGATTTCAAACGCAATCGGATTAATGGCCGAAACCATTTCTAAAACATTCATATAACTACCCTCTAAACTTCTTTATTTTCTTCAATTAATTGTGTTAAACGATTCGTGAAGCTTTCTGTTGCATCGAATCCCATTTTCTTCGCACGGAAATTCATACATGCCACTTCTAAAATAATCGATACGTTACGACCAGTCTTCACTGGGATGCGGATTTTCGGAACCACAACACCCATCAATTCAACATTTTCCAAATATCCACCTAAACGATCATATCTCTTATCAGGTGTCCAGTTTTCAAGATGAACGACTAAGTCCACTTGTTTTTGATCTAGAATGGCTCCCGCACCAAAGAGCGTCATTACATCCACGATACCAACACCACGGATTTCGATTAATTTGCTTAGAATTTCTGGCGCTTCCCCGATTAATGTTAATTCGTCGTATTGATATAGTTCTACACGGTCATCCGCAACAAGACGGTGTCCTTTTTGCACTAATTCTAAAGCCGTTTCAGATTTACCGACGCCACTTTCCCCTGTAATCAAAAGACCAATCCCAAATACATCGAGCAATACTCCGTGCACTGAAGAACGCTCTGCCAATCTTCCTTCTAAGAAGTTTGTAACACTACTAGATACTTGTGTTGTCTTTGAAGTTGCTTGTAAGATTGGAATTTGCGCTTTTGCAGCAGCTTCGACTAATTCTTTTGGTGGGTCTAGTCTACGAGAAATGATAAAACATGGTGTCTCTGGTTTACAAAGACGTTCCATCACTTCTAATCGAATCCCTTCATCCATTGTCGCAACAAAAGAAGTTTCTGTACGACCTAATAACTGGATACGCTCCGCTGGATAGAAATTTAAAAATCCTGCTAATTCTAATCCCGGTCTTGAAATTTCACTTGTAACGATTGGGCGGTCAAGATACTCCTCGCCATGAATTGGTTTCAAGTGAATATTTTTGATTAATTCTCTAATCGTAACACTTTTCATATTATCCCTCATTTCTTTATACCCTTCTACTATACCATATTTGAGCGCTTTCTTGTATGCTTTTAGATTTTATTAAACTCTCTATTCATTCTGCTAAATAATCAAAAAAATATTTTAAAAAAAATTGAGACAACCTACTTGAATATTTTCTGTGATTTTATATAATAGCTTAAGTTTCGGAACAGGAGGAAAAAACATGGTATTTTATTCATATGAATTTTTAAAAAGTAAAGTTCAACAAATTGATTATATTCAATTAGGACTCATTCTTTTTGTAATCGCCATTTTAGCAATTGCTTTATATCGTTATTTTAAAAATAAACAAGATACAAAATTTCGCGAATTAGCATTAATTGCCGTCATCGGCATCTTAATTCTCGCTGGTTCTAAGATTTCTGACTTACAGTCTTCTAAGAATTCAGAAAATCAATTTTCGGGGGCGCTTCGCTTCGTTGAAACGATTGCGGGGGATTTACACGTTAATAAAGAAGATATCTATATTAATACTGAAGCCGCAAAGGATGGAGCCATCGTAAAAGTTGGCGATCAATTTTATCGAGTATTAACAGGGGATAGCCCGGAACATTACCTACTCGAAAAAATGGAATTACAAAATCCAAGAGTGACGATTAAGGAGGCTGAATAAGGTGAACTTTTCATATATCGATGTCGTAATCAAACTTGCACTAGGACTATTATCATTAATTGTTGTCATCAACTACACAGGGAAAGGAAACCTCGCTCCTACATCCGCAAGTGACCAAGTACAAAACTACGTACTCGGGGGAATTATCGGGGGTGTGATTTATAATCCTTCCATTACAATCTTACAATACTGCATCATCTTATTAATTTGGTTTGCGTTAGTACTAAGTCTTCGCTGGTTAAAAACAAACAATAGTAAAGTGAAGAAGATGATTGACGGAGAACCTTTACAATTAATTAAGCATGGAAAAATAGATGTTGAAAATGTGCGTTTAGCTGGTCTAACGGCTCAAGAAGTCGCCTTCAAACTACGCGCACAAGGTGTCTTCTCCATTCGTGACGTAAAAAGTGCGATTTTAGAACAAAACGGACAATTAATCCTCACAAAATTCGGGGAAGAAAACCCAAAATATCCTCTCATTACTGATGGGGTTATTCAACAAAATGTTTTAGAAGTCATCAACAAAACAGAAGATTGGGTGACTGAACAACTGGCTGCCCAAGATATTCAAGATGTTTCAGATGTATTCCTTGCAGAATACAATAGCGGCCAATTAATGGTTGTGAAATACTAATTGAATCCAAACAAAAATAAGCGACCAAATCGGTCGCTTATTTTTTATCTATTAGTCTACTAGATTTTCAACAAAGCGTTGGAAAATCGTTAACAGAATGCTTACTACTAAGGTAATGTGTGGACTTGAGAATGAGAATCCAGGCCCTACAAACCAAGATGTCATACTTAACATCATCGCATTTAACACGAAGCTAAAGCATCCAAACGTTACAATCGTTACTGGTAATGTTAAAAGGAATAAAATCGGTTTAACAAATAGGTTTAGTACCGCAAGAACGATACTTGCAACAAGCGCTGCTACCCAGTTTGTAACGTAAAATTGTGGTACAAACCACGCAATCACCAAGAACCCTAATGTGTTAATGGCAATCTTTTTAGTGATTGACACTAAAAATCACTCCAATCGTCGTCATCTTCTTCTACACGGCGCGCTGTTTTACGCGGGCGAGAGCTTCCAGAAGTGTAATAGTAAGTATTTCTGCGTCTATTATCACGGTAATATCCAGTGCTTTCTTCTGGAATAATGATAGCAAGTAATATATAGAGGAAGACTGGAAAACCTGTCCAAGAAACAATCAAGAATAGTACGCGGACAATTGTTGGATCTACATCGAAGTATTCCGCAATTCCTCCCATTACCCCACAAACAACTCTGTTCTTTCTCGAGCGTCTTAATTTTTTCATTTTGTTTATCCTTCTTTCTTGCTACTTGAATCTGATTGTAGCTGATTTACTTGAATATTTCCAGTTGTAGTTTCTGCGACTACTCTTGTCATTGAGTTTCGAGTTTTACGAATCAATGCACTTCTTTCGGCTAAATCCTTTGTTTGTCGAATCACTTCAAAGACGCTTTCATCGAAATGAATAGCCCCAAGAGATGTCTCGATATCTGCTTCAAGTCCGACTTCTTCAGCGACTGCGATTTTGATATTTCCGTTTACAGTTTCAACGTCTATTTTTTTCGTTTCTGGATGTGCGACTTCTACTTTAATATTTCCTGTGACGGCTTCTAGCTTCGTTCCAAGGAATTGACCGTCGAGGTGAATATTCCCATTCACCGTTTCAGATACGATATCTTTGAAATCGAGTTGTTCATATTTAAGATTTCCGTTCACTGTTTCTGCTTCAAGAAGAACCCCTTTGACATCCTTCAAGCGAATATCTCCATTATCCACTTCGAAGTAATAATCTTTTCCTTCTAACTCTTTCAAATGAAGTGTTGTGTTTAAGCCTTTTATCGCCACATAGTCATAAACCTTTTGTGGAAGTGAAACGGTCCAGTCGCAGTATACGCGCTTGCTGACACTCTTGATGACAATCTTATCGTCGTCTACGCCCACCTTCACGCGGTCACGAACAAATCCTTCTGCATCGAAAAACTCTTCGTCTTGCGCAGCCACGCGGCAATTTCCTTCAATCGTCATTGTGTTACCAGGAACAGTCTTCACTCGGAGTATTCCGTTGGCCACTTTGAAATCGAGAATGCTCGCATCATCAATCACTTGGTGGAAATGATACGGTACTTTTTTGCCGTTTTTGGCTTCTAAGTAAGGCATGTTCGCTTCTGTATTTTGAATGACTGATCCCACAGCTGTCACAATTGAGTCTGCAAATTTTGCAGCCCATGAAGTAATAGTTCCTGCTGTTCTACGAGTTTTATCTTCCCAGTCAGTGTCTTGCACTTTCTTCTTCGCTTTCTTAAAGCTTTCTTCCCATTCTTGTTTCTTTTCAGCTCTTACTTTTGCATCGGCTTGATTCTTTTCTTGTAACAAACTCTTATATTGGTTATTCAGTTGCTCAGCTTCTTCTTGCAAACGAACAAGTTCCATTTCTTCATCAACGGTTAACGAATCCAATTGCTCAGCCGTTCTGATTTCATCGATGCGTCGATCAATTTCCTTCGCGCGCTTCAACACCACTTGGATAGCGTCATTTGTTTGGTCACTTTTGGCAGAGAATTTAGTAAATGCACTTGCCACACCTTCCATGACTGAGTCTAATTGGCTAGAAGTGGGTTGTTCTTTCGCACTTGCCTTCTCACCCATTTTTTCGAGTAGGACTACTGCTTCCTCTGCTGAAATAATTCCTTTGTCTACTAATTCTAAAATTCTATCTTTTTGATTCATTTTCGTTTCCCCCTTCAATCGGTTCGTTCTTGATTACATTCTTAGTGTACCGAACTTCACAGATGAAATCATAGGACCTAAGGTGGATTTTTCGTCCAACCTTGTCTAAACCTAAAGTTGTATATCGAGTATTTTTCTTTCCTTCCCCTACAAATTGATCATGACACTTTTAGTTTTCGAAGGAAACTTTCTTCTATAGTCTCCCTTCTTGCGCCATTACCGATTTGTTGTTACACTTTGGATACAGTAATTGTAGGAGTTGGAAGGAAATGACAAAAAAGGAAGTCCCATTGAAATCGCATGAGCGACTCGATCGACTCGAAAAAGAAGATATCAATATCATTCAAAGTCGTGAGGTCTTCTCATTTTCGCTGGATGCTGTCCTTTTAGCAGACTTTGCAAATATCTCAAAAACTAGAAAGGCCACCATTGTTGACCTGTGCTCTGGAAACGGTGCGGTGGCATTTTTACTCAGCCATAAGACGCAAAATCACATTACCGCTGTTGAAATTCAAGAACAGCTATGGGATATGGCGATGCGTACGAACCAACTCAACGGCTTAGAAGACCGCATCTCGTTTATCAATCAGGATATCCGTCAGTTAAAAGGCATCATCCCGAAAGATTCGGTCGACTTCATCACTTGCAATCCGCCTTATTTCAAGGTCAATGAAACCAATCAAACCAATTTGAAGGAAGCTTACACGATTGCCCGTCATGAAGTGCATCTGCCACTTGAAGACTTATTTTCGTCGATTTCTGGCCTCTTGAAGATGAAAGGGAAAGCCTATCTGGTGCATAGACCCGACCGCCTCACGGATATATTAACCGAGGCAAGACATCACCGCCTCGAAGCGAAACGCGTGCAATTTGTCTATCCAAAAGAAGGCAAAGAAAGTAACATCGTTCTCATTGAACTAATGAAGGACGGACTTCCTGGAGGGCTTAAGGTATTACCACCGATTACGGTTTTCGATGAGCATCAAGAATATACCCAAAAAATTAGAAGTATCCTCTGGGGGGATGAGGCATGAGTCAATTCTTTATGTACGTTCTTCTATGTAAGGACCAGACCTTTTACACCGGTTATACAGTCGATTTGGAAAAACGAATCGCAACGCATAACGCCGGAAAAGGAGCTAAATATACAAGAGTGAGAACCCCTGTGACTCTGCTCTACGCGAAAGAATTTGCCACCAAGCAAGAAGCCATGAAGGCGGAAGCAGCATTCAAGAAATTTTCTCGCCCCAAAAAGGAAACATTTCTACAGACGATTGGCGCCACAGTCACGCGTCCTGTCATTATTTATTTAGAAGGAGAACCCCCTCATGAGACAACAGAGTTATCGAACTGAAGGCGTAGGAAAATTATTCCTTGTCCCTACTCCGATTGGAAACTTAGAAGATATGACTTTCCGCGCAGTCAATACTCTTCGGGACGTCGATGTAATTCTTGCCGAAGATACGCGTCATACGCAAAAATTACTCAATCATTTTGAAATCGAGACTCCACAAAAGAGTTTCCATGAACATAATACACAGGAGAGAATCCCACAAGTCATCAAGTGGTTGCAAGAAGGAAAAACCATTGCGCAAGTGAGTGACGCCGGTACCCCATCGATTAGCGACCCCGGATTTGAACTCGTGCAAGCCTGCGTTGCAGTAGGCATTCCTGTGATTCCTCTTCCTGGAGCAAATGCGGGAATTACGGCTCTGATTGCAAGCGGCCTTGTTCCTCAGCCGTTCTATTTCTATGGATTCTTACCACGTAAAAAGAAAGAAAAAATCGCTGCCCTCGAGCAATTACGCACACATAGCGAGACTGTGATTTTATATGAATCGCCATTTCGATTGAAAGATACTTTTTCGGCGATTCAAACCGTCTACGGCGAACAACAATCTGTCGTTTTATGCCGTGAGTTGACAAAAACTTACGAAGAGTTTATTCGCGGAACAGCTGCAGAACTCGCATCTCTTGTAAGCGAAGAAGAATTAAAAGGCGAATGTTGTATCTTGATTGGATTTAAAAATCCAGACGAAGTGTCAACTGCTCTTTCAGGCACCTTAGAAGAACAGACTCCAGACGCTTCGCTTTCCATTGCAGAGCAAGTCGACTGGTTTATGGAGCATCAAAGCCTTACGCAAAAAGATGCGATTAAGGCAGTCGCCAAACATCTTGGTCTCAAGAAGCAAGAAGTCTACAAGGAAATCCATGCATAAATAGCATCTGTACGTGGTTGTTGATGATTTCAAATACTTACGGATTTCTTCATAAAAATAGTAATGGGATACCGGTTCGAGCCAAAGTCTCTCACCTCCAAAGCCTCAAAAACGGGAGTAAGGAATACATTCCTAACTCCCGTTAATTCATTTTGGTATCATTCCCCATTACTGTTATTATAGAATCCGTAAGATTTTCCATCATCAACAGAACATCAATTTTATGAGGATTCCCTCTACGATAAAACAAAAAAATGACTCCCAAGCAATGCTGCTTGGGAGTTTGTTTATACTCCGATAAATTTAAATACATTAAATGCGGTCATCAATACTAAAATGACCATCAATCCTAGATAGAGTTTTTCAACAGCTTCGTGCGTGAGTTTCGATTGGATTTTCGTTCCAATCCAACCACCGAGTACCGCAAAAATCGCAATTGCTAAAATCACGAGACTGACATTGTTGTATTTTTCAAAATCACGAATGACGGTCCCCATCTTAATAATCTGTGCAAAGAAAATCATCAATATCGAATAGGCTGCTGCGTCTTTGGCTTTCATCGAGAAGAAGTAAACCAAAAGTGCAATATTCAGCGGTCCTCCGCCAATCCCTAAGTAGACTGAAATCATACCAACTGTTAGCCCAATCGTCACAATCGCTACAAGATTCGTCACTTCTAGCGTTCGAATCTTTTCCTTATTAATCGTGAATAAAATAATGCCACCAAGTAGTAGAAATAGAATCATCGATTGTGTCGCACTTACTGCCTGGTTTCCCCAACTATCGACGGCATGAAGGAAAATCATATCTCCGATTTTTCCACCGATAATCGACCCGAATGCCAGACCTAAAGCGATTTGTTTTTTGACATGGAATCCTTGCTTACTTCTTTTATAAATCGAAACAAGACACATCGTAAACACGGCCACGGTCGAATACACACTAATCATGCTCGTGGTATCAATCCCCACAAAATCGAAGGCAGGCTTGATAATAATACCGCCACCTAAACCAGTGATGGCTCCAATCATCGTCGCAAAAAGCACGATAATACTATAAATAATAATGTGCATTAGCGACCTCCTAGATTCCGGACGCATCTAAATCCTAAATGGCTCGAGGTTGAATCCCACAATGCACCATTACGAGCAGCCACACGATACCTGTTGCAGTAGGAGCAATGGCATAAGAAGGAGCCGCCACGAATCGCATATTCGTATTCAAAATTAATGGGTTTTGCTGCATCTTCTTCGATTTCCTCAAACGGAATTCCGCGATGATTACAGCACCATTCCCAGACATTTCCTATCATCTGATAGAGTCCATATCCGTTTGGTTCAAAGCTCTTCACGGGTGCCGTTCCTAAAAAGCCGTCCGCTTTCGTATTCGTATTTGGAAAATCCCCTTGCCAAGTATTGGCATGAAACTCTCCGTCTTGTTCGAGGTCATCTCCCCATGGGAACTGCGTGGTTGTACCGCCACGAGCTGCGTATTCCCATTGCGTTTCGGTCGGCAATTTCACCTTTGCCCAATCACAATAGGCTAGTGCATCTTGTAAGGAAACGTGCACCACTGGATGGTCCATCACATCTTCAATGGAAGACTCGAGCCCTGTTGGATGATTCCAAGAAGCTCCGGGTACGAGAAGCCACCATGGTGAGCCGGATACATGTGCATACTCTGCTCTTTTTTCTGGCTCAACCAATAGGTGAAATACATAGGAGTCTCCTATTGTTTCTGCCGTTGTGGTATACCCTGTCGCATCTACAAAGGCTTTAAACTCACGATTCGTCACGGTCGTATCCGCGATTTCAAACGCAAGCACCTTTTTCATGACGGGTGGTGCCTCATGGTCTTCGATAAAGCCTTGGCCATGTGTATCTCCCATTTGAAAGATGCCAGATTTTAAAGGCACAAAATTCATACTATCGACCTCTCTTTAGAGTGGAAACGATGCGGTCTAACGGAACTTGGCAAAGCTGTCTGTCCTTAACAAAACCTTCTTCTCTGTCTTGTAAAATACGTGCGAGTTTTGCTTTGAACTCGTTCACGAGAGAAGTATACTTTGTTTCCGCAATTAAATTGCATTTTTCTTCTGGGTCTTCTGTCATATGGAAGAGTTGATACTCGTCTTTGACAGGGAACCAAATAAATTTCCATTCATCTGTTAAAATATATTGGCTAGAATCTACACCTAGACTATGTTCTCCGTGGAATTCGTTTCGCCAACCTGCAAACTCGCCAAATAATAATTGACGAACGCTCTTACCGTCTGTTTCAACTTTTTCACCTATCGCTAGTTCTACAAGTGAAGGGAAAACGTCTTGAATCTTCACGAGTTGTGTAACACTCTTCTTTGTCCCCGCAATCAAGTTGCCTGGGTCGAAGATAAACGCTGGAATCTTAATACTACCTTGGTAAGGATACCCCTTACGGAATAAATAATGCTCCCCGAGTTGATCCCCGTGGTCACTCACAAACCAAAAGATAGTATTTTCGAGTAAATCAAATTCTTCAACGGCTGTTAAGAAGCGACTTAATTGATTATCGATATGCGTGATTAAGCCGTAATACGCCGCCAACATTCTCTTTTGCGCATCCGCTGGGATTTTACCACGCTTCGCATAGAGGCTTGGAATTTTCTCTTCGAGTTCTTCCCAGTTCCCGATATGTAAGTCCGACACGTCCCCTAATTTATCCATGTATAAATCATAGAAATACTTCGGTGGATTGAGCGGCGCATGTGGTTTTTCAAACGACATCTTCAAGAAGAACGGAACGCTTGGGTCACGTCTCTTCAAGAAACGAATACTTTCGCTCACAATCCAGTTGGTTGGATGGTATTTCTCAGGGAGTTCAAATGGACGGACATCCCATGAATTACAGTTTGCCCCATCATCAATAATGTCTGCATCGCTGCCGAGTTCTTGCTTAATCCATGCCAAGTAATCGCTCGAATGTTCAAACGTTTCTCCATACGCTTTATTGTATTTACGGTCGACATGTAAGTAGCCATCGTGCAAGAGAACATGGTCAAATCCCATGCGCTTACGGCTTGGATACACATGCATTTTCCCGATACATTCTGTTTGATACCCTAAATCCTTGAAGGTTTGAGGAAGTGTATTCGTGTAGTTCCAAGGCACTTCATCTTCGTATCCCACTCTTCCTGACTTCTCTTGGTCCATCCCTGTTAAAAGAGCAGCTCTTGCTGGTACGCAACTTGGCACTGGTGAGTACGCATTTTCAAAGTTATATCCCATACTGGCCATCATATCTAGCGTTGGTGTCACCACTAAGTCATCACTGCGGTTAATCGACAAAGCGTCCGCACGCATTTGGTCTACTACGATGAGGATGACATTTGGTTTTGATTGTTTTTGATTCATATTGTTTCCCCCCAAAAGATAAAACGATTTCATCTTTTATTATAACAAAAGAGCCCGTCCATGGACAGGCTATTTTTAGTACTTTATTGGCTTTTTATTTGATAATCTTGCTATTTTCACGCGTTAATCTTCGCTATACAAGATTTCTGTACAAAACATACAGCTTTCATCGTTTTCTCTACGTTTTCCATAGTACAAGTTGCAAATATGGAATCCTTGGTCGTAGATATTTTCTAAGTTGATGATGGATTGGCTTCTTTTTTTCTTTTTAGCCACTTTCTTCGTGTGCGTGTTTGGCTCTAACTCGTCTAAACGATCTTTCAAGTGACGATTTTCCATCGTTAAATTATGATTCTCTTCGATCACTTTTTGCAACTCTTCAGAAATCTGTTCGAGCTCATGAAGTTGCAACAAAGTTTGTTTTGTTAAACGTTCGATTCGATCATATAATTGTCTGTTTGGCATTCACGCACTTCCTATCTTATTTTGAGATTTTTAATACCCATTGTTCTAATACTGCTTGAACTCCAACGTTGGCCCCTACTTTGGCAATGGCGTTGGTCATTTTCTCATGTTCTTTAATCCACTGACTCACGGTGAGATGACTTGCAAAACTCTTCATCGTAGCGAGTTTATCGCTTTGAATGATGGCTCCTTCGACACCTCGTGCAACCAGCAAGGCATCACGTATATAAATTTGTAATAGTGTTAAAAATAGCTCACTATCAGCTTTTGTCGCTAAGAGTGGCATCACTTGGGACTGAATCGTTACAAAGGCCATCGCACGATTCGTAAATACGCGGACAAACCAATTCCAGCTTTCTTGACGAAGCTGCCCAAAGCTTTCACTCTCGAGCATCTCTATCGCTTGGTCAATATTACTCGTCAGTTGAGATAATAATTGCGCCGTTGCATTCGGCACTCCTCGTTCTTTCAGCGTAGAAACAATATTTTCTCCTGCATCTGATTGGAAACGAATAATCTGACAGCGCGATTGAATTGTAATCAGCACCTTGCTCAGTTGCTCTGTTAGAAGAATGAAATGAATATTTCCCGTTGGTTCTTCTAAAAACTTCAACAAGCTATTCGCAGCGCCTTGAGTCAATGTATCGACTGCATGAATCACACAGACAATCGCACTCGACTCCATCGCTGTTTTCGTTAACTGCGATTTCAGCGTACGAATCTGGTCCACCTTTACCGTTGTTCCTTCAGGTTCTACCATGATAAAATCTGGGAAGTTCCCATGGTTAATCCTTGTGCAGTGTTCACACACGCCACAAGCAGGCTCGCCTTTTGTGCGCTTCGTACAGTTCAGCATCTTTGCGATTTCTTTTGCCATCTCCGCTTTTCCAATTCCCTTTGCCCCTTCGAACAAATACGCATGGCTCAGCTGACCATTATCGATGGCACGAATAAATGCTTCTTGCATCTTTTCCATCTTAGAAACGGAAGAATGAGTCTACAGGTAATACAAATACTGTAGCTCCACCCACACGAATTGGAATTGGAGTTGTTAGCGCGCTATCAAGCATGCTGTCGATATGCACTGGTGGCACCGTCATTTGTTCGCGTGATTGGCAATTTACTTTAATGATTTCTAATGCTTCTTCTACACGTTCTTCTTCAATCCCGATAATGAAAGTAGTGTTTCCTGCGCGTAAGAATCCACCTGTTGTTGATAAACGAGTTGCGCGAATATTTGCTTGTGCAAACTCATCTCCTAATAAATGTGCATCTTTATCTTGTACAATCGCAATTAATAATTTCATGATTTCATTCTCCTATTTTGTAAAATATTTTGGGTAACGTTCCACTAAAACGCGGAAGCACTCTTCCACTACTTCTTCAATGGATTTTGTCGCATCAATCAGTACAATTCTTTCTGGATATTTTTCCACTAACTCTAAATATCCATTGCGAACCATCGTATGGAAACTTAAGCCTTCTTGATCTAAGCGGTCAAACTGACGGTTCCCTCTTGCTTTTTGAATTCGTTCCAAGCCTACTTCAGCCGGCACATCTAAGTAAAGCGTCGTGCTTGGTGATAAACCATCCGTTGCAAAACGATTTAACTGTGCAACTTCTTCTACACCAATCCCACGAGCAACCCCTTGATAGACCAATGAGCTATCGACAAAACGATCACAAAAAACAATATTTCCTTTTTCTAAGTTTGGTAAGATACGATCTTTTAAATGCTGGCGACGACCCGCAGCATATAAAATCGCTTCTGTTCTCTCATCCATTTCGGTGTTGTTCACATCCAGAATGACTTTTCGAATATCTTCAGCGATGCGGCTTCCACCAGGTTCTCTTGTTGAAATAATATCCACAAGTGCGTGTTTTTGTAACAAAGGAATCAGTTGGTTGATGACCGTTGTTTTCCCAGCGCCATCAGGACCTTCCATCGTGATAAACAATCCTTTCATATTATCCCCCATTCCTTTCAATTTCTTTTCTATTATACGATATTTTCATCTTTTAATAAACCAAATTCCTATAAGAAATTTCACCAATTTCTCCTCCCACTTTTCTTGGCAGAACACAATATTTAAAAAGCACTGTAATTACTTCAAAGACTTACCTGCACCAAATCCCTCTCCTATTCTCCCTTTTTCGTGCACAGACACAATATTTAAAAATAGCACAGTGATTACGAAAAAGACTTGTCGGGTTCTTATAGTAGCAGTAATGGGAATTAGGATCAAAGGTGAATTAACAGGAGTTAGGAATTTATTCCTTACTCCTGTTTTGAACTTTGAAGGCGAGAGACCTTGGCTCGAGCCGGTCCCTCATTACAGCTACTATAAAACGAACCCACAAGTCGACTTCGTAATCACAAACCTTTGGTTTGCATATTTTTATTTTTAAATATTGTGTTTATGCACAAAAGAACAGGGGCTTGTTTGTAAACAAGCCCCTGTTCCTAGTTAAGTTTTATTAACGCTTCATCGATTTAGAGTACGGACGATTGTAATCCCATAGCAAGAGAAGCAATCCAGCTAAGCCAACAAGCATTGTTGCAACGCCTTCTTTTCCAATCATCTGATGCCCCAAAATAACGACATATAAGAATACCAACATCAATACGACGCGGATCCAAATTTTCACTTTAGGATTCATGATATCTTCTCCCATCTAATTTCGCTTGGCTCAAGTTCCACAGTTCTTGATACACCTTCGCCATCATAAACGAGTGTTGATTGCAATTCGTTCGTATTATTCACGATTGCGTACACTCCTTTTTCAGGATAAGCATGTACTTCCACTAATGGATTGCTTGCATACCATTTTGTTAATTCACTTTCTTTATTTGCTGCGTAGAATAACGCACGCATTAATAATCTTGTATTTTCTGGTGTGTATGGAAGTCCTGCGATGTAAACCCCACGACCTTTTCCGTAAGGGTTGGCTGCAAGATGGATTTCCCCGAATTCTTTTCCTTCGGCATTGGCTGGAAGAACGATTCCTTCTTCGACGCCACCTGCGCTTACTTTCGGATTGCTAAATTCAAGTACTTCTGTTGCACTCGTTAAGCCATACACGTTTTTAATATTTTCCCCAAAGTCAATCTTATGAACATCTTCAATATCTTCGATGATAAAGTGTTCTTTTAATTCTTTAGTAAAGTATTTATCTGTTGAAAGGCTATATCCCATTTCTCTTTCAACACCCAAAATATCTCCAAGTTGGAAGAATCTTCCTTGATGATGAACGGCTGTTGGTTCTCCAACTCCGACAAAACCACCGCCATTATACACGAATTCACGAATACGTGTAATGAGCGTTTCATTCTTCCAAACCTCTCCACCGCTAAATGAAGTTCCGGCATCCCCCGCGTTGATGATGACATCGACACCTTCTGGAACTCCATCATTAATAATATCGTCAAAGCTGATAAAGCTTACGTCCACACTAGCACCACTTAATGCTTCCATAATTCCAAGGTAAGAATAGATTTGTTTGTATGGAAGTTCGTGAGCTACCATGTGTGCTTGCCAAGTTCTTAAACGCCCCCATGCATTTAAGATGGCTACTTTCAAACCAGTATATGGTTTTGTGTGTTTAACGATATCGTAGATTTCTCTAAATTCATCTGTTACATGTTCGATGTAGTCGACAAATTTAGGGAATTTGTATGCAAGACTTAAATAACCACCATAACCGATACGGTCTACAGGGTTACGCATGATGGCACGTCTTGCAGATAACCAGTTTTTATTGGCTTCAATCGTAGGATCATTTCCTTCACGGAATACATCTGGGAAGAAGTAAGGTAAGAATCTTCCTTCTGTATATTTTACGTGTGGAATATCTGAAATCATACGAAGTGTTGCTCCGCCGCCGACAGAACCCACCACTGCATCTAATCCAATTTGTTCGAAGTATGGTCCGTATGGTTCTGTACCAATCCAGTTATCTCCTAAGAACATCATCGCTTCTTTACCAGCACCATGTACTTCGTCGACTAATTTTTTAGCTTCTCTTGCAACGAATGCTTGAATAAAGTCGATATAGTCTAAGTACGCTTTACTTGGTGTGCGGAATGTTGAGTTATAGTACCCTTCATCCACAATATCTTCTGCTCTTAAGCGATAGCCTTTTTCCTTAGCAAAAGCTTCAAGTGCTGCGACCGATACGCTGGCACCATATCCGAACCAGTCCACAAATTTTTCTTTTCCTAAGTTGTTGAAAACTAATGTGAAGTGATAGAAGAACGTTGTAAAACGAACCACATCCGTATCCGGATTGTCTTTTAACCATTGTTTTAAATAATCATGCATGAATTGATTTGAATGAGGTCCACGTACATCAAATGGAATATCATGAGGAACATCGCCCCAGTTATTCGTAATATGATTGTACATTTGAGTTGGATCCCAAATCGCATACACTAGAAATGACACTGTATACTCATGGAAAGGACGAGTGCCTTCAATGGTAATCGTGTTGTTTTCTTCATGGACAGTCCATCTCTCCACTGGAACTACTTCTCCAGTTGTACGGTCGATGACTTCCCAATATCTTTTTGGATCATGTACATAGTCTGGTTGCACTTGGTCTTCAAAGTAACCTTCCATAAATGGAATCGTTAGCGTATCTTCTGTTGCTAACCAGAATTTTGACATGACGAAGATTTGTTGGCACTCTTCCATATGATCTTTGATGAAATCATTATGGTTACGTGCTACAAAGTAGGTTGTATAGATTTTTGCATCTAATTGTTTGGTTGCTTCATCGAGTTTCGTTCCATCGCTATCACGAATTGCATCTGCACCCCAACGGTCGAGCAATTCTTTAGTCTGTTCAAGAAAATTCGATTCACTTGGTAGGGTTAAACGCCCTTTTGTTTTACCCATTTTCTTTCCTCCTGCGATGACGATTACTCTTTAGAGCCGCCTAATGTCATCCCTTGTGTTAATTTATTTTGAACAAGAATGTATAGAATTAATGTTGGTAACATTACTAATACCATCCCTGCGTATAATTGTCCGTATTCAGCTGCCCCACGTTGCGCTTGGATTAAGTTTTTCAACCCTACTGGTAATGTTTGGTTTTTACCTGGCATTAATGTAAGAGCGATAATGTATTCATTCCAGAATGAAAGGAAGTTGAATAAGATTACAGTGATAATACTTGGTCTTGCCATTGGTGTCATAACGCGAACCATTGTTGTGAAATATCCTGCACCGTCAATCGATGCTGCTTCTTCAAACGTTGTTGGTAATGTCTTGAAGAAGTTTGATAATAGATAAATCGTAAATGGTAATGATGTCGCTGCATACACAACTGCTAAGACGAAAATGTTGTTAAGGAAGAATCCGTTAATGCCGAATCCTTTTAGTCCTTTATCCCAGTCCAGTAACATTAAGAAGATTGGTACAACGATATAGTTTACGTTGATAAATAATCCACCTTTTAGTAAAGAGTTAATGAAACGACTTCCTGGGAATTTATAACGTGCCAAAACATAAGAAGAAGGAATGGCTACAACTACGAGGATTGTTAACGCTAATGCTGTTACAATCACTGAGTTCAACATGTAGTCACCCATTTTTGCTTTATTCCAAGCATCCACAAAGTTTTGGATGTAGAATCCTTCTGGCATTGTCCATGGAGATCCGTAGAACTCTCTATTCTCTTTAACAGAAGCTAAGAAGACCCAGCCCACTGGTACAATAATACTAATCGCTAATGTAATCAGCGCTACGTATATAAAAGCTTTATACAGCTTTTCGAATGAACGAGTATTTCCTTTCATGATCTCCCCTCCTAGTATTCAAGAATATCGCGTTTCGTAATATGACTTACGATCCCTGATAATCCGAATGAGAATATAAAGATAACTACACCGATTGCCATACCGTATCCGTATGAAGAGTTTGTATAAGCTTGTTTGAACATGTAGCTTAAGAACACTTCAGTTGATCCGTCTGGTCCACCGTCTGTCAAGATTTGTACAAGTAAGAAACTTAAGTTAATAGTACTAATGATAAAGAATGTTAATGTTGTACGAATACTATTCCAAATCAATGGTAATGTAACGTTAAAGAATTTACCGATTTTTCCAGCTCCATCAAGGTCAGCTGCTTCATACAAGCTTGCTGGAATATTCGCCATCCCTGCCATATACATAACCATGTAGTACCCAATCGCTTGCCAAATTAATGCGAATGCGAGTGAGTAAATAACAATACTTTGATCTCCTAGCCATAATTTATTCCATGCTTCTGGTAAAACTGCATTTAAAAGTCCAGCTTTTGGATCGTAAATTGCTGCAAAAATCCCTGCAATAACTACGATTGATAAAATATTAGGAATGTAGAAAATGATTCTGAAGAAGTTGTTTCCGCGAATCTTTTCTGTTGAAAGGATTGCTGCGAAAAGAACAGCCAATACGATTGTAAAGATTGTTACCACTACAATTAGTAAGATTGTGTTCTGAATCGTTCTAAAGAAATTTTCATCTTGCCATAAGATTTTAAAGTTATCCAATCCAACAAATTGTTGGTTGTTTGAAAATCCGCCCCATTTGAATAAAGACATGCGGAATACTTCAACCGTTGGGTAAATTAGAAACGTAAAGAATAAAATTAGTGCAGGTGATAAACACGCGAGAATAAATAAATTTTTCTCTCTTTTTCTACGATTTTTCATCGTTCTGCCCTCTTTCGACCTTTTTTAGATAAAATGAGAGTGGGTGGAAGGAATTTTCATCCTCGAAAATCGCTTCGCATCCCACTCTTATTTAATTCATTCTATTTGAATTATTCAACTGCTGCTTTTAGTTTTTGGCTAACTTCTTCTACAGATTTTTGCCATTCAGCAACTGTTTTTTGACCAGATGCTACAGAGTCGATTTGACCGTATAATGTATCTTTCATGCTTACGCCTTCGATAGGTTTAGTAGCTACGAAGTTACCATTGATTACGCCATCAACTTCATCTACAACTTTGTATAAAGCTTTCAATTGGTCAGGTAACTTAGCTGTTACACCTTGAATTGGTTGAGCTGCGTTGTATTTAGCAAAGATTTCTGCTGCTTTGTCAGAGTATAAGAATGATAAGAATTCTTTAGCTGCTTCTTGGTTCTTAGATTCTTTTGGAACCCAGATGTGTTCGAAGAATGAGTAAACATAACGTTTGCCACCTTTTTCGATCGCTGGTGCAGCTGTCATAGCCCATTTGAAGCCATCTGCTCTAGGAGCTTTTTCCATTTCACCTACTACCCAAGTACCGTTTGGCATAAATAAAGCTTTGTTGTCTAAGATTAATTGTTGGTTCTTAGTGAAGCTTTGTGGGTTTGCGTTCGCTACTGTTGAAGGTTCAACGTTTTGTAAGAATGTTCCTAATGCTTCGAAAGCTTTAGTTGCGCCTTCAGAAGTGAATGCTCCTTTGTCGTATTTCATTGCTTTGTTGAATAAATCAACACCGCCAGCGTTTGCTAATAATGCTGGGAAGAAGCTGTCTAAGTATCCAGATACTGGATAAGTGAATAATGAAATGCCATCTTTCTTAGCTTTTTCAGCTAATTCTTTCATACCAGGCATATCTTTTGGAACTTCCCAACCTTTAGATTTGAATAATGCTTCGTTATAGAATAATCCTGTTGGAGCGTAGAACATTGGTGCTAAGTAGTGTTTTCCGTCTCCGTAAGGGTCAGTTACTGTTGATCCTAATACGTTGTTTAATAATTTTTCAGAAACTTTTTTGTCTTCGCCGTAAACTTTCATATCGAATAATCCAGTTAAGTCAGCTAAAGCTTTTTCTTTAATTAATGTTTCTGGTAAAGCTTTTTTACGTCCTAAAGCTAACATTACGATATCTGGGTAATCGCCAGCTTTCATTTGAGGCGTAATTTTATCTTCAATTTCCTTATCTTGAGTCAATTCCACTTTAACGTTTGGATTTGCCTCTTCATAAGCTTTGATGATTGCTGGCCACATTTCTGCGCCGTAACCACTTTCTAAGGCAGCTAATTTAAGAGTAACTTTCTCTTTAGAAGCTCCTTGTTGAGTAGTTGAATCTGTCTTACTAGTGCTGTTGCTATTATTTCCGCAAGCTGCTAAAGATACAGCTGCTAATAATGCTGCGCTTGATAGTAATACTTTCTTTTTCATGTTGTCTCCCCCTAGTTCTATTACTTTTTAAGACACTTTTAGTTTACAACGAAAAAACCGCTTTCACAATAACTATTTTGCTTTTGACTTGTACTATTTTGCTCTCTTTGGAAACGGTAACATCTTTCATTATTTCAATAAAGCGCTAAAAAACCTATCTACAATAGGATTTCTCGTGTAGATAGGTTTCATTTTGTCTATTTTATTTAATTGGTAAAAACTTCTTCAAGATTACCATTGTTTGATCCATAATGACTCCACTAATCAATAACGAAACAACTGGTCCAACAGTCGGCCATTGCCCCATAATGGCTGCAATAACCACACAACTAGCGTCAATTAAAAATTTGTTTCGTGGCAGAGATGTTTTAAATTTCTCGTGTAAGGCAAGCGTTGCAGCAATATAAGGCCCCACTCCTAATTCAGCTAGTGCATAGACTGCACATCCTATCGCGATTAACGCAATCCCTACAACCATCGCAATTATTTTTATGGTGATATCCATTTTGGCAAGAGCGCTAAAATCGAACAGGTCAATAAAGAAACTTTGCAAGAACATCCCCACAACTGTTCCAAATCCAATGTATCTCCAGTTAATACTGAGCGTAATCCCCAGAAACACGAGAGAGACAATGATGTTACTCATTGCCATACTAACCCCAAAGGTACGATTTAATCCTTCCCATACAAGAACGACAACGTCAGCTCCTAATGTACTCGAACCAGCCATCTTTGCACCTAGCCCGATTAAAAAACAGGAAATGACCAATAAAACTAATCGAAGTCCTAATTTATCTTTTTTCAATCTCATTCTCCTTATTTGGCCCAGTTTTCTGGACTCCACATTCGCCCATCTAACTCACCATGTGCTTGTTCAATTCGTTTTGCTTGTTCTAAAAGAAGAGTTTTTGCAGCTACAAGCAACGCGCGTTCTTTATACTCTTTTGCTTCTAGAATCCATGCATCAAGTAGCCTGATTTTCTCAATAATCTCCATATTGACTCTCCTCCCAATGACTCAGATGCATCTCGAGTTCCAATCTTTCATCTTGGTTCTCTTTGATCCACTCTGCGATTTGTTCCCAGTGTGCACCCTCCATCGCTTTTGCTCGCTGGATAAACCACTCTTCCGTGTCTCGTAACGTTCCGTGGTTCTCTTTCGTCACGTATTGTAAATACTCAACGAGTAACGCTTGTTTTGCCTCTTCAGTCTTATAATCAAACTGATGCACTTCAAAAATCGGTAAATAACTCCACCCCATCGCATTGGCTAAGGCTTGAAATGGGCGCAAGAGTTCAGAAATCGTAAACTGCTCTTTTCCTCCTGCACGGAAGGCTTCTTCTTTCACCCCGAGTGTCACAACGATTCCGAGTTCCTTAATTTGTTTTGCAAAAAGCGCACTCTTACTCATTACCGTATCAATCCATTCCTTCATGACAGAAGGCGCTTGGTACCAATACATCGGGAATTGAAGAATAAGTCTTTGAGCTCCACTTTCAACCAAGGCTTTTTCTTCTGTTGCTCTGGTAAAATGCGGCTTTTTCTCACTCCACACTTCGTCTAAATGTCGAACCGTTACAGCTTCTTCCCCTTTTACAGTTGCGAGGAAAAACTGTTGGCTTGATGACGAATGAACTGTTGGATGGCTAATCACCACCATTGTTTTCATATTACGCGTTTCCTTTCTGTGAAAGTTCTTCTAGAAGTGCCTTCGTGTTATCGACAAAATACTGAATCGCAAACGGTAATGCTGCATCATCTACTAAGAATGCTGGGTGATGCCATTCGCGTGGACATCCAGTTCCAATAAAGACGAAACATCCTGGAACGTGTTCCATATAATTGGCGAAATCTTCTGCTCCTAAAGTCACTTCCGGTGTCACCACTGTCGCAAATTTCTCCGTCACACTTTTAACGACTTTTGTGACTGCAGCATCATTATGCACGACTGGTGGTGTTAAAATCCATTCGATACTTCCTTTTTGTCCGTATACATCCGCTGTTTGGACAATCATCTTTTCGAATTTCTCCGTCATTTGACGCTCAACTTCTTTATTAAAGGTGCGAATCGTTCCTTCAAAAAATACTTTCTCCGGAATCACATTCCAAGTATTTCCCGCTTCGATATGCGATACGCTTAATACCACTGGTTCAAGTGGAGAAGTATGACGAGCAACAATCGCTTGGGCGTTAGCAATCACTTGGCAAGCCGTAACGATAGGGTCATTCCCGTTATGCGGTGCTGCCGCGTGCGTTCCTACACCACTAATTTCGGCTTTAAACTGGCCGACTGCTGCCATCAGTGGACCTTCCTTCACGCCGATGGTTCCTACTGGAAGTTCGGGCTTGTTATGGAATCCAATGATCGCATCCACTCCTTCAAGCACACCTTCAGAAATCAATGCGCGTGCCCCGCGATTACTCTCTTCAGCAGGCTGGAAAATAAAACGAACTTTCCCTTGTAAAGTGTCTTCTTGAGCCTTTAAGACTTGAACGGCTCCTAGCAAGCTCGCTGTATGGAAATCATGTCCACAGGCATGCATCGCTCCTTCATTTTTCGAAGCGTAGTCTAATCCTGTTTGTTCGACAATCGGCAATGCATCGATGTCGGCACGTAAGGCTAATGTTGGCCCTTCACCGTTTCCAATTTCTGCGACGACTCCTGTTTTTGACTGTAAATCCCAACAGATAAGCCCCATCTCTTCTAAAGTTTCGCGGATATAGCGCGTTGTTTCAACTTCCGCTCCGGATACTTCTGGATACATATGTAAATGACGGCGGTGCGCCGTTGCACATTCAATAACTTCTTTTGTAATCATACATTCTCTCCTCAATCAGTTTCCTACACATTGTAACAAACTAAGAGGCGTAATGCACCATGAATTCCCTTGAAAAACACTAAAAAAATAAAGTTGTTTGCGACGAAAGAAAAGACACTGTTTCAAAGGAAACAGCGTCTTGTATTTTTTTACATTAGCCTTTTTGTAGTGCCACCATTTCGGCATATTGACCTTGCAGTTGCATCAATTCATCATGCGTTCCACGTTCCACAATTTCTCCTTTATCCAACACAAAAATTTGGTCGGCATGAGCAATCGTAGACAGTCGGTGCGCAATCATAAAGGTTGTCCGTCCTTCTTTAACGACATTAATCGCATTTTGAATAATCTCTTCCGTCTCGGTATCGATATGCGAAGTTGCTTCATCTAAAATTAAAATTTTTGGATCGAAGACAATAGCTCTGGCAAAGGAAATCAATTGACGTTCCCCTGAAGAGAAATCCATTCCTTTTTCTTTCACCTCGTAGTCCAGTCCCTTTTCACTCTTCGTGAGTAGATGGCCTCCGCCTACTTTAATGAGCGCCTCTTTAATCGTCTCCGGTTGAATCGATTCATTATTGAGCCCGACATTTGAAGCAATCGTTCCTGTAAAGAGGTACGGATCTTGAAGCACGATTCCCATCTCGCTTCGCACACTACGTCTGTTAAAATCACTCGTGTTTTTCCCATCAATCAAAATCGCTCCACTCGTTGGGTCATAGAATCGAAAGAGCAAGTTCATAATGGAGGATTTTCCTGAACCCGTGTGCCCCACAAAGGCCACTGTCTGCCCTGGTTCTACCGTGAAATTCAAGTGTTTCAACACTGGAACTCCCGCTGTGTACTCAAAGCTCACATCTTTGAATTCAATTCGTCCTTCATCAAACGTGAAGAGCTCTTCCCCCGATTCCTCGCTCGGTGTATCCATCAATTCAAACACACGGTCACCGGCAGCCATTGATTGTTGGAAACCTGATACGACATTCATAAAGGTTTGAATCGGTTCATATATACGGTTAATGTAGTCAATAAACGCATATAAAAGACCTGCTGAAATCCCGAGTGTTCCACCGATAAACTGCATACTGAAATAATAGATAACTCCAAAATGAGTAATGTTTCGAAGCATGCCGACAAGACTCCACGAGAAGTACGACTCAAGAATTAATTCCTTACGACCAATTTCTAGCCAAGAAGTTGCAGTTGCTTCATATTCTGAAACAATTTTTTCTTCCTGTTGAAATGCTTGAACGATGCCTGCTCCTTGAATGCTTTCGTTTAATTGTCCACTCAACTGACTGTAGAGTTCACGATTTTCGGAATAGTATTTTTTCTGCTTCGTAGCAACAGTTCTCTGCCATAAAATCATTACAGGAACTAGGAATAATAACACTAGTCCTAGCGTAGCGTTTAATAAGAAAATGGTTATATAAACACCTACCAACATCACAATTGTACTGAACAGCGTCGAAATCCCACTCACGTAGAAGTTTGCACGCACTGATTCCGTATCACTTGTAATTCTAGAAACCACTTTTCCAGCCGGTAAATGGTCGAAGTACGATACCGGCAAGGTTTGTACATGCTCGAATACTTCGTCGCGAATACGTTTTGCAATACGGTTTGAGAGAGTTCTCATATATACACGGTTTAAGTAGGCCCCAGCAACTCCCACTAAGTTCACTGTCACGTAAATGCCAACCCATAAAAGTAGGCCTCCTGCATTAAAAACATGCGCCTGTCCCATCGGAGTAATTACATTATCAATAATGTATTTCGCAACGAGCGGCCCTGTTAAGGTTGCTCCTGTTGAGAGTAACAGGCAGACGAGTCCTATCAGAACTCCTTTTCTCTCATAGCGGAGGTAGCTTAATAATCGCTTCATCGTTCTCATTCGATTTCCTCCTCCATCTCTTGTATTAGGTACTGTTCATAGTACCATCCTCGTTGTTCGAGCAGCTCCTCGTGAGTGCCTCGCTCGCTAATACGTCCTTCATTCATCACGATAATTTCATCCGCATGACGAATTGCGGAAAGTCGGTGTGCAGAAATCACATTCATATAACCACCGCGTTCTTGTTGCAAGTGAGTGATAATTTCCCGTTCGGTTTTCGCATCAACTGCGGATAACGCATCATCTAAAATTAAACATTCACGGTTGCGTAAGAAAGCACGCGCAATCGATAGCCGTTGTTTTTGCCCACCACTAAGCGATACCCCCTTTTCTCCGACCATCGTATCGAGCTTGTCCGGCATGCGTTTCACGTCTCCATCAAAGGACGCCAACGTCAACGCTTCCCAGATTTCCTCATCGGTTGCATCTTCTTTCCCGAATAACATATTCTCGCGAATCGTCCGTGAGAAAAGTGTATGCTCTTGTGGTACATAGGCTAGATGCCCTGCCACCGATTGAGGATCGTAATCAATCAACGGTTCTTCGTTAATAAAAAGCTTTTCTCCTTTGTATGGGAATTGATGTAATAATTGCATCAAGAGTGTCGTCTTCCCAGAACCTGTTTTCCCAACGATTCCAAGAGTCTCACCTTTTTTCAAAGTAAGATTAATTCCTTTTAATAAGGACACCTCTTCTCCTGGATACGTAAAATTGAAGTCTTTAAACTCTATCGATTCAATCGTCTCGAGCGCTTTTGTTCCACCACGTTCGATGTCATCGTCATATCCTAATATTTCATTAATACGCTCGGTTGCCACTTTTCCGCGTTTATAGTTCGTGATAATATCGCCAATCATAAACATCGGCCACATAATAGCCCCCATATACACTTGAAAGGCAATGACATCCCCGACGAGAATGGTCCCAGTCGATACCAAGTATCCACCGTAAAGAAGTGCGATTGTAAAGCTAATCATCATAAATAATTGCGCCAATGGAATAAAGCGCGATTCAATTTCCGACACGATAATATTTTGTTTCATGGCTTTTTTCGTTTTCGCACGAAACTCATCCATCATCGCATCTTCTTGACCATAGGCTCGAATAACATACGTACCATCAATCATTTCTAACACTTCATTATTTAATTGTGAAACGGCATTTTGGGCTTTGTTGTACTCTTCTTCTAGATCAAATCCCCATTTATACACAAGATACGAAAGAATTGGCAGTGGTAAAATCGCCGCAATGGTCAGTGGTAACGAAATCGTTGTGATCATCATATAAATTGATACGGTCACCATCAATGTTGAGTTCATGAGTGCAAACATTCCGAACCCCATCATATCGCCAATGGTCATCACATCTTCACTGCTACGGGTAATAATATCCCCCGTTCTAAAATGCGCATAAAATGGAATCTTCTTTCTTAAGTTATTCCGCAGTAACTTCACGCGTAATTCTTTTTGGATTTCATAATAGCCCATAAAAATCAAGTTTGTCCAAATACTTTCTGTAATATAGGCCACGAGAATAATCCCTACTAAAATCATGAGTTGCGTCCAGAGCCACTCGGCATTCAGTTCACTCGCAACGATTTTATCGACTACTTCTCCCACAATCCTAGCGGGATAAACCGCAGCAATACTACTTGCAACCATCAATACAAAACTAACAAGATAGCGCATCGGATGTTTTTTTATAAAGCCTATCACTAATTTTATTAAATCGTTCATCGTTCTCCTCCATCAAACAAAAAAAGCCGTCACCTTCCCCATAAATAGAAAAAGTAACGGCTCACTTAAAATATCTATAAAAATGCGCTATACTTCATTCACCACAATTGGAAGGTCAATCATTTTTTTCACTTGTTTTGCGTTTAAGTTGTTCATTGATTTCTCCTCCAATCTGATAAATTTAACGTTATACTCAAGATTATACTCTAAAATGCCGTTATGTCAATACCTTTCGAAGTTTTTCACAATCGAATTCATTGATAATCATTCTCAATAAAGTTACAATAGAATCACTACAAATTAGAAAAGGATGAAAGATTAACAATATGGCAAAAGACATTCGTGTTTTACTTTACTATAAATATGTTCCCATTGAAAATGCGGAGCAATTTGCTGCAGATCATTTAGCATTCTGCAAATCAATCGGATTAAAAGGACGTATCCTTGTCGCTGACGAAGGAATCAACGGAACTGTATCTGGTGATTACGAAACGACTCAAAAATATATGGACTATGTTCACTCTCTTCCAGGTATGGAAGACTTATGGTTTAAAATCGACGAAGAAGACGAGCAAGCCTTCAAGAAGATGTTCGTTCGCTACAAAAAAGAAATCGTACACCTTGGTTTAGAGGATAACGACTTCGATAACGATATTAACCCACTTGAAACAACAGGGGCTTACCTTTCTCCACAAGAGTTCAAGGAAGCTCTTTTAGACGAAAACACTGTTGTACTAGACACTCGTAACGACTATGAGTACGACTTAGGTCACTTCCGCGGTGCCATCCGTCCTGACATTCGTAACTTCCGTGAATTACCACAATGGGTTCGCGATAACAAAGAGAAATTCATGGACAAACGTGTCGTTGTTTACTGTACAGGTGGCGTTCGCTGTGAGAAATTCTCTGGCTGGATGGTTCGTGAAGGCTACAAAGATGTCGGTCAATTACACGGCGGTATCGCAACTTACGGGAAAGACCCAGAAGTTCAAGGTGAACTATGGGATGGAAAAATGTACGTATTTGACGAGCGTATCGCTGTTGACATCAATCATGTAGACCCAGTTGTGATTGGGAAAGACTGGTTCGATGGCACTCCTTGTGAGCGTTACGTAAACTGTGGAAACCCAGAATGTAACCGTCGCATCTTAACTTCTGAGGAAAACGAAGACAAATACTTACGTGGTTGCTGCCATGAATGCCGTGTCCACCCACGTAACCGCTATGTTCAAGAACACAACTTATCTCTTGAAGAAGTCGTAGCTCGCTTAGAAGCTATCGGCGAAGAACTAGATACAGTAAATGCTTAATAGAGAAAAACGTATCTAAAAGTTATCATTAGTGATACCTTCGAATCCTAGCGGATTTTATCATAACTACAATAATGGGGTACCGGTTCGAGCCTATAGTCTCTCACCTTTAAAGCCTCAAAGCTGGAGTAAGGAATAAATTCCTAACTCCAGCTTTTTTCGCATTTAATACCATTCCCCATTATTGTGGTTATGAAATCCGCCAGATTCTTCGGTATCACTATTTATAAACTACACACTTTTTTCTCTATTAAGCTTCATTGCATTTCTTACGCCGACTACTTTTATCTCTCCTGCAGAATCGAAAAACACCATATTTGGTCATGACCAAATATGGTATTCTTGCGTTTAACGGAATTCTTTTTCGACCGTTTCTAATGCTGCGGCGATGACTTGATGCATATCGTAATAACGATATTGCCCAAGGCGTCCTCCGAAAATCACTTGCGGAACCGTCTGCGCTAATTTCTTATACTGCGCGTACAAGTCATTATTGACTTTATTATTCACCGGATAATAAGGCTCGTCGCCCACTTTCCAATCGGCTGGATACTCACGCGTAATCACCGTTTTAGGCTGAGTGCCCAACTCGAAATGCTTATGCTCGATTATACGAGTGTATGGCGTTTCGCGGTCTGTATAGTTCACCACCGCATTTCCTTGGTAGTTCTCCACATCCACGACTTCTGTTTCAAAACGAAGCGAACGGTATTCCAGCGTTCCAAGTTCGTAATCGAAGAACTCATCAATCATTCCTGTGAAGACGATTTTAGCACCACTACTTAAGTACTCGTCTTTGTTCGCGAAGAAATCGACATTCAACTCGACTTCGATATTCTCGTGGTCCAGCATGGCTTCAATCATCTTCGTATAGCCGCCAATCGGAATCCCTTGATACGTATCGTTAAAGTAGTTGTTATCGTATGTGTAACGAACCGGCAAACGGCGGATGATAAACGCTGGTAATTCTGTAGCAGAACGTCCCCATTGTTTCTCCGTATAACCCTTGATGAGCTTGTAGTAAATATCTTCCCCGACAAGAGAAATCGCCTGTTCTTCTAAGTTTTCAGGCTCTTTACCCCCAAGGACTGCGCGCTGCTCGGCAATCTTAGCTGCGGCTTCTTGTGGCGTCACCACACCCCATAACTTATTAAAGGTATTCATGTTAAATGGCAAGTTGTAAATCTCCCCGTTGAAGTTGGCAACGGGCGTATTCGTATAGCGATTAAATGTAGCAAACTGATGCACGTAATCCCAAATCTTTTTGTCGCTAGTATGGAAAATATGCGCACCGTATTCGTGCACTTGAATGCCTTCTACTTCTTTTGTATAAATATTTCCTGCAATATGGTTTCTCTTCTCAATTACTTTTACTTTATAACCGCGTGTTGCTGCTTCATGCGCAAAGGTCGCACCGAACAATCCAGCACCCACAACGATGTAATCAAATGGTTTCATGTAGTTTCCCCATTTCTTATTTTATCTTGTTTATTATACCATGGACTCTCAAAGCGAACCAACGCGAGTGGGCACACTTTGCAAAATTATCATATATGATAATTCCATAAAAAAACTACCAGACAAGAGCCTGGCAGTTTGAAACACTATTTAGTTAAATCCAAAGAATCGTTGCGTAATTGTGTAAAGTCCATTTGACAGTACTTGTACAGGTTTATTGCTCGCCATCGTGATTTTACTTAACGCATTTTTACTAATCAGATGGAAGAGTTCTGGATTGGCTTCTTTTAAATCCGCAAGCAAGGCTTTTTTCTTCTCTTGATGCTCTGGTAGTCCGCCCTTATTGAGTAACGCACAAGAAATGACCGTTGTAATCTCTAAGTGGTTTATTAAGTAGTTCTTCAAGACGGTTGGAAATTGCCAATCGCTATGGTAATTCGCCATCAATAGTTCATTCACGCGGATTTGTTGATCGATACGGCTAATCATCACTTTCTCATTGACCGACTGATCTTCACGACCGATAAAGTAGCGGTAGAAATCCACGTTCATATAAAATAAGGTCTTACTATATTGAAGCGGTACGAAGACAAATAAATTATCCACATAGAACGTATGCTCTGGCAACTGTAGGCCTGATTTACGAAGCAACTTCATATTGTAAATGAGCGAGTGCATCATCATGTATTTTCCACGTGTTAATGACTTAGCATCATCCCAAGTAAACACTTGATTTTCAGGAAATGCAGAAGTGTAACGCATGATTTTCTTCGTTTTCGCGCCTTCTTTTTCATAGACGAAGTTCGTAATGAACACATCTACTTCTTCCCCAGTTTCTTCGAAGCGTTGTAATTGTTCTAGGATTTTTAAGTATGCACGTACATCCACCCAGTCATCGCTATCGACGACTTTGAAGTACTTTCCAGTTGCATTCGCCACCCCCGTATTCACGGCTCCACCATGACCTTTATTTTCTTGATGGATGGCACGGATAATCGTTGGATACGCTGCTGCATATTGGTCAGCGATGCGAGCAGTGTTGTCTTTAGAACCATCATTAATAATTAAAATTTCAACGTCTTCGCCACCACTAAGGAGCGTTTGAAGACAATAATGCATATATTCTTGAGAGTTGTAGCATGGGACTGCAATGGTTAATAATTTCATGGGGGATACCTCTCGTTTCTAGTAAACTTATCGTATTCACTATACCATTTTTTCGGTCCTTTTGTCAGTTTGGCTCACTTTATCCTCTTATGAAAAAAGCCCTCTTCGCATGGAAGAAGGCTTCAAGAATACTGTTGTTCTTTTTTACGCTTGTTGTTTTTGTTCTTTTCGTGCAATCCATGGAAGGACAAGTCCGAGTCCAAGAAGTGCAAATGGCATAATGATATTTGAAATTAAGACGAACCACCATTCAGATGGGTCTTGTGCATAATCCACTTGTGGCACCATTCCGAGAATACATGCAAAGGCTGTGAAGGCAAATCCCCATAGTCCCATTAAGAACCCAAGCGTCTTATTGCTAATGTATTTATATTCTGCATTTTTAAATCGATCCCAATGGCGATACAAGAACATAAAAGCTACGAATACCCATAAGAAGCACATTGGCGATACGATGGCATTCAAGTTTGTCATCCATACGACAACTGTATCGATTTCCTTAAGCCCTAGAGCCGGCATGACAATCAATGCCCCTGTCAAAATACCTGTAAGCAAGTATCCATTTCTCAACGTACCGTTCTTTGTACGTGCACGAAGCCAGCGAGGAACATATTCTTCATCTGCACTACCAAGGAAGATTTGAAGTGGCGCATCAATCGATAAGGCTAAAGTCGCTGTTTGCCCGATAAATTGCGTTAATGCGTAAATCGTAACTAGCACATTCCCAATATTCCAGTGTTTTCCAAGTACGGCAAATGCTTGATAGGCCCCATTTCGCATCAAGTCTTGTGGAATATTGTTGCTATCAAAAATCATCCCCATTGCAAAAGAGCCAAAGACCGCACAGATTCCAACCATCACCGCCATCGCAATCATCCCTTTTGGAAATTCTTTGGCTGGATTCTTGAGTTTATGCACATATGGTGACATACACTCTGCCCCTCCGACCGAGAAGACAAGAAGCGCAATCGTTGTAAAGTATGAAAAATCAAACTTTGGAATATACGTTTCAATCTTATCCATATTCGCGGTTGCTAGTTGTAAATCGGGTTTAATGAGTGGAACCCCAACGGCTAATAGGATGAACAAAATCGACATCACAAACATGGCGGTTCCCGCAATTGTCCCTAAGAATTTCAACGCACGAATTCCCTTTGTCGAAATATAGAGAATGACTAAGAAAAGGGCTAAACAGACTGTTACTAGTAGCGGAATTGGCAGTTCATCGACAATTCCTGAGTGTCCTTGGAATACCCAGCCCAACGCAATCAGAATCGTCTGTGGTTTTTGTGCTAAATAAGGAATCTGAACTACCCAAAACGTCCATGCGGCAAAATACGCGAGTTTCTTTGTCGACGTATGTTTAATCCAATCACTGACTCCCCCTTCACTATCTTGGAATGTCGAACCGAGTTGCCCAATCATTAATGAATAGGGGATAAAGTAAATCACTAAAATAATGAGCCACGATGTAATCACAACGATCCCTTGTTGGGCGAAATTGTTCACAACGTTCCCAAGTCCCCACACAAAGTTAAATGCAATGAGGGATATCATCAGCCAACTCAGTTGCTTTTCATTTTTTTCTTCCATCTTTTAACCTCCTAAAATGAGTCGTTGATTAGTCACTCACTGAATAACGGTTGACCATCAAATTACTTGCACGAAGCAATACTTTGTCCAGTAATGCTGCTGTTTTTTCTTCAATATAATCACTGATTTGTTGGTTTTCCGCCTCAAAGTCTACCACTTCTCCTTTTTCAAGACGAGCGTCGACTTGGGCAATCATAGCTTCTCCACGAGACAAAGTATTCTTTTGATAACTTTCAATATCAGCAAGATGTTCCAAATAGTGCGCATCCGCAAGCCCTGCAATTAAACGGTTCATCCAATAGAACGAATCCGTTGAGACTTTCGCTGTCGTACCCGCAAAATACTCAGGAATGGTGTCCACTTGTGTAAAGAATGGCACAGCAGTCGCAAAAGGCATCGACCCATAGGATACCCATTGAATCCCTGTTGTATCATGAGGACAATTTGGACGAAGTTGCAGAATCGCTGTCTGACTCGTACGGTTAATCCCTACCGTACGGAAACGACGATTACTCTTTCCATCGCCTAGATTGCCATAAGGGTCATATGGTGTTAATTGGAAATGCGTACTCATCGCTGATTTCACATCTTCCACTGTAATCTTACGATACGGAACGCGTGCCCAAGGAATCGCAAAACTCGTTGGAGATTGTTCCACTTCTGGGTTAAACATGCGTTGAATATCCCAAGCACGAGGCGTGTTATATAAGCGGTCTTTGTCGCGTTGTGAGCCGAATGCATAACGTGGATTGAATGACTCTCCGTCATAGTTTAAGTTCAAATGATGACGAATCATAAAGTCTTTCAAATCAGGGTCACACATGAAGTTTTCTTTATCGTCAAAATCAAAGAAATCACTTCCGAGTTGGTTTGGGTTCACGACATACGCATCATCTGGAACACGTCGAGCCATCCAGTGATGTCCGCCAATCGATTCTAACCACCAGATTTCATTGACATCGGAAATCGCAATCCCATTTGACTCATAAGTTCCGGCAGTTTCAAGGAGTTGGCCAAGACGTTCGACGCCTTCGCGTGCTGTTTTTATATAAGGTAACACCAATGTGAAGATATCTTCTTCTCCAATTCCTGTTTCAACCAGTGGATTTGCTCCTAACACTCGTGGATTTGTCGAAATCGTTTCGGTCGCACTCACCGCTACATTATACGCATTAATCCCTGCTGCTCCCCAAATTCCTTCATTATTGATAGCATTTGGCATAGCAGTATAACGAACCGGATTATCGGGCAACTCTGTTTCAAAGCCTGAAATCACTGCTTTATAATGACGTGGTTGATCCTCGGGACGTACGACAATGAATTTCTTCGGTGTAAACTCTCCATTGCATGAATCTTCTGTGCGCGCTACAAGTGTTGAACCATCATAGCTGGCTTTCTTACCGACAAGAATCGTTGTACATGAATCGTGTTCTTGGTCAAATCTCATAAAACTTACCTCCATAAACTTTTTATCTACACTTAAATTATAGCCCTATTCGTACTAATTCTCAAAGGCTTCCACAGAAATTGCCCCTGAAATTTCTTCCTAAGGATAGGTAAAAAAAGAATCTAGCATAAACTAGATTCTTTTGGTTCATCTATTATTATTTTCGTTTTCGATAAACTTTTTCTGCGATGGTAATTACAACCGCAATGATCCATAAAACAAGTACCGTTGTGAGCGCGTATTTAATATTGAAATAAATAGCCGCAATGCATAAAATTAGCACTACTGCAATCACATAGCGTAAATTAAATGGCGCTACTCGTTGCACATACCACCAGACAAAGTCTTCGTTTTCATTTCTTGTCACTTTATAATCTTCTATTAACGCTTTAAACTTCTCAACCATCTGAAACACTCCTTATTTTTTATCTGGAATTACCCAAAATAGATAGTAAGTAATAAAAATCGTCAGTGCTCCAAGTCCAATTTTTACCGCTAAAATCGGAGCTAAATAAATGGAAATGGCCATTAAAATATAGATATAAACAATAATTTTCTTCTTACGACTTCTCGCAATCGACTTCGTTTCACGATAATCTGCGACATAAAGTTTGTATAATTTTGTGTTTTGAAACCACTCTTCAAATCGAGTAGAACTCTTTGAAAAGCATACCACTGTTAGTAAGAGAAACGGTGTCGTCGGAAGCACCGGTAGTACAATTCCGATAAGTCCCAACGCGAGCGAAATCCAGGCAATGATAAAATAAATTAAACGCATCTGTTTACTATTCCTCCTCGACTAATTGTGCCATTCTTTGGTTTATAAAGAACTCTAGAACCTTAGTAAGAACATAGAGCGCACCTACAAAATAAAAGAAATAGACAAAATAACTGATGGAGACATTAATAGCTAGAAGAACCGTCGCTGCTAGCACAATCACCCAAAATAGCTTCAGGGCAAAAATCCATTTTTGCTTCTTCATCCATTGCTGATCCGTTAATGAATGGTCACCTTTATCCAGCTCAATAATCGTATCAATAAACTTGGTAAAACGTTCTTTCAAGCACTGTCTCCTCTCTCTCTTAAGTAAGCATAGTGTAGCATAACGCTAAAAACTAGTAAATTTATTTTAATCGATTTTTAATCAAAAAAACTACTGTAGCAGCAAAGACAAACCCCAGTAGCACCATTACTCAAATTAGAAAAATACTAACTATCTTTCAATAATTCTGTTTGATGAATTTCTTTCAATAAATCACTCAATTGAGTATTATATTCTCTCATGCGATGTGAATCTGAATCCATCACATAAAAAGCTGAAAGGCCCTCTCTTGGAAAAAACATACTTTTATACTTTCTACGTAATAAACTAACATATTCATCCGAATCTGGATTTTGACACATATATTCTAGTATATCCATCATATCCAAAATCGTATCCGTAAAAAAATTGATATTTTGTTTTCCTCTATGTTTACGTAAAAATTCCAATAATTCCCTTAACAATTCGTGTAATCTTTTGATTTCCATTGTATTCATTGACGTTTAATCCTCTTTATCTTCATGTACTTATTTCTAATATAGCAACCGATTATTTCTCATACATCCTTTTTCTAGTAAAAAAGAATGAAGCACATTGCCGTAGCTTCATTCTTTCAAGTTGTTATTGTTCATTTCTTAACTTCATAATAAAGTGTTCGATACGATCTAACGCTGTCTTTAAGTCTTCGATTGAGTAAGCGTAAGAAATACGTAGGAATCCTTCCCCAGATTCTCCAAAGGCTGTTCCTGGAACAACGGCTAAGCGTTCTTCCTCAACTAGACGCATTGCAAATTCTTCAGAAGTTAATCCGAATTGCGAGATATTTGGGAAGATATAGAAAGCTCCAAATGGTTCAAAGCAAGGAATACCTAGGTCTTTGAAACGTTTTACCAAGTAACGGCGACGTTGGTTGTAGCTATCGCGCATTTCTGCAATATCTTCTTCAGAGTTACGAAGTGCATCAATCCCCGCATATTGGCTCAGTGTTGGAGCGGACATAATCGCAAATTGGTGGATTTTATACATTTGTTCCATGATTACTGCTGGAGCTAAGGCATATCCAAGTCTCCATCCCGTCATCGCGAATGCTTTTGAGAATCCTCCGATTAAAATCGTACGGTCACGCATTCCATCGATTTCGATAACGGATACGTGAGGTTTCCCTGTATAAGTTAATTCTCCATATAATTCGTCAGAAACAACGATAATATCGTGGCGTTTTAACACTTCACACACCGCCTCTAAATCTTCACGACCCATAACCGCACCAGTTGGGTTATTTGGGAAGTTCATTAGAATGGCTTTTGTTTTTGGAGTAATAACAGCTTCCAAGTCCTCAGGAGTGATACGGAATTGGTTTTCTTCTTTTAACGGAAGAATCACTGGCACCCCATCCGCCATCGTCACTGCTGGAACGTATGAAACATAACCTGGGTCACAAATAATCACTTCATCCCCTGGATTCAAAAGCACACGCATTGAAATATCAACGGCTTCACTTCCTCCAACGGTAATGACACATTCATGCATTGGGTCATATTTCACCCCATGACGGCCTTCTGTAAAAATACATACTTCTTCACGAAGCTCTTTTAACCCTGCATTTGCTGTATAGAACGTACGGCCTTCTTGCAACGCTTTAATCGCTTCTTGACGAATATGCCAAGGCGTATCAAAATCAGGCTCTCCAACCCCTAGGGAAACAATATCTTTATATTCACTCGCCATATCAAAGAAACGACGAATCCCTGAAGGTTTCAAGTCCTTAATTCTATTATTTAACATTTTTTCTAAATTCATGGAGTAACCACCTGACGTTTATCATCTGCTTTACCGACAAACATTGTGCCGTGATCTTTGTATTGTTTTAATACAACATGTGTTTTTGTAGATTGTACTTCTTCAATCACTGAAAGACGTGAAGATACGAAGTTTGCGATTTCACGCATTGGCGCTTTTTTCAATTGCACCATGAAATCATATCCGCCTGACATTAAATACACTGCTTCCACTTCTGGGAAATGATAGATTTTTTCCGCAATACGGTCGAACCCTTTTCCTTTTTGAGGATTTACTTTTAATTCGATAATCGCTGATACATTGACGTTATCTGTTTTTTCCCAGTTAACTAAAGTATGGTATCCACAAATAATTTGTTGTTCTTCCATCTCTTTAATACGACGTGTAACTTCATCTACATCGATTTCTAATAGAGAGGCAATTTCTTCTGGTGTTAAACGACTATTCTTCTCAATTAATTTTAAGATTTGCTCGTTCACTTCTTTGAACATAGGCTTTCCTCCTTTAGTTGCATTTGCAACATTTTGTACTTTCCCATTGTACCCTTTTTTCGCTAGAATTCCTAAGAATTTATTGCGACTTTATGAAATTTATAAACTATGGTATACTAGCGGTACTTTAAAAAAGGAGGAATATTCGATGGAAAGTAAATTTACTGGGACTGTACTAGAGCTTATTCTTGTAAATCTATTTGCTGGTTTTGTGACATTTATCTCTTTCGGGCTATTAGCACCTTGGGCTATTTGTTATCAATACCGTTATATGGCAGATAACACCATCATCGATGGAAACCAACTTCGTTTTGACGGTACTGCCACTGAATTATGGGGTCAATGGTTAAAATGGCTCTTCTTCATCATTATTACACTCGGAATCTATTCATTCTGGGTGGGCTTACGTCTAGAACAATGGCGTGTTAGCCGCACACATATGGTGTAAAAAAATAATCCCTTGTGCCTGATTAAGCACAAGGGATTTATTTTTATTCTGCTGTTTGTTCAAAGTGTGCGACTAAGTCGTTGATAACGCCACTTGATACAATCGTTTCGATTTGTTTCATCGCATGGTACACGCTATCTGATTTTGAAGAACCGTGTGATTTCACAACTGCTCCTTTAAGACCAAAGAGCACCGCACCCCCGAATTGTGAGTAGTCCAATGTGTTCTTTAATCCGTAGAAGGTATTCTTCAATAAGAGCGCGCCAAGTTTTCCTTGAATTCCTTGCCCTTTGATGCCTTCTTTTAGAAGTCCCATCATCGCAAGCGCTGTTCCTTCAATTGTCTTGAGGACTGCGTTTCCTGTAAATCCATCTGTTACGACCACATCCGCAGCACCTGTTAAGATGTCACGAGCTTCCACGTTACCGACGAAGTTTAAGCTATCGTCTTCTTTTAAGAGTCCGTATACTTCTTTTGCAAGTTCGTTCCCTTTTCCTTCTTCAGCTCCATTATTTAATAAGCCGACTGTTGGGTTCTCGTAACCAAGAACATATTTTGAATAATAACTTCCAAGAATCCCAAATTGGTGAACGTTTTTCGGTTTACATTCCGCGTTGGCACCAACGTCCATCATAATAAATTGACGGTTTTCTTTTCCAAGAACAGGCAACACTGGCATTAATCCTGGACGGTCGATTCCTTTAATACGGCCAACTACTAGTAATCCTGCCGTTAGAAGAGCCCCTGTGTTTCCGCAAGAGAAGAGCGCGTCGGCTTCCCCTTCTTTCACCGCTTTAGCCGCAACGACCATTGAAGCGTCTTTCTTCGAACGAATCGCTTTAACCGGTTCGTCATCAGAGTTGATTTTTTCTGAACAGTGAATCACGCGAATATTTGGAAGAGATTCCTCCAAGCATGCGTTCACCTTTGCTTCGTCTCCGTATAATTGAAACTCGACAGTTGGCATTTCCTTTGCTGCAAGGACGACCCCTTGGACGATTTCTTTTGGAGCATTATCTCCACCCATCGCGTCAATTGCAATTCTTACCATTGTTGTTCCTCCTCTTCTAGCCACGTGGCCGTGAAGTTATCCATTGATTTCTTTCGTTGTTTGTTCGATAAATGCCTTCATGCGTATTGTCTCGTCTTTTTCTCTTGCTGGATCTTCCGAGGCATAAAGGATGGCATCTTTACGTGCTTGTTCTAGTATATCATAATCTCGTATTAAATCGGCAATCTTAAAGTCTGGAATACCGGACTGTTTGACCCCAAAAACATCCCCAGAACCACGTAGCTCCAAGTCTTTTTGACTGAGATAAAATCCGTCTGTTGACTCACACATAATGCGCATGCGTTCTTTCCCGTTTTCAGTCTTTGGACTCGCCACTAAAATACAGCTTGAGGCATGTTGTCCACGTCCGACACGTCCCCGTAACTGGTGCAGCTGTGCTAACCCGAATCGGTCTGCATCTAAAATCACCATCACAGTGGCATTTGGCACGTCCACCCCAACTTCGATAACCGTTGTGGAAACGAGTACTTGTAACTTATTGGCTTTAAAGTCCGCCATCACCGCTTCTTTTTCTTCAGCTGGCATCTTTCCGTGTAACAATCCCACTTTCACGCGGTCTGAGAAATGCGCTGAAATCATGCGGTAAATCTCTTCGGCATTTTGCACATCGAGATGTTCCGACTCTTCAATCAGTGGCGAAATCATATACGCTTGTCGCCCTTCTTGAATTTGACGTTCTACAAAATTGAAAATCTGTTCCATTTCCTGCTCGCGCACCCAAGACGTCTTGATGGGCTGGCGACCTCGAGGAATTTCACTCAAAATAGAAGTATCCATTTCCCCAAAAGCCGTAATCGCAAGCGTACGAGGAATTGGCGTTGCCGTCATTTGAAGCACGTTCACTCCCGCTCCTTTTCCAGCAAGTGCTTGACGTTGTTGCACCCCGAAGCGATGTTGCTCGTCAATCACGACAAAGGCCAAGTCTTTAAAGTTCACGTCTTGTTGGAACAAGGCATGTGTCCCAATAATTAGGTTCGCATTGCCACTCTCGATTTGCGCGAGTAACTCTTTTCGCTTCTTCTGCGAGCGATTCATACTTCCCGTTAACAACACGGCCTTCAAAGATGTTCCTTGAATCAATTTTTCAATCGTTAGCATATGTTGTTCCGCTAAGATTTCTGTTGGAACCATGAGCGCCGCTTGCTTGCCTGTTAGAGCCGTTGCGACCATGGCAATCGTCGCCACAATCGTCTTCCCGCTCCCTACGTCCCCTTGCAAGAGACGATTCATCTCATACGGCGCACGCAAGTCAAAGCAAATCTCATTCACGACTTTCTTTTGCCCATCCGTCAGCTCAAACGGCAGCGTCTGTATAAAGGCCTTCAATGCGGCGTTATCATACAACACCGCTTGTCCTTTGGTTTGCTGGTGACGTTTCTGACGCATCCATTGCAAGCGCAGTTGATATAAGAAGAGCTCCTGGTAGACGAGCTGATATTGCGCACTCTGTCTTTCCAGTTCATCTTTTGGAAAATGCATTGCCCGTACAGCATCCCTGTGCCCCATTAAGTGGTGCGACTCCGTCAACTCTTTGGGCAATACTTCTGGAATTTTATCTTCAAAACGATCCATCGCCGACCGAACGAGTTTGAGAATCGTCGCCTGCTTCAACGATTTATTCGTGCGATAAACCGCCTCGACTTGGTCTCCTTCTTCATCCTCCACGTTTCGGTTCGATAAGATTTTCATGCCCATCAAGGTAGAACGCTTCGCATCCCATTTCCCGTAGATCGCAATCTCTTCGCCCTGAACGACTTTATCTTTTAAATACGGCTGATTAAAGAACGCAACTTGGATGACTTGAGAATCAATCGCCATGCGAAACGCCAAACGGTTCTTCTTGAAGCCATAATAGCTCACAACCGGTTGCGTCGCCACCAGCCCTTTTAGTGTGACTTTCTCTTGGTCCATGATTGTGTTCACATCACGAATCTGAATATCTTCATAACGAAACGGAAAATGCGTTAACAAGTCATAGACGGTCTCGATGCCAAGCTCGGCTAATGGTTCTAATCGTTTTGGCCCAACGCCTGGTATGACTTGCACACTTTGAAAGACCTCATTCATCCAATCACATCCTTTCTACTTTAATAAGTGTAATTCATGTTCTCTTTAATCGTCAAGAGGAAGGAAAATGAGGGAGGAGCGTATATTTCTGCTAAATATTCCTTTCATCCTTTCGGATATCTTCATATTCGCGTGAATAGCTGTACCGGAAGGAGCCTACTGTCTCCTTTCCTCTCGAGCCTCAAACTGATACTAGGAAATTCTTTCCAAGTATCAGTAATTCGCATCGAGTACGCTCGCTATTCATGCGAATATAGAATCCGAAAGGCTTCCCAGGAATATTTAAATACATTTCCCTCCCTCATTTTCCTTCCTCTCTCCTTGGACCTTACAGTGCAGGGAGTATTTGTCTGCATTCCACAACGTGCAGTCCTCTCCCTTCTCAACCGAGTGAAATCCTAAAGAATCTTCACTCCTTCAACTTTCCTTCCTCTCTCTTCGAACCCTACAGTGCAGGAAGTTTTTGTCTACGTTCCACTTAGTGTAGCGTTTTTCTTCCCCTCATTGGAACCTTTCCGCACTAGAAACCCTGAGGAGCACCAACTCTGTGCGCTATTTCCCCTTTTGAGGCGAGTGAAGACTCAGAAGCAAGCGGAATTTAGAAAGTACTAGCTATTAAGCGAAATCCCTGATGCGAGCGCCAGAACCAACCAGCTACACTTACTTATTGTTGAATAGAGATCCTTGAGGATTACGGAGAATCATGCGGATTCCATAATAACTGTAATGGGGCATCGCATTAAAACGAGGGAGAAAGACAGAAACACCCTAGATACAGCATTGTACCTAGGGTGTTTCGTTTTCTTTCCCCCACAAAGTTGAATAGGTATGAGCAAACTGTTTACAGTGTAGCTCATACCATTCAACCACTGTGCTAAAGAGGGCGTAAGGAATTTATTCCCTACGCCCTCTTTGAGGCTTTAAAGGTGAGAGACTTCGGCTCGAACCGGTACCCCCTTATAGTTTTTATGCATAAATCCACAAGGATTCAAAGTAATCCGAAAGAATTCCAGTTCACACTAAGCGCAATTCCCCTGGTGTGGTGTTCCCGCCCACCATATACATTTACTTATGAAAAAAAGAGTACAAAAATATCCTTACCGGATTCTATAGTCATCATCATAGCGAATAGTATTCGATGCGAATTACAGATGCTTAGAAATTTATTTCTTAGCATCTGTTTGAGGCTCGAAAGGGGCAAGACCAAGGCTTGTCCCGTTACAGCTTTAATGATGACTATAGAGAATATCCGGAAGGATATTAGTACTCTTTTTAGTCTTTATTATTCTACAGATAATAAGTAAGTGTATACTGGTTGGTTTCCTTCGTGGACTTCAACCTCTACATCAGGGTATTTCGCTTCTACAGCTTCAGTGATTTCTTCCACTTCGCTTGCTTCTGCGTCTTCACCATAGATGATTGTTAGGATCTCTGAATCGTCAGAAATCATCTTCTCAATTGTCGCAAGAGTTGCTTCCTTACGGTCCGCAATACTTACTAAAATCTTGCCATCTACAATCCCCATGAAGTCGTCTTTCTTAATTTCAACGCCATCAATGTTTGTATCGCGAACAGCGTTAGTGATTTGACCACTTGATACAAGCGCCATTTGTTCGCTCATTGCAGCTTTGTTTTCTTCTAAACTTGCTTCTGGATTGAAGGCTAATAATGAAGCTAACCCTTCTGAAATCGTACGAGTGGCAACAACGGCCACTGCAGCATCTTCTGATACTTCAGCCGCTTGGTTTGCAGCCATTTGAATATTTTTGTTGTTTGGTAACACGATCACTTTTTCAGCATGCGCTTCTTTTACCGCTTGAAGAATATCTTCTGTACTTGGGTTCATTGTTTGACCACCATTGATGATTGTCGTAACACCCATGCTCTTGAATAATTCTTGAACACCTTCACCTGCAGCAACTGCTACGATTCCGTATTCCGCTTTTTGTTTTTGCGCTGCTTCTTTAACTTTTGCAGTGTAGTCTGTTTTTAACACTTCTTCGTGTTGCAAGCGCATGTTGTCCACTTTCACTTTCATTAATGAACCGAAGCGTTGTCCGTAGTTCATCACTTCCCCTGGACGTTCTGTATGCACGTGTACTTTGATGATTTCATCGTCAGCTACTACTAATAGAGAATCTCCAAGTTCGTTTAAATAGTTACGGAAAGTATCGTAGTCGAACGTATCTACGACTGTTTCCCCTTCACCGATTTTCACCATGATTTCAGTACAGTAACCGAATTTGATGTCGCCTGTTGATACGTGTTCGTAGTCAACGCCTGCTTCGTGGTGAGCCACTGAAGTTAAATCAATTTTATTGCTTTGTAATGATTGAACAGGAATCGCTTCCCCTGTTAATGCTTCGAAGAATCCATTGTAAATGAATACAAGACCTTGACCGCCTGAATCCACTACGCCCACTTCTTTTAATACTGGTAATAAATCTGGAGTTTTCGCTAATGATTTTTCAGCACCACGTAAAACAGATCCCATTACTTCGATGATGTCGTCTGAAGTTTCTAGTTTACGAACACCACGTTTTGCTGATTCACGAGCAACTGTAAGGATTGTTCCTTCAACAGGTTTCATAACGGCTTTATACGCTGTTTCCACACCGTTTGTAAAAGCTTGTGCTAATTCTTCACCTGTGATTTCTTCTTTCCCAATAACCGCTTTAGAGAATCCACGGAATAATTGAGATAAAATAACTCCTGAGTTCCCACGAGCACCCATTAATAATCCTTTTGCTAAATCTTGTGCTAAATCACCTACAGTTGTTGCTGTAGAGTTCGCAACACGTTCCGCACCAGATTTGAATGAGAGCATCATGTTTGTCCCTGTGTCTCCATCTGGTACTGGGAATACGTTTAATGAGTTTACGAATTCTGCATTTTCAGATAAACGCATTTCACCGATTTCCACCATTGCGCGGAAATCTTGAGCCGTAATAGTTTTCATAGTTGCCATATTTTTCTTACTTCCTCCTGACTAGAATCAACAAGCATTACGCTTCGATGATTTTAACTCCTTGAACATAGACATTCACTGTTTTTGCAGAGAATCCTAACATTGTTTCTAAGTTGTATTTCACTTGTTCTTGTACATTTCTACAAATCGCAGAAATCTTTGTACCGTATCCAACAATAATGTAGACATCCACTGCAACACCATCATCTTCTTGACGAATGACTACTCCACGAGCGAAGTTTTCTTTTTTCAAGATATCATTAAAGTTGTCGCGAATTTGATTGCGGCTAGCCATACCAACAACACCATAGTTATCTGTAGCGGCGCCGCCAACAACTGTAGCAATCACTTCATAGCTAAGTTCGATTTGTCCATTTTCTGTTTGAATTTTCACTGTCATACCAATACCTCCCTTAAATATATAAAGGTTTCTGTCTAATTTTTAGACAGATTGACACATTATTTCTATACTATAATATCATATTCCAAGCTGATTACCTAGCCTTTTACCAATTTTTAACGCTCTTAGAAACTCATTGACCAGCATGCTTGCATTCTAAGTTCAACTATGCTAAATTATTTAGGTATATGATTTAGTTCAAAATTATATCAGCTGATAATGAATTAAATGAAGGAGGAGAATGAAAATGGCTAAAGTATGTTATTTCACTGGACGTCGTTCTGAAACAGGTAACACTCGTTCTCACGCTATGAACGCTAACCGCCGTACTTGGAAACCAAACTTACAAAAAGTTCGTGTTTTAATCGACGGCAAACCTAAAAAAGTATGGGTTTCAACTCGTGCATTAAAATCAGGTAAAGTAGAACGTGTTTAATACAGAGCACTATTAAAAAGAGCTTAGGCGATATCCCTAAGCTCTTTTTGTTTATGTAAAATTAAGCCGACGGCTTGAAAAGATAAATGAAACTGCTAAAGACATTCAAAGATATTTGAAGGAATCCATAGCGGAATTTAGTGTAATGGTACCGGCAGGAGCCTAAAGTCTCCTTACCTACCAAGCTTCAAACCAAGGCTAAGCGACAAGTCGCTAATCCTTGGTAATTCACATTGGTTACTCATTCATTACACTAACCGCTATATCCTCAAATATCTTTTTCTGTCTTTAAGAAAATTCGCTCTTTTCAAGCCTCTTATACTCCAAAGAGTTAGGGTTCGTCACTCTTTTCAACTCTACTTTACCTGAGATTAATGCCAGGAAACCAAGGGACCATGGGTGGTACTTTTCATGAAGTTCGGTGGGTGTGCTTTTTTTGATTTTTATTTCAAAAAATGGAGTTTGTGAAAAGCTTATGAGATAGGAGTTTGAAGCCATCTCAAAGGAATGAAATCTATTTACATTATTTGTAAATTCAAAAAGCTGTTGAATTTTCATTTGCTATGAAAGGCTTGATGGTAATGATTAGAGAGTTTCTATCATTGAAAACAACGGAGAACGAAAAAATTCCAAAATTCACTTATAAGTGAATTTCGGGATTTCAAATAAGATTGTGAAAAAACATCGCACGAAACAGTGCGATGTTTTGTTCTATTTTGTATTATATGTTGCTTTATCCTCTGCAACTATGGAAACTGGTATTTGTTAATTTGTAAATCTCAACAAATACCCATTTGGATCTTGTATTAAAAACTCTATTTGTGTTTCTTCTATTCCATTAACTTGATATATGTTTCTAGTTAGTTCTCTGTATAATTCTATATTCAAATGATTCACTAATTTATAAAGCTCTTCAATATCATCAACAGCTATTGAAAAATTTATTCCTCTTCCTAATGGATATACTAGTTCACCTATATTCCAACCATCATCGTGAATTTGTTCAAACATAAACTGGCTATCTTGAAATGACATGAAAACAAATTTATCTTCAGTACGTTCATATTCAATTTTAAATCCTAATTCTCTATAAAATTTTTTAGTCCGTTCAATATCAAAAACTGACAATTCAGGAATCATCCTATTAAAATTCATGTTTGCTCCTCGACAAATTATAAATTCCCAGCTCTACAAGCGAAGGATTTTATTATTTTTCTTTTTTGGTTATTGTGCGATGTTTTGTGTTATCTCCAATGATCTCGGGTTTGGGCGACTAGGATGAGTCCTTTTGTAAAGGAGATGGTCATCTTGTCACTTGTAAATTCATTGCTAACAAGGGCCACTGGGTACGCGTAGCTTTTTGAATCGAGGGTGTATTTGACATCGACGAGGGTGACATTTTCCACAGGAGTCATGCTAATAAAGGAGAGGTACTTCGTAAAGTCCATTTTTTCAATCGTATATGTACCTGGCTGGATGAAATTCACGACATTCGTTGCATCCTCGAACACCACATACGGAATGAGCGGTGCTAAGTCTGGTCGCATCATCGTCCATAAGGTACTAATCTCGTGGTCTACTCGTCCGCCAAAAGAACCGAGTACATGAATCGGTGTCCCTTCGTAATGCTCCTTTACCCATAATAAAGCTGCCTCAAAATCAGTATCGTCTTTTTCAGAAGGGAGCTCGACAATCGTGTTCGCTGCCCCGTGAATCAAGTCGCGCTGTTCTTTTGTGACAGAATCAAAGTCTCCAATCGCTACTTCCATAGGAAGGCGCTGGTCTAATAACCGAAGAGCACCTCCATCGACTCCGACAAAACGGAAATCTTCATAAGCCTTACCATATCGGTTTTCTAAGAGCTCCTTGATGTTTTCTTTGGTGTTTGGTCCTCCCAAGACAATCACAACTTCCATCTTAGTCCCTCTTACGCTTCTTTAATTGAATCAATCGCAGCTTTGATATCTTCTGCGTAGTATACATATGAACCGGCAACGGCAACGTCTACCCCTGCTGCAGCGCAAAGTTTCGCTGTTTCGCCGTTCACTCCGCCATCCACTTCGATTAAGTAGTGGTAGCCTTTTTCTTGGCGTAATGCGACTAATTCGCGGACTTTATCTAATGTTTCTGGAATGAATGATTGGCCGCCGAATCCTGGGTTCACTGTCATCACTAATACTAAGTCCACTTCGCTTAAGACTGCTGAAATCGCACTTACGGGTGTTCCTGGGTTGATGACAACACCGGCTTTCACACCTTCTGCTTTAATCGCTTGAAGCGCGCGGTGAATATGTGGCGTTGCTTCCACGTGAACAGAGATGTAGTCTGCTCCTGCTTTTGCGAATTGTGGAATGAAACGTTCTGGATTTTGTACCATTAAATGGCAGTCTAATACTAAATCCGTCACAGGACGTAATCCTTCAACGATGTTTGGTCCTAATGTGAGGTTTGGAACGAATTGTCCGTCCATCGCATCGATATGAATCCAATCTGCTCCTAATTTTTCGACTTTCTTAACGTCTTCTCCTAGTGTTGCAAAATTTGCGCTTAAAATTGATGGTGCTACTTTCATGTTTTATCTCCTCTATCTACTTTTTTCGTTTATATACTGGTTTTCTTTGATCCAGTTCTTCATAGAAATTCAAATAATGGTCGTATCGCTCTTGCCAAATGTCTCCTGACTCTACACCTTTAATCACGGCGCAGTTTGGCTCATGTTGGTGCGAACACTCTCTGAATTTACATTCATGCTCTACTTCGACAAACTCAGGGAATAAATGCGGTAAGTCTTCTTTCTCAATCTCCATAAAATCAACCGTACTGAATCCAGGAGTATCCGCAATCCACACGCCTTCGATTTCATGAAGCGATACGTGACGAGTCGTATGACGGCCACGTCCTAACGCATTCGAGATTTCTCCCGTTTCTTGGTTTAATTCTGGAATCATCTCGTTCAGTAAGGTGGATTTTCCAACCCCTGACTGCCCTAAGAAGATGACCTTCTCACCACGGAGGCTTTCTAAGAGTGGTGCCTTGTCCTTCATCACTTCTTGTCCGAAATAAACCGGATAGCCGATTTTTTCATACTTCGCCTTAATGTCTTCCAAACGTGACATCCCTGCCTCATCCAGCAAGTCGGTCTTCGTAATCATGATGACTGGTTTCACATCCAAGCCTTCCAAGTAGACAAGGAAACGGTCCACTAGATGCGTCGAAAATTCTGGTTCAACCGCCGACATCACGATAATTCCGACATCCACATTGGCAACAGGCGGACGCACGATGGCATTCTTTCGTGGCAAGATTTTCGTTAGCGTTCCTTCTTGCAAGTTACTACTCTCGAACTCCACCACATCCCCAACAAGTGGCGATTGGCCTCGTTTGCGGAAAACTCCGCGCGCACGAGTTTGATAGATCACTCCATCCGATTCAATATAGTAGAACCCGCTCAACGCTTTAATAATAATTCCTTGAGTCATAAGTACTCCTTCAAAGTATAGATATCTTTATTATATAGCCTACGCCAACACATGACAAATGACTTGAAGAAAATAAGCATTACTGGAAGGCACTAACCCCCGTAAATGAGAACTAAATAAAAACACCTCCAAGTTGGATTGAAGTGCACCCCAAAAGTTAGACACAAAATCTAACTTTTGGGGTGCACTTCA